>OIAA01000032.1_pt1 | contig 73046 bp, 90 predicted proteins | sample 1580591 | NCBI WGS metagenome assembly OIAA01 (sample SAMEA3882556, study PRJEB24775) | human gut metagenome | biome: human-associated habitat; feature: intestine environment; material: feces | place: Netherlands | collected 2009/2010
GGATCTGGTTGATTGCACGGCCATCCGGACGTTTGTGGTCTTTTAAGATCATCTTGCGGACAGTCTTTTTCTGATACTGGTAAACAGCCTCGCCAAGCACTGCCAACCACTCTTCGTTATCTGCGAATGCCTCAGCAAGTTTATCTGTGATCTCACGGATGTTCTCTTCACGTTTCTGTTTCTCATCGGTAAATACAGCTTCTTCCATCTGCTCCGGTGTTACGATCTCTTTGATTGCAGCAAACATCTCTTCCGGGATTGCACAGCTTGTATACTCATGTTTTGGCTTACCAACCTCTTCTACGATATGGTTAATGAAAGCGATGATTGTCTGGTTCACATCATGACATTTATAGATTGCCTCGATCATCTTCTCTTCCGGAATCTCATTTGCACCAGCTTCGATCATGATGACTTTCTCAGCGGTAGATGCAACGGTAAGCTGTAAATCACCGGTATCCCATACTTTCTGGGAAGGATTGATAATAAACTCGCCATCTACCATACCCATCTGTGTCATGGCACAAGGACCTGCAAACGGGATATCAGAAATGGTAACTGCAAGTGCGGAACCGATCATTGCAACAACTTCCGGACGGCACTCCGGGTCAACAGACATAACCATGTTGTTGATGGTAACGTCGTTACGGTAATCCTTCGGGAATAACGGACGCATCGGGCGGTCGATAACACGGGAAGTAAGGATTGCATTCTCGGATGCCTTACCTTCTCTCTTGTTAAATCCACCAGGGATTTTTCCGACTGCATACATTTTCTCTTCGTACTCAACGCTGAGCGGGAAGAAATCGACTCCGTCTCTCGGCTTGTCCGATGCGGTAGCAGTAGATAAAACTGTTGTCTCACCGTATTTTAATAATGCGGCTCCGTTTGCCTGGGCACATACTCTGCCGATATCTACGGTCAGTGTTCTGCCTGCAAGTTCCATTGAAAAACTTTTATACATGCGTTTTCTCCTTTTCTCTGTGGAGACAGAAGCACCGAAACTACTGAAAAATCCACGACCTCTCATACATTTTTCAGTGGTCTCGGAAATATACTTCTGCCTTTGGCAAAGAACCTGTTTTCACAGGATTCTTTCTTATTTTAACTGAAAATCGAGTGGAGTAAGTCTCCACTCGATAAAACCGTATGAAAACAGATTTCATACGGTATCCATACATGCCAGCCTCCATGCGGAAGCGGCTCTGTATGGAGAAGATCTTATTTTCTAAGACCTAAGCGCTCAATTAAGGAACGATATCTCTCGATATCAACTTTCTTTAAGTATGCCAGTAAACCACGTCTCTGACCAACCATCTTTAAAAGACCACGTCTTGAATGATAGTCGTTTTTGTTCTCAGCAAGATGAGCATTTAACTCCTCGATACGTGCTGTTAAGATAGCGATCTGAACTTCCGGTGAACCTGTATCTCCCGGTGTTCTGCCATACTCTGCGATAATTGCCTGTTTCTTTTCCTTTGCGATCATGTTATGATCCTCCTTTTCTTATTAAACGCCCGTTCCGGCTGTGCCGGGATATGATACTCAGTAAAAGGTCGGAGTGTCCATCTACCGAATATGGGCTAAACTCATACTCCGCTATTATAGCATGGGTTGTTTCTGTTGTAAATGCCTAAATTTAATTATTGATCACACGGACTACTTTGACCGGTGTTCTATAGTATGCTCCTGAGATCTTGATACCGGACTTCGGTGAACTTGCATGTACCACACGGCCGCCTCCAATATAAATAGCCACATGATTGATACTGCTTCCGTTGCCGTAGAAGAAAAGATCTCCCGGCTGTGCATCCGATGCGGAAATCTTTGTACCACAGTTTGCCTGTGCTCTTGAAGAATGTGGAAGTGAAATGCCATAGTTGGCAAATACGCTCATGACAAATCCGGAACAGTCCGCCCCTCTTGTCAGACTGGTTCCACCCCATACATACGGGTTTCCGACAAACTGTGTTGCATAGGAAACAAGGGATACACGGACATCCGATACACCCTGTCCATAACGGACTTCTGTCATAGTCTGTGCCTTCGGAAGTTCGGTTGCAATGCTGACATAGTCTGAAGAGACATATCCCTCATCACTGTCGACATTGATCTTTACCCAGCCGTCAAGGACTTCAAGAACCTCAAGTTCCTCACCCTCCGGCATCATGGTGATGACATGGCTGTCTGTGTTTGTCTCGTCACGGACATAAAGCGTGGTCGTCGTTACGGTTGCAACTGTCTGCTTTACTTCCTGTGCCTTTGCGATCGCTGCTTCACCGGTCATAAGATATTCTGATTTTACATATCCTTTTACTTTTCCGGACTCGATCTGTGTCCAGTCACCATCTGTTCCGATAATCTCACATCCTGCATTGTTTGGCAGCTTTCCAACAATCTCTGCCTCTGTTCCCGGAACTTCACGGACATTGATATTGCCATCTGCCTGTGCGATTCCCAGATTTGTGTATCCAAATGCACTGGCTGCCTCTGCAAGCGCCTGTGCCTGTTTTTCTTCCTCTGTTTGTGTCTCATCTTCCTGACCGGATGCAGTCATATCACGGTCGGATTCTGAAACACTGACCATATCTGCTGCGGTAACAGAAAGGTAATCCGACATCACATCAGTAACACCGGATGCAAGATCCGTACCCTGTTTTGTATAATTTTCCATCTGTTCTGCCAATGTGGAAGACACCCCCGCAGACACTTCATGTATCTGGGAATCTGTGCTCTCTGCCATTACTTCCTGTGTGTCTTTCACACCCGGCTTTCCATCAATATAAGCTGCTGAAAATACAAGAGAACCGGCTGCAAGAAGTCCGGCTGCCTTAACCCATTTTGCTTTCATATCCGTACCTTTCCAAAGAATCCTGAATACTTCGTTTATTAATACCGCTCAAGTATAGCAGTCATTTTTTACAATGTCAACATATTTATGTAACATTTCCGTAATATTTAGGATTCATTTTTCTCGAACCATGCCCTCGCATATGCAATATTATTCTGCATTTCCTCTTTTAAAGCCTCGATGGATGAAAATTTCCGTTCCTCCCGGATTCTTGTCAAGAACTCGACCGTCACTACTTTGCCGTAAAGATCCCCGGCAAAATCCAGAAGATGTGTCTCAACACCGACCGGATTTTTTCCTTCAATCGTCGGTTTCACCCCAACGTTTGTAACGCCACGGCAGCTCCGGTCGCCAAGCCGCACTTCTGTCACATAGACACCACTCTCCGGAAGCAGTTTTTCCTCCGGCGGAATCTGGTTGATCGTCGGGATTCCAAGTTTCGTGCTGCCTAAATGTCTTCCGTGAAGGATCTCCCCTGTCACAAAATAGTGATACCCTAACAGATGATTTGCCTTCTCAATATTGCCCTTTGCAATCTCTTCCCGGACAAATGTGCTGCTGATATCTCTCTTATCTTCCTGCATTTTATCGATCACAAGCACTTCATAGCCATACTTGTCCGATAAATCTTTCAACATGTGATAATCGCCCCTGCGATTGTGCCCAAAGTGAAAATCAGAACCAACCACAAAACACTTTACATGAAGCTGATGCACGATCTTGGCAATGAAATCTTCCGGTTCCATGCACATGATCTCTTTTGTAAACGGACACTCGACCAGATAGTCGATCCCAATCTGCTCAAAGATATGCATTTTTTCTTCATTGGTTGTTAAAACTTTCGCCTCAACCTGTTCCACACTTTTCCGTGGTGGAATATTAAATGTGAATATGACCGCTGCAAGTCCCGCTTCCTTTTTGGATGCCAGATGTTCCATCAGGAGTTCATGGCCTCTGTGTATCCCGTCAAATTTTCCAAGTGAAAGTACGGTTGACTCTTCAATATAAAATTCGGTTGTGTTTTTCAGATATTTCATGCTTCCATAAACAATTTTACCGGTTTATAATCCCCGTGTATCTCGGAGTACTCATATATCCCGATAAAACGCCCTTCTTCATCATAAATACGGACCTTCTGCTGTTCCCAGTCTTTCTGATAAGAAACAAACATGTCTTTTTTCATCCGGTTTCCATTATATAACAGTTTGTTCCATTCTTTGCAGATCACCGCTTTTTTATACTGTAAAAATACGGAATCAACCGCATAAATAAAATCAAACATCTCTGCGTTCCACTGTTCTGACTGTGTCTGTCCTGCCGCTTTTTGTACACGTTCTTCGATCTCTGAGAGGCGAAGCGCATCCTGTACACAAAATTCAGATACCTTTGTGCGCAGCAAGGATTCCATACATGCTCCACAGGAAAGTTTCTCACCGATGTCCTGACATAATGTACGGATATAAGTTCCCTTTGAGCAGCGCACACGCATACAGACCCGGGGCAGTTCCATTTTAATAATCTCAATGGAATAGAGCTGAACCGGTCTTGCCTGACGTTCCACCGTCACACCGGCCCTTGCGAGATCGCACAGTTTCTTTCCGTTCACTTTTAATGCAGAATACATCGGCGGAACCTGCATGTATTCCCCTGTGAAAGAAAGAACTGCCTCTTTTACCTGCTCTTCCGTTACTTCTACCGGATGTTCCTCTAAAACAGTTCCCGTGGTATCCTGCGTGTCTGTCACCTTTCCAAGCAGCATCACTGCAACGTATTCTTTGTTTTTGTCCGTCAAAAGGTCGCAGACTTTTGTCGCTTTACCAAGACACACAGGAAGCACTCCCTCCGCATCCGGATCGAGTGTCCCTGTGTGTCCGATTTTCTTTGTTTTTAAAATACCTCTTAGTTTTGCGACCACATCAAAGGATGTATATCCTTTTTCTTTGTATACATTGATAATTCCGTTAATCATAAATTTTCCCGTCTCATGTACAGCCGTCATTTTCTGCAATCTGAAAATTTCAGGCTGCCTGTATCGTTAATCTGTGATCTGTTCTCTGATATCTTCAATAATTTCATTCAGCCGTTTTTCTGGATCTCCCGCCACGGAAAAACCTGCTGCCCTGACATGTCCGCCACCGCCATATTTTGCTGCGATCTTTGCAACATCCACATAACTTGCAGAACGGGTGCTGACTTTATAATTTTCTTCATCTGTCTGGTATAAAAAGACTGCTGCTTCCACGTCCTTTGTCACGCGAAGCTGGCTGACGATCCCGTCTAAATGTTTCGGAAGAACATTGTATTCTCTCATTTCCTCTGCAGTTATGATACTCGAGATGCATTTTCCATCCAGATGCAGCTTACTTTTTACCAGCGCAAGTCCCATGATACGGTTCTGCTCATAGGTTTTTGTAAAAAACGTCTGATCCACGATCTTCGGGAAATCAATGCCCATTCCCATCAGAACACCTGCTGCCTCCATCGTTTTTTCCGATGTGCAGGAATACTGGAACACACCGGTATCATGGATGATTCCGGTATAAATGCATTCTGCGATCTCTTTGGTCAGACGTTCTCTCGGGATCAGTTCAAATACCAGTTCCGACGCAGAACTCGCCTGCGGGAAAATATAGTTTTCATCCGCAAAACTCTGGTTACTGATATGATGATCGATACACGCTGTTTTTTTTGCATGCTCAAAATATTTTGCCGCGTCTCCAAGTCTGCCCAGATCCCCGCAGTCCTGTGCGATAAACAGATCAAACTCTTTATCTGCAGTGCAGTCGCTTATGATCTTATCCGCATTTTTCATAAATTTGAAAATATTGGGTATCGGCTGCAGATACAGGCTGACTTCGATCTGCGGATAATATGTCGTAATATAGTTATAGGTTGCAAGGCAGGAGCCTACGCAGTCCCCATCCGGTCTGATATGACCTGCAATGGCAGCTGTTTTTACTCCCGCGAAAAGTTCATCGAGACTTTTCATGTTCTCCTCCATCCCCAAATATACGCTTTTCGTTTGTCTTATTCCTCTGCGTCATCTTCGCTTTTGATATCTTTTGTGACCTCGTCGATCATTTTAGACATCTTTACACCATATTCAATCGACTGGTCTAACACGAAACGGATCTCCGGTGTATTGCGCAGATTTACTGTTTTCGCAAGTTTGCTGCGGATAAATCCCTCCGCGCTCTTTAACCCTGCAAGTGTTTTTGCCTGGGATTCTTCATCTCCTAAAACACTGATATATGCTTTACATGTTTTTAAATCCGGTGCAACCTCCACTGCCACAACGCTTGTCAGCGGGTTGATCCGCGGGTCTTTGATCTCCCCGCGGATGATATTGGAAAGTTCGCGCTGCACCTCTCCATTGATCCTGGTATTTTTAATACTGTTTTTTCTCATTTTATAACCTCTTAGCGCGGTACCTCAACCATTGTATACGCTTCTACGATATCTAATTCCTGGAAATCACCGAAACCTTCAAATACAAGACCGCACTCAAATCCTGCTTTTACTTCTTTGACATCATCTTTAAATCTCTTTAAGGAAGCTAAATCACCCTCAAAGATCTGTTCGCCCTCGCGGGAAATACGAACTTTACATCCTCTCTGGAACATACCGTCAAGCACATAAGAACCTGCGATATTGCCGACGCCGGAAGCCTTGAAGATCTGACGGATCTCTGCATGGCCTAATACTTTCTCTTCGTATACCGGGTCTAACATTCCCTTCATGGCTGCCTCTACATCCTCAATTGCATTGTAGATGACTTTGTAGAGACGGATATCTACGTTTTCTTTATCTGCAGTAAGTTTTGCAGTCGGATCCGGACGGACGTTAAATCCGATGATGATCGCATTTGATGCAGATGCAAGGCTGACATCAGACTCGTTGATCGCACCAACACCACCATGGATGACTTTTACAACAACTTCTTCGTTCGACAGTTTTACAAGACTCTGTTTTACTGCCTCCACGGAACCCTGTACATCGGCTTTTACGATGATATCGAGTTCTTTGACATTTCCGGACTGGATCTGTGAAAACAGATCGTCTAAGGACATCTTCGCTTTTGTATCTTCGATCAGACGGTTCTTGCCCTCGGAAATATAGGTCTCAGCAAATGCTCTCGCCTCTTTTTCTGTATCCATGGCAACGAATGTCTCGCCCGCTTCCGGTACAGAGGATAAACCTAAGATCTCTACCGGCATGGAAGGACCAGCTTCTTTGACACGTCTTCCCTGATCATCGATCATTGCACGGACTTTACCATAGCAGCTTCCGCATGCTACCGGCTGGCCAACTTTTAAAGTACCTTTCTGCACCAAAACAGTGGCAACGGCACCGCGGCCCTTATCAAGCTGTGCCTCAATGACAAGACCTCTTGCATTACGTTTCGGATTTGCCTTTAACTCAAGTACTTCTGCTGTTAAAAGGATCATCTCAAGCAGGTTGTCGATACCCTCTTTTGTATGTGCGGATACCGGACAGAAGATCGTGCTTCCACCCCAGTCTTCCGGGATAAGTTCATACTCGGATAACTCCTGTTTTACACGCTCGATATTTGCACTCGGCTTATCGATCTTGTTGATCGCAACGATGATCTCAACACCTGCTGCTTTTGCATGGTTGATTGCCTCTACGGTCTGTGGCATTACACCATCGTCTGCTGCTACAACTAAGATTGCAATATCAGTAGAATTTGCACCACGCATACGCATTGCGGTAAATGCCTCATGTCCCGGTGTATCTAAGAATGTAATATTCTGTCCATTGATAGATACCACAGACGCACCGATATGCTGTGTGATACCGCCCGCTTCTCTGTCTGTCACACGGGTAGAACGGATTGCATCCAGTAAAGATGTTTTACCATGGTCAACGTGACCCATAACACATACAACCGGTGGACGTGCAACTAATGTCTCTTCTGCATCATCTTCCTCTTTTAAGAGTTCAGCGATCACATCAACTTTTTCCTCCGGTTCACAGATACAGTTAAACTCTAATGCGATTTCTTCTGCCTGCTCGTAATCTACTTCCTGATTCACAGTAACCATTGTTCCCTTTAAGAACAGCTTCTTTACGATGACAGATGGCTGTACTTTCATCTTGTCAGCTAATTCTCTGATCGTAAGTTTCTCTGGGAGAACAAGTGTACGGATCGCATCCTCTTCCGGCTGCTGTTTTGGCTGCTGCTGCGGTTTCTTCTTGCCGCCATTCTTCTCAAGATTGATAAAACGTTCCTGTTTCTTTCCGCCAAGTGCATCATAATCATTACGCTGTCTTGCGTTTTTGTTTCTGTCCTTATCGCGCTCTCTCGATTCTTTTCCTCTTAATTCTTCCGGTGCTGCTGCCGCTGCCTCTTTATTGAAACGGTCGATCTCACGGTCAAGTCTGCCACCACCGTTATTTCCGCCACGGAAGCCATTGTTTCTGTTATTATTTCTGTCGCCCTGACCCTGTCCCGGCCTGCCATTGTTCTGGTATGGACGCTGTCCGTCATTTCTTCCGTTTCTGTCACCGTATGGACGCTGTGGTCTGTCACCATTGTTTCTCTGGTTTCTTCCGTCTCCCTGTGGACGGCGCTGACCATTGTTATTACGGTCGCGTCTGTCATTATTATTTCCCTGACGACGATCATTATTCTGCGGACGGTACTCCGGATTCTGTGCATAGACATTTTCTCTTGGAGTCTGTACCTGTACTTTTTCAACCGTTTTCTTCGGCTCTTCCGCTGCTGGTTTTGCCTCTCTCTGTGCCTTCAGCTCTGCTGCTTTTGCCGCTGCAAGATGCTCTGCCTCTTCCGCTGCTTTTGCTGCCTCCGGGTTAATTGCGCGTTCAAATGCTTTTCTTACATCATAACCGGATGTCGGTCTTGCCTGCGCATTGCCGCGGTTTGGATTCTGTCCCTGTGGACGGCGGTCGCCATTCCACTGGCGTCTGTCACCATTTCCAGGACGTCTGTTGTTATTGCCGCCGCGGCCGCCTCCCTGTTTGCTGTACTGTGCATTGAACACAGCAGTAATGCTTGATTTTTTCTTCGGGCGCTGCTCTGCGTTCTCAGTTTTTGCACCCTCAGCCGGTTTATTCTGCTCGTTTGCCTGTGGCTTCTGTGCAGGTTTATTTTCCGGTGCCGCTGTCTTGTTCTCTGCAGGTTTGCTCTCTGACACATTTTCTTTATTCTGTGCCTTTGCAGTATTCTCCGCTGCTGCAGACTTTCCAAATTTCTTTCTCACGATATCCTGTGCCGGATCATCGATATTGCTGGAAGCTGCTTTCACTGCATATTCCGTCGTATTTAATGTTTCTATAATCTGTTTACTCTCTATTCCTAATTCTTTTGCAAGGTCATATACTCTCATTTTTGCCATTTATCTTAATTCCTCCCATTATTCAGTTGTGATTGCTGTTTCAGTCTCTCTTCGATCGAGTGCGACAGTCCCTCGTTTGTGACTGCAAGCGATGCACGAAATTCTTTTCCGATGAAATGCCCGAGCATTTCTTTGTCTGAATATTCATACATTGGCACCTGATAAAAATCTGTCATATTTCGAAACATTTTCTTCGTATTGTCTGACGCATCCTGTGCAACGATGACAAGATATGCCCTGCCCTCTTTTACCGCCTTTTCCGTAGAAAATTCTCCACTCGCCACACTGCCGGCTTTTGCGGCAATTCCTAGCATAGATAACACTCTATCTGGTTTCAAGCTGTTCCATCTCCTTTGTCAGCGTTTCATATACATCTTTCGGGATCGGCATTTTAAATGATCGTTCTAACCCTTTATTTTTTATCGCCATTGCAAGACATTCACGGTTTGGGCAGATATAAGCACCTCTTCCGTTCTTTCTTCCGGTTGCATCTAAAATGATCTCCGTTTCCCCTTCTTCCGTCGGCGCTGTTTTGATCACACGGATCATATCTCTTTTGGCTTTCATCTCATGACAGCCGACACACTGCCTCATCGGAATCTTTTTATTTGACATTCTTCTTAATACCTCTTATTCTCTGTCCTCACCATCAGCTTCGGCATTGTTTTCTTCTGCTCCGTCAGTCTCATAGCTTTCCTCTGCCGGTGCACTGCCGTCCTCGTACTCCTCATAGGACCCGCCGTCCTCATCGTAATACTCATCTTCCTCGTAATCATTCTCGTAATCTAAGAAATCGCCAGACTCTCTCGCCTGTGTCTCGCTCTTGATATCGATCTTGAATCCTGTCAGACGTGCTGCAAGTCTTGCATTCTGTCCCTCTTTTCCGATTGCAAGGGAAAGCTGATAATCCGGAACAACCACTTTTGCAGATTTTTCTTCTGCATCTGCGATAACAGAAATAACTTTTGCCGGACTTAATGCATTTTCGATCATCATTGCCGGATTCTCATTCCAGGTGATGATATCAATCTTCTCACCACGCAGTTCACCAACGATTGCATTGACTCTGGCACCATTCATACCAACACATGCACCAACCGGATCGACATCCGGATCGTTTGACCATACTGCGATCTTTGTTCTGCTTCCTGCTTCACGCGCGATCGCCTTGATCTCTACGATGCCCTCGCGGACCTCAGCCACCTCAGACTCAAACAGGCGTTTTACAAGTTCCGGATGTGTTCTGGAAACTAACACTTTCGGTCCTTTAGAAGTAGCCTTAACCTCTAAGATATATACCTTGATACGCTCTGTCGGCTGGAACACTTCGCCTTTTACCTGTTCATTCTCTGTTAAGATCGCATCGACCCTTCCTAAGTTAATGCTGACATTTCTTCCCACATAACGCTGTACCACGCCGGTCACAACATCTTTTTCCATGCTGTAATACTGATCGTATAAAACTTTACGCTCTTCTTCACGGATTTTCTGTAAGATCACGTTCTTTGCATTCTGTGTTGCGATACGTCCGAATTCCTTAGACTGTACCTCGATGTTGACAACGTCTCCGATCTCATATTTGGAATTGATCATCTTTGCATTGACCAGACTGATCTGCTCTACCGGATCTTCTACCGTTTCAACAACTGTCTTTTCCTGAAATACATGAAACTCACAGGTTTCCGGATCAATCGATACTTTTACGTTATCGGATGAACCAAAATGGTTCTTGCACGCTGTTACAAGAGAATTTTCAATCGCTTCAAGCAGTGTATCCTTGCTGATGTTTTTCTCCTGTTCTAATATATTTAACGCTTCTAACAACTCATTATTACTCATTATTAAATCCTCCTTGTTTTGCGGAGCAAAATGCCTGCTATGCTGTTTTTGCATAGCATGTGCCCTTGCAGGGAGCAATGCCCAGCACACTGGGCAGGATTTTCCTCCTTTAGTTCATCTTTAAAAGTCAAATGCCAGACGGATCAGTGCGATATCGCTCTTTTCAAACGTCATTTCCGTTCCGTCCTCTGTTTTTATCGTCACGGTATTTTCATCATATGCAGACAAAATACCATAAAATTCCTTTTCACGGTTGATTGCACGATATGTTCGTATCTCTACTTCTTTTCCCATGCTGCGGATATAATCTTTTTCTTTTTTCAGCGGTCTGCCAAGTCCCGGAGAGCTGACCTCAAAAACATAGGAGTCCTCAACGAAATCTTCTCTGTCTAAAATCTCGTTCATCTCCCGCGCCACTGCCTCACAGTCATTTACGGTAATGCCGCCTTCCTTGTCGATATAGGCTCTTAAGTACCAGGTACCGCCTTCCTTTACATACTCCACATCGACCAGCTCAAAATTCATGCGGTCTAAAATCGGAGTAATCAGTTCTTCGGTGCGCGTTTCGTATGTTTCACGTTTTGACATGTGTACACCTTCTTTCTTCCATATTCAGTTTTCCTTCTGCATGCATTTCTGTTGCAGAAATACATGGCTCCTAAACGTGAATTGAGAGAGGGCTTTCGTCCTCTCTCAATCAAGTCATCGTGTTATCATTTATTAATGTAACACTTTCCTCTTTAAAATGCAAGCCTTTTACATTTTTTTCTGACAAACAATAAAATCATACAACATAAAAAATTGCCAATATACCATCTGGCATACTGACAACTTCCGGGTTGGGCTGTTTATCTCTTTCGAAATAACAGTGAGTAGCTCGTAGGGGAATCGAACCCCTGTTTCCGCCGTGAGAGGGCGGCGTCTTAACCGCTTGACCAACGGGCCATAAGTATTTGTTCATCTCTGTTATAAAAACAGAGTAGCTCGTAGGGGAATCGAACCCCTGTTTCCGCCGTGAGAGGGCGGCGTCTTAACCGCTTGACCAACGAGCCGAACTGATACTTATTATAGCATGTTTTTTTTTATTTGCAAGTATTTTTTTGAAGTTTTTTTATTTTTTTAAAAATATGAACAATTTACACAATTTCATTCTGCTTTTCCCACCATTTTCATGGCATTTTTACCTCTTTTTCATACATCAGATCCTCTATTACTTCACGCACCGTCGAAATCCGATCTATTTTTCCAACATTCGAACCGCAAAATACAAGTCCGTTTTCAACGTCTCCATGCACAGCACGGATCAACGCCTGTGTGATGCAGTACGGAATCTGCGCCGGTTTACAGTTTTTAATGCAGTGATAACAGCGTTCCACGCTCTCCGGCGCCCGTTCTGTCTTTTGGATAAAAGCATTGTTTAACGCACGCCCCGGCATGCCGACCGGACTTTTGATGATTTTTACATCAGTTTCTTTTGCATTCACATATGCTTTTTTATATCCTAAGGAAGCATCACACTCTTTTGTCGCAACAAATCTTGTCGCTGCCTGAACTCCGTCTGCTCCGAGTGCTTCGATCCGCTTTGCATCGGATGCATCCCAGATCCCGCCTGCTGCAAAAACAGGGATCTGCTTTCCATACTTCTCCTCGTACTTTTTCTTTTCTTCCACGATCCCCGTCAGCTCTTCCTCAAAACGGATCTTTGAAATATCATCTAACTGCTCCCTCGAAAATCCAAGATGTCCGCCCGCCTCCGGCCCCTCTGCGACGATAAAGTCTGCTGTCCTGCCGTATTTTTTATCCCAGGTTTTTAAAAGCAGCGCCGCCGCGCGCCTTGACGATACGATCGGTGCAATCTTTGCTTTTCCTGCTTCTACCAGCTCCGGCAGATCCACTGGAAGCCCGGCTCCGCAGATTACCGCATCTGCCCCGGCACGCACCGCCTCTTTAACATGCTCCCTGTATTGCTGTAATGCCACCATGACGTTGACTGCTATCATTCCTTTTCCAGATGCCAGTTCTTTTGCACGCACGATATGCTTTCGGATACTGCGCAGATTGCACGCTTCTTCATTTCCCACAAAATCCGGTTCCTCAAATCCGATCTGTGCCGTGGAGATCACGCCCATGCCGCCCTCCGATGCAACCGCGCCAGCCAGGCCGCTTAAACTCACACCAACTCCCATGCCGCCCTGGATCAGCGGCAGACTCAGATTCCATCCTTCAAAACGATTCATTGAAAAAATTTTCTTCATTGTCTTTCCCTCTATTATATATAGTTTTTATTACTATATATAATGGTATCATTCAATATATAATATGTCAACAATAACCATATTATTATTTGTAAAGAAAAACGACTGTAAATTTTTTACGTTTACAGTCGTTTTTCATGTTTTTATCATTTATAAATTATTTATTCCTGCGCAAAGACATCGACCTCTTCTATCGTAAGTCCTACACCGTCTGCAATCTCTTCCTTTGACAACTTTCCCTGTTTCAGCTATGCAGATCAATCGTCATATCCGTTCGGATTGTTCTTCTGCCATCTCCAGGAATCTTCGCACATCTCTTTGATACCATACTGTGCCTTCCAGCCAAGCTCACGCTCTGCCTTCGAAGGATCACAGTAACAGGTTGCAATATCACCTGCACGTCTCGGTTTGATGGAATAAGGAATCTTCACGCCGGTTGCAGCTTCGAAGTTTTTGACAATGTCAAGCACACTGTAACCATGACCTGTTCCAAGGTTATAGATTGCAAGTCCGCATTTCTCATCGATCTTCTTTAATGCTTTTACATGACCGAGCGCAAGGTCAACTACATGAATGTAATCTCTGACACCTGTTCCGTCCGGCGTGTCATAATCGTCACCAAATACGCCAAGTTCTTTTAATTTGCCGACTGCCACCTGTGTAATGTATGGCATCAGGTTGTTCGGGATGCCGTTCGGATTCTCTCCCATGGTTCCACTCTTATGAGCACCGATCGGGTTAAAGTAACGGAGCAAGATCACGTTCCACTCCGGATCTGCTTTCTGGATATCCATCAGAACCTGCTCTAACATGGATTTTGTCCATCCATAAGGATTGGTGCACTGACCCTTCGGGCAGTTCTCTGTGATCGGGATTTCTGCCGGATCACCGTATACGGTTGCTGAAGATGAGAAAATAATGTTCTTGCAGTTATGCTGACGCATTACATCCACCAGAGTCAATGTTCCTGAAATATTGTTGTTGTAATATTCCCAAGGTTTCTGCACAGACTCACCAACAGCCTTTAATCCTGCGAAATGGATACAGCTATCAATTTTTTCTTTTTCAAAAATCTCATTTAAAATTGTGCGGTCTAAGATATCGCCTTTATAAAAAGTCACTTCTTTTCCTGTGATTGCTTTTACACGCTCTAATGATTTTTCAGATGCGTTTACCAGATTGTCAAGTACAACAACCTCATAACCCGCATTTAACAGTTCTACGCATGTGTGACTTCCAATGAATCCGGCACCGCCGGTAACTAAAATTGCCATAGTTTTTTCCACCTTTCCATAACAAATCTTTTTGTTTTCCTTCAACGTTATGGGTACATCTTACCCCATTCTTTGGAAAATGTATAGCAAAAAATGTGTATATTATATGTAAAAATGTTGCATGTTGACTGAGTGGCCGGTATAATTATTTAGTGCAGAGCCGTGGGGTTGTGGCCGTCAGGCCGTGTGAAGCCGCTGGCAGTGGATTACCAGAGAATAATGGAGGATTGCCATGTACGAAAAATATAAAAATTCTTACAAAGTAACAGAGAAAGAACTGGTTTCACTTTCCGTCTATAACGTGGGATTTCAGAGATGTGACTCGCTTTATCAGTGGGGACCGGGAATCCGGGATCATTATCTGATCCATTATATTATTTCGGGGAAAGGTTTTTACAAGATTGGAAAAAGAACTTATGAATTACAGGCTGGGGATTCTTTTTTGGTGTATCCAAATACAGAGGTTGTCTATTACGCTGCAGAGACTGACCCGTGGGAGTATGCATGGGTGGGTTTTACGGGCAGTGACGCTTCCATGATCTTAAAGGCAACGGATTTTTCGCCGGAAAAACCGATCATACGGGAGACACCGCACGGAAGTGATATCCACCGCCAGATACTCCATATTTACGATGCCAGAGGAAATGAATTTGAGCATGCCGTGGAAATGACCGGACGGCTCTATACGATGCTTGCCATGTTTTTACACGGCGCCTCCCATACGACGGAGCAAAATTCCGCCAACAGTTATGTGCAGAAAGGCATCGAGTATATCTCTTCCAATTATTCTTATGCAATTACTGTGGAGGATATCGCAGACTATGTCGGCGTCAGCCGCAGCCACCTGTTCCGTTCTTTTGAATCGGTGCTTGGTCAGTCGCCAAAGGAATATCTGACTGATTTTCGCATGAAACAGGCGTGTTATCTGTTAGAACATTCCAGCCTGTCCATCACCGCGATTGCAAATTCACTGGGTTTTGACAACAGCTTATATTTTTCCAAAACGTTTCACAAACAAAAACAAATGTCCCCAAAAGAATACCGGACACATTCCCGTACCTCCTAACCATAAAACTCACTGCCGTTCCAGTATGCTTTTGCCTCCCCGGCAAGCACTGCCCTGCAAAAATCTTTTTCATCGGAGAGCTTCCGGTCAAACAGCATGCCGCCACCGATCATTCTGGTGGTATGCTGATCCGAGCCAGCCGTAATCGGAAGTCCATGTTCTTTCGCATAGGCGATTGCTTTTTCATTATACAGGATATTTTTATGCGACATGCTCGCAGGGCTCTCATGTGTAGCATTGATTCCCTCCACTGCATCTACACAGTCCGGGAAAAGGCGGATTTCCGGAATATAATCCTCCTCACGAAACGGATGCGCGTGGCTGACGATACCACCACCGGCATGTACCAGTTCATACTGTTCTTTCACATCTGCGTCTTTGATCTCGGGATGTTCAAACAGCCATTCTTTGTTTAAGCCATAAATTAAAAATTCTGTTCCGTGATATCCTGACTCCCATCCGAAAAACACCTGCAGTCCGATCTTATCGCCTTCTTCTTTCGCATGTTCATAGCCCTTACAGAACTGTTCTACCCAGTCTTTCCATGGAAGGCTCCGGTCCGCCGCCGTATTTCCATAAAAGAAATGATCTGTTACGACGATGCCGGCATATCCCGCTTTCTGATATGCTCTCGCCATCTCTGCTCCTGTATTCTGTCCACATGCGCTTCCCTCTGATGTGTGCACATGGGTGTCATATAAATATCCGTTTATTTGCATGATAAACCACCAATTTACCTTTCATAAGCGAAAAAAGAACTTACCCCGGGGTTGTCCCACCGGAATAAGTTCTCCCTCATCTTGTCCTATAATTAAGCAACTGCTTTCTTTGCGATCTCAGCTAATGCTGCAAATCCTGCTGCATCGTTTACAGCCATCTCTGCTAACATTTTGCGGTTGATGTCAACACCAGCTACTTTTAAGCCATGCATCATCTGGCTGTAAGAGATTCCATTCATTCTTGCTGCTGCATTGATACGAGCGATCCATAACTGACGGAACTGTCTCTTTCTCTCTTTTCTTCCTGCGTAAGAACTTGTTAAGGCTCTCATAACAGACTGTTTTGCAACACGGTACTGTTTAGAACGAGCTCCTCTGTAACCTTTTGCTAATTTTAATGTTCTATTATGTCTTTTTTTAGCGCCTAAACCGCCTTTAACTCTTGCCATGATCTATTCCTCCTTAACAACTTTCTTACATGTATGGTAAAATCTTCTTCATATTCTTAACGTTTGTAGCATCTACGATAGCCGGTTTTCTAAGATTTCTCTTATTCTTTGTTGTTTTCTTTGTTAAGATATGTCTCTTGTAAGCTTTATTTCTCTTTAATTTTCCTGTTCCTGTTACTTTGAAACGTTTTGCAGCTGCTCTGCTTGTTTTCATTTTTGGCATGATATATTCCTCCTTAAAATTATGATTTTTTTTCTGCCAACACCATGCTGATGCTTCTGCCTTCAACCTTTGGTGCTTTTTCCACTACTGCAACCTCTGCAAGACTCTCAGCAAAGTCATCCAGAATATGCTTGCTGGCATTCATATGTGCCATCTCACGTCCACGGAATCTTAAAGTGATTTTTACCTTATCACCTTTGCTTAAGAATTTTTTTGCAGCATTCATTTTGGTGTTCAAATCATTTGAATCAATATTCGGTGACAGGCGAATCTCTTTTAACTCGACCACTTTCTGTTTTTTTCTGGCTTCTTTCTCTTTTCTCGCCAATTCATAACGATACTTACCGTAATCGATAATCTTACATACCGGCGGCTTTGCGGTCGGAGCAATCTTGACCAAATCAAGCTCTGCTTCCTCAGCCAGCTTCATTGCTTCTCTCACTGACATAATGCCAAGCTGTTCTCCGTTTTCTCCGATCAGACGAACTTCTCTGTCTCTGATCTGTTCATTAATCATTAACTCGCTAATGGTATTGCACCTCCAAAATATTATTCTTTACTTGCATTAAAAAAAGTGGATAGGCAGACTATCCACTTTTAATACTCAATACTCGCAAGGTGCGGTACTTCAAACAACAGGAATATTCCCGATGCCTTGAATATAAAACCATGAGTCACACGAATGCTGGTGCTCCGGTGAGAGTGGATACTCTACTTTGTTTTCAACAACTATTAAACTATACCACTTCAGAAAATTTCTGTCAAGTACTTTTTAAAGTTTAAGAATGTCTGAAAAGTCAAGCAATAAATGCAAAACTTTACTTGCGAAACATCATTTCATCATTTTGCACAACTCTGTTTGCGTTTTGTTGGTAAATTTGCACAGACTACCCCTCTTTTCGTTTTGCTCTCTGCTTATTCTACTCTATTTATGCCAGTCTTGCCAGTTCTTCCTGGAACAATTCGCCGGAGGTTTTCCATCCGAACATCTCCCTCGGGTAGTCGTTGATCCAGTTCTCTACCCTCTGGATGTCGTCCTCTGTCCGGTCATCGAAGTTTTCTCCCTTCGGTATCTTTCTGCGTACCAGTCGGTTCTGGTTCTCATTGCTGCCACGCTCAAAGGAGCAGTATGGGTGGCAGTAGAACACGGTCACTCTCTTTTCGGACTCATCTGTCGCCGACTGCTGCATCCCCTCCCAGTCAGCGAACTCCGAGCCATTGTCCACGGTTATGGTTTTGAACACCTGTCCGAACCGCTCTCCCCATTCCGCTTCTAACTGATCCAGTCGCTTGCAGACCTGCTCAGTCGTGTGCTCGTATAAAAGGTATATGAGTTCGTTCCTAGTCTTTCTCTCTGTCAGTACCAGAAGGCTGTGTTTGCTTTCCCCTCTCTTGCCTACTACCGTGTCCATCTCCCAGTGTCCGAATTCCTCTCTGGTGTCGATGTCCTCTGGCCGCTTCTCTATGCTTGTGCCTGCGTTGGCTCTCGCCTGCCTGCGTACTTTCTTATTCTTCTTTTTCCGTCTGCCTTTTACTGGGAGTTCCTTATTTGTGATTGTGAGGAATATCCCCTTGTCGATGTAACTGTAAAGGGTCGGCTTGCTGATCTCTGTCTCAAACTCCAGCCCCTTGGCTTTAATCTCTCCGAGGACTGCTCCGGGCGAGTATCCGTCCTCTGCTATCTTTGTTTCTATGTACTCTGCCAGTCTGTGGTCTTTGCCTATCTTAAGGTCTGGACCCTTGTCTCGCAGGTTCTGTTGGTACTTATCCTCTGCGATGTCTGGGGAGTATCGTTCTTCCTCTGTCAGATCCGAATTGGTATGTGTGTATGTTCCTCTCTTTATCTCACGGTATATGGTGCTGACATGGACTCCTATCTGGTCAGCGATTTCCTGCTTGCCGTGTCCTGCTTTCAGCAGTGCTTCTAATTTCAGCCTGTCGGCTCTGGATAACTGTTTAAATCTGCGCATGGCAGCACCTCCTTGTCTCTTTCTACTATTATCGGTGCTAAAGTTATAAATTTCAATAACAAAACACTTATAAATAAGGATAAGATACCAACAAAGAAGTGGTGCTTTTAGGGTTATATTTTTGTTGAATTTACGGGTTATAAAAGACTTGAATACCTCCGCAACCCAAGGTAATATACAGACAACCTAAAGGAAAGGAGGTGCGTGAGATGGATTTGGATTCCTTGGTTTCTAAAATAAATAAGCTGAGTAAAGTGATACGAGCACTTACTCAGCTTGCATTGGAAATCGGAACGCTGATCGCAGTGATCAAGTTCATCGTCTTATGATTTCCGCTTGGGTGAGGGGTCCTCCTCTCGCCCTTGCTTCTCAAAATATACCACACGATTGGAGGTCTTGTCAATGAAACGGTTACGTGTTTCAGTTTCGGTTCTGGCTTTTCGGATAGCGGAGTTGCTTATCGTGGTTTCTGGTCTGCTTCTCCTGCTTTCCAGAATGTAGCCGGTCCGTCCGGGGCAGTGTATCTGCTCCGGCTCTAACCCACCGATGTCTGGTCCCAAGTCCAGAAGGCGGAAGCGTGAGGGGAGCGAAGGACAATGCCATGTCTGAGTGATGTCTGACAAGTTTGCCTGGTTTTTAATGTGAAAGCCTTAAAGGTAGGAGGAGTTATTGGTTTTGCCGATTGCCTATCGCAACTCGTTGATTTTGTTTCCTGCGTTGCAGAGAAAGGGTTAGGTGGTGTGTAGCCGAGCACGAGGTCTTATCCGGTGTACCGTAACACTGGACGCTCTCTCCAGTCGGGCGAGACCGATGGGCGACATGGCTCATTGTTCCTTTTATTAATTTTGATTTTTATTAGAAAGGTGGTATATGACATGACTAACCGTGAAAAATTAAGGGAACTTTCAGACGAGAAACTGGCAAGGCTGATTGCCAGAAAATCAAGCAGGCGGTGTGACTTCTGTCTCTTTGAAGATAATGATTGCCCCAACCCATATACTGGTTCTTATTGCGTCGATGGAATTTCCAAGTGGCTCAAATTCGCAAGTGCGTCCGAAGAAGGTGGCTCTCATGAATAAAGAATTGCTTGAGCCGATCATGCGTGCTCACGGAGATAAAAATAAGGACTTGGCTGCGGCCATTGGTATGTCCGTTCCAAACTTCTCCACCATCTGGAATGGTCGTGGTGAGTTCGCTCTGAAGTATATCCGTCTCATTGCCCGAAGGTATTCTCTTACCCCGGAGCAAGTCTATAAAATCTTTATTTTTCCGCAGGGGTAATCATTGCCCCTGCTTTTTCTTTGGCTTCCAAATCCGCCCTATTTAGGCAATAAAAAAGACCCAGTGGGTGTTTGTTCCACTGGGTTGCTTTTCGTCTTATTCTGGCGGTCACGGTGTGCCACGCTCTGGGTTCTGTGCTACGGTGTTCCCGACATTTATGTCGGTCACATCGTCCGGGTGCTTACCCCCTTTAGAACCCCCTCTGCGGCACATCATACCTCCACTCTTTTTATAAGTCAATCGCCAATTACAGAAGTTCGTTGACCTTCTTCTGCACGGCTGCGTAGTCGTATCCTGCTGCCTTCAGCTTCTGCTTTCTGGTTTCGCCGTTGCCCCACTTGCCTGCGATCACTTCCTTGGCTACCTCAGTCACGCTTTTCTTTGCAGGCGCTGATCCACCACTTGCAAGGCAGTTTACTTCTGCCTGCACTGTTGCATAATCATATCCGGCAGCAGCCAGTTTCTTTTTGCGCTCATCGCCATTGCCCCATTTGCCTGCAAGGACTTCCTTGGCTACCTCGGTCACATCCTTTGTGCCGGAGGCAGTTGTTTCCTTAGTTGCCTTGCTTGCGTAGTTAGGAAGTCCGAAGCCACGGATGTACTTTCCGTTTACTGCGATCTGTCTCTCTCCAACTGCATCGTTCTTATTTCCCTCGATTACAGTGATGATCTTTCCATCGCAGGACTCTACAATTCCCACATGGTCGCTGCTTCCTCTGTTATCTCCTACTCCGTTGTCCTGCCAGTCGTAGTAGATATAATCTCCTGCCTGCGGTACATAGGCATCATTCTCCTGCCATCTTCCCTTTGCTTTCCAGAGGGCGATCTGTGCGTCACATCCACACTCAGTCGGAATAATGTCTGTGTGACCTTCGAGGATTGCCACCGCTGACCCGAATGTAGCGCACCATGCGTCCGTGTATTTCACTGCGTACCCTCTTGCAAGAGGTTTGTGGTTGTTGTAGATATCAATGATCTGTTTATGGCTTCCGTTGGATTCCTTGCATCCGAGGTATCTTCTTGCTCTGGTTACCATAGCCTGTCTAATCTGTTTCTCTGTCATAGTGAATTCCTCCTAAAATAATAGGGCAGCCTACTGGCCGCCCTGCTGCGTATGTTTCCTGTTACTATTCCTCGGTATCATCCGAAGCACCGATGTTGGCGGAGTCGGTCAAGCCTTCCCCGATGATGTAAGCCACCACGGACGCTCCTGCCATGATGAGTGCAGTTACCTGCGTTGCCGTGTTGTCTGTTCCGCCTGTGGCGAGGATCATCATTGAGACGAATGATGCCACTGCCGTCCACAGTTTTCTGCTTGTGAGTTTTCTTACCCAGTCGATTTTCTTCATTGTTTTGTCCTCCTGTTATACAATTTGTTTAAGTGCCTGTTCGTTCAGAAAGTCCTTCTGCTCATGCTTGACCTTCTGAGCGTAGTCGAGTGCTGCGTGCATATCCCCATTGCAGTGTGCGTCCGGGATTCTCTGCACCGCTCTGGCTGTCGCTTCTCCGAGTGCCAGGGAAGCATTGACGCAGTTGATGATGCAGAGTTCATTCTTCTCTCGAATCTGCTCTCTGGCATCTACTTCCTTTTGTCGTTCTTCCCGCTCTGCTTTTTCCTTGTCGGCACGCTTCTGTATGCTCTGCTCGATGAGCCAGAAAAAGAAGCCAGTCAGTGCTGATGGGATACTCGCTGCCACGATGATTGCTGTCACATCCATGCGCTGCACCTCCTCTCTAAAAAGACCGCCCTGTCCGGACGGTCTTTAATTCTGATTTAATTTCTCACACCGCTTGCATGGGTACTGCGTCATCGGTATGTGGTAATTTGTGCAGTGGGCACAGGTGCCGCTTTCCTTGCAGTCGAGGTCGCATTCTTTCATGTGCTTATGGCAGTACCTGCTCCCATGTGCGTGGGTACATTGGAAGTTATTTTGCCTTGGTTTCTGCCTTATACTTCTCGCCTGTGATTTCCTCGTACTCTGCTTCATCAATAGTTCCCTTCTCCACTCTGGCTGCAATCTGTTCCTTTGTCAGCCTGCCTGCGGCATAAAGTCTTTTCAGACTGTCGATTAATGCTCTCATTATAACAATCCCTCCTCGATAAGCTGTGCGGTGTAATCATCAATCGCCTTGTCGGTGTTGATCTGTTTGATGGATTCCAACATCTGGTATTCCGATACAGTGATTTCCCTGCTATCGCACTCCCAGTCAGTGTAGGCTTCCATGCCCTCGGTTGCTTCGTGCTGCACTTCCTCGATGTTCTTTCTCTGGATGTAGATGCCGTCAGCCACAAGCTGCAGCTCCTGCGGCTCCTCGGAGCATCTTTCCTTGGTCCATTCCTTCATGGTTCTGCCTCCTTTTGATTTTTGATATTATTTTCTTAAGCCGGCCCACATGGATATAAGGTTTTATCCTGCTCTGGTAACAGTCGTATGTGTCCGTGCAGGTAAACCATCCCATGTACGACAGCATGGCTTCGATGTGTCTGTGAAAGTATCCACGGTTCGCTTCCTTTGACCTCTCCATCTTCTTTGCCAACCGTGTTGCGGATAGCATGATGTTCTTTCTGATCAGCGTCTTGTTTCTGTAAAATATAAAACCCATGAAGTCCAGTGCCCTGCCTATCTTCCGCTTGCCCTTTTCGTAGTAAAGTTTACAGACTTGGTAGTTGCGCTTCAGCTTTAATCTGAAACGCTGACCGAGCATTTTCATTATTTCCACGATGGTTCTGTGGAGGATTTTCTTATTGCTTGCGAATATGACGATGTCGTCCATGTACCTCTGCAACTTTGACAGACCTGGTATCTTTGTAATCAGTCGGTCGAGCGGTTCTAATAGGTAATTCGCTAACCACTGGCTGATGTAAAACCCGAGAGGGATTCCTTTATTAAATCCCTGTAGGCATAATTCGATGATGTATAAAAACCAGTCATCCTTGATTCGGATTGCTAGTTCCCTCATCAGAATTTTCAGCCGGATACTATCATAAAAGTGCCGGATATCCATCTTGGCGAAGCACCGTGTTCCCTTCGGGTCATGCAAAAGCCACCGCTCTATCTGTCTCTTTCCGTAGTGTGCTCCACGCTTTGGGAATGAACCGCAGGAGTATGGATAGGCTGTGGCTGTAATAATTGGCTCTAATACCAGAACAATGATGTGGTGCAGCCATTGTTCATGGATTTCCGGCATATAAATTTTTCGTCTTTTCCCATGTTCGAAGATGATCTTCGGGGTTCTTTTCTTTGGTTTGTATGCCAGTTCCGGGTGTGGGACGTCCACTCCCTCTGGCTTTGTGTTTAGGATCATGTCGTACATTTTCTGCACCTCATCATCAAGGTGTGCGTCTATGTACTGGATCTCTTTTCTTTTGGTTTTTCCTTTGCGTAATTTCTTATATGCTTTCCGAATGACATCATCCTTCAGCATTTGTTGATACAGATATTTGTACTCTTTGTGACCGTGTTCCGGTTCATTACGCAGATGGATTTCTGTGTGTGTTTTTCGCATTCTGCTGAGTACTCCTATAAGATATTTTTTCTTCTATCTCCTACGCACGGCAGGTGCGACCGCTTTACCGTGCGTCCTGTGTCGGACTCATTTCCACTCATCTTCCCAATAATGGTGAGTAAGCCTTGTTTCAAAGGTCAGCGGTGTAGGAAGCAGGACTGCTTTGGGTTGTTATTCCGTTTAAGATAGAATAAGGCGGCCCCGATGTTCCAGTTGGCATTCCCGGCAGTGTTGTTCACATTCAAGTAGCGCAAACCATCATTCGTACCGTTGTTGCAATTACCGAACCGAAGGGCGACCGCCCGAGGTGACGCAGTCCTGCGCCCCTGTTATTCTTCCTTACGCTATTAAAATCCGATTTTGTTCCACTGGGGGAATTCTGCTGACGCAGACCCCCAGACCCCCTATCACGGTGTCTTGCTTACGCTGCGACCCCGACAGGTGGTAAAAGAAGGACGGCGGCCCCGATGTGCCAGCCGGCAAACCCGGCAGTGTCGATCACATCCAAGTAGCGCAAACCAGCAATCGTACCGCTGTCGCAAGAACCGAACCGACGGGCGACCGCCACAATCTCGACATTCTGCCATAATCCGTCACAACCGCCAGTGGATGTACTTCCCTTGCACGGATGAACCGAGACTGCTCCGAAGCCGGGAACGGTCTGATACTTGTGCGGATAGAAAATGCCGTATTTCTGTGTGCTTCCATCACTCTCGAACATCTTCGGGAGGCTGATGCCTGTATCCTGGTATTTTGCTCCGGTCACATCGTAGGTGTAATTCTTGCTGACCTTGTATCTGCCGTTCACGAGCAATGTGTATGGGTCACGCATCCACTGCTGATATGTTCCAAGGACGATGGAGTGGAAAATCTTGTTGAGTGACTTTGCATCCTTTGTTCCGTAGAACTGTCCACCGCCTACGACTGCGTTCTGCTTCACTCCGTTGGTCGGTGCAAGGCTTGCATCGTATCCGCTTGAATTTCCATAGCCGTATGCTTCCTGCGAGTTCGTACTCTTTGCGAACATGATCAGAAGGTCAATGATTGTCTGAACAATTCCGCCACCGAGGAATGCTGCACGGCTTGAGAAGTTTGCGATTGCGGTATGCTCTTTGTCCGTGGTGTTATTGTAGCAAGGCTGCAGTCCTGCCAGGGATACCATCTTCGGTGTGGATGTGTCTGCTCCGAGGATTGAACCGTAAAACATCGGAATCCATACACCCTCCAGTACATTGTTGCTCGGGTCTTTAAATCCGACAGGCTCGAATCCGTCTCTTTCCCTCATGGAGAATTTGACGACACGGTCATTGCCGAGCATATACTCCTGCTTGTAAATCTTGGCAAGCCATGAGAACGCTCCGCCATTGTAGCTTGTGTTGGAAACATCCGAAGCAGTACCGTCCTCTTTCTTGGTGTAGTCGTTCTCATCCAGTCTGTAGTCCGGTGTTCCGTCTGCTCTTACCATCCACGGCTTGTTTGCCACAATGGTTGGGAAGTCTGCCCAACTGTTAAGTGTCATTGCTCCGGTATCTTTGTTAAGTGAAATCGGAGTGAAGTCTTTGTTCTGTCCGATGTATTCGATTCGTGCTGTCGGACTTAAAACATCCATGTGCTCAATAAAGCCATAGATTCCGTCTGCAGATAAAATTGCATAGCACTTATCGAGGGTTTCCTTGTCTGCGATGTATGTCTTTCCCATTATTCCTCTACCTCCTCGTAGTATAAAAGTCCTTTATCCACACCAAGCACATACTTATCCCCAGTGGTCTGGTCGTAAAGGTACGTACTGTTTGGTGTTACGATAGTTACATCTGTTGCGTTGGCGACCTCGGTTAAGAAGTCCATGGTAATCGTGGACGGGAGGAGGTCGTTGTAAGCGGGCATATAATCCCACTGGTTTGCGACTCCGACTGCCAGTGCGTAGAGGATTTCCCCCTCGTCCGGGTCCTGTGCATAAATGCCGACCTCTTTCACGTAGTAGCCATTCTTAAGGTTTCCGGTGTCCTGCTTGTTTGTGATGATAAATTTCACATATACATTGGACTGGTTCTGGGTTGTCACTGTGATCAGTGCGAACTCCTGCTTCTTGGATTTGAGAGCAGTTCTGTTTGTGAGTGCTTCGCCATCTGAATATGATCCGTCTCCGGTTGCGGCCTTGGTCAGTTTGATTGTACATCTTCCTGCCTGTGCCTTGGCGAGCAGGGCGATTCCTTTGGCTGTTAGCACTGCTTCTTTGAATACTCCTGCCATCGTTGTTCCTCCTTTATGTTGTTATTTTGGAATGTGATGCCATTCCCACTGCCACCCTCGGCACAGTGCCGTGTACGCTTGCCTGTGTTCGCTGTGCTCCGTTTAGAATTGTGGTCTTGGTGTTTCTTACCACTATCGCTGCAAAACCGCTCACACCGCCCGACAGCGTGCCTGTGCGTGGGTTGACATTATTCCCGATAGTCTCATGCGGGGAACTTACTGCACCTGCGGCAGCGTTCCCTTCCATGCCAATATCTCCGGTGCGTCCTTCCGGGTGGTTTGTTACCGTTCTGGACGGTGCGGAGGTTACGGCTGATGCGGCCGTCTCCTGCATGGTGTAATCGTTTGTGGTCTGGTGGTGGTTCAGCACCTGTTCTTTCGGACTGCTGACCACCCCGGATGCCACTGTCTCATGCATCTCCATTTCTCGCTCCACCAGTATCCTGCGGATATGGGAGCGGGTGTTCTTTACTCTCTGAATGATGGAGAGGAAGTAATTTGCCATTTCCTCTGTCATCCTGGCATTGGTTATGATGTCAAATGTTCCGGGGGTGTATGGACCCTCGGTGTAATCGAACCATTCCTCTGTCCTGCCCTCTCCGAATATAATCTCTATCAGTTCCGATACTGCACTCGGAGTTCCTGCCTTGGTGTGCCACAGGAGCGTCCTCTTTATGATGTTGCGTTTGGTTTCCAGATTCATGCTCTCCTGGTAGTATGGTGTCCTTAATTCCACCGCCAGTACATCCAGTATCCGCTCCGGCAATTCATCAATGACTGCCATGGTTCTGGTATGCGCTGCCAGTCGGAGCATCCTCTGGTGTTCCTGCTGCACTGCGTAGGAAATGCAGCGCACCTCAGTGCTCTGTGCTATCTTCCATGGCAGGAGGTCTGTGATCTGTCCGTCATATAAACTAATCATTCTCAACACCTCCGTATGTCACGGTCTGCGTTCCTATCCTTGCGACACTGGTGTCCGGCACGGTCGTAAATACCGGGGAGGTTATCTCTGCCCTCTTTGCCCCGGCTGCCACGATCCGCTTCATGAGTTCTGAAGGGTTGATGTCTCTGCCGATGGTTCTGGTCTGCCATTCGATGTAATCAGCCACCGCCTGTGCCACCTCTGCCTGTATCGTTCCTGCCTTGGACTGGTCGCTCAAATTCACATAGTATGTGAATGCAATGTTGAATTTGACCGTCTCTGGCGCAAGCACGGTTACCTTGTCGGTAAGCGGACGGATGTTTTCATCCTGCAGGTACGCTGCCACTCCGTCTATGACGGTCTTGGTCGGGAGTTCTCCGTCCGTCATAATGAAACGGATTTCTACCTCTACCGGGTTCGGACTGGTTACCTTTACATCTCCGATGGTCTGGCTGTAGGTCTTTGTCCAGTATTTGTATGCATCGTCTGGTCCTGCGACACTGTATCCGCTTGGTGCGAGGAATATCCTCTCTGCAAGGCTCTCGTCTGATTCGAGGTCTGCTCCACCGCTTGTCTTGGTCGTGTTGCTTACGCTCTCCACATACGGTATCAGATCAACCAGTACATTGACCTGCCCCGGCAGCAGTTCGTTTCCGTCCACTCCGTTCTCGGTGCAGAGTGCCCTCACATCTACATAGGTTTCCCCTGCGGGGATTTCCTCGTATCCTACCGTGGCGAAGTAGTTGAGGTTGCCGTCCGTGACCTTTGTTCCTTCCGGTATGCCTACGGCAGCAGGCCGCTTCTCTGAAAGAGTGAACCTCAGTGTTGTTTCCGCAGGGGCCGGCTGCTTTCTGGTTACTCCCCTGCCTGCTCCGAGGTTGTCGAGGAATTCTCCGTAGGAGTATTTGATTAAGTCCTGCTTTCCGGCTCTGTCTATGTACTGTTCGTCCTGGTATAATTCCAGTGCGATGGCATATAGCATGATGCGGTTCGGATCTGAAGGAGAGAGTGTTATCTCCTGTCCTGTGATGCGCTTCCATTCGCTCTCAAAGTTTGCCACCATTCTTGTTTTCATCGCTTCCAGTGTGTCATTGTCAATGAACGACACCTCTGGGAGGTCTTTTACGCTTTGGATTGTGTCAGACATTTGTTATTACCACCTCCGCCTGTAACTGCCCATCCTCATTGAATGAGAAGTTGATATCTTTTACTGTTGCCCTTGGTTCGTATCTGTCCGTCTTGTCGATGATCTCCACTGCGAACTGGCTCTTTGCCACATCCATCGGCATCCCTACGAAGTCCGTGTTCAGACCGAATTCCCGGTCAAGTGGGCACGTTCCTTCTGCTGTCTGGTATAAACATTCCAGACACCTTTTAATATCTGCGATGTCTCCGCTTGTGTAGTCAAAGGCTACGGTTATGTGTTTTAGGTCTATTGTCATTCCGCTGCCCTCCCTACAGATATTCTTCCAGTGAAAGGTTGACATCCATCTTCTGGATTTCCCCTGTTCCCATAACGACAAGGTTTGACTGGGTCGCCTGCGTAATCTTCCACCTGTTCGACCCTACGGCATGGTTTCCGATGACCAGTTTCTCCACCCTTCCCTGCTGCACTGCTTTTGTGATTTCGTGGAATGTTTTCCACGGCTTCACTCCATGCTGTGCGTTCAACACGACCTTGAACTGTACGGTCATCAGTTCCGGGTTGAGGAACTCTGACTGCGGCTTTTTCCCGATGCGCTCATGCTTCGCCCAGTTTGCCGATATGGTTCTCTGGTAATCTGTGAAGTTGAGGATTCTGCTGTCGCTCGTTTCAAAGACGATCAGTTTTCCGAAGTTTCCTATTCTTCCCATTTCATCAACCTCCCAGTGCCTTTACTCTTTTTTCCAGTGCGTCCAACTGCGACTGCAGGGACGGCTTTCCTTTTGTCCTGGCTGTGTCGTCCTGCAGGTTGGATATCCCAGTCTTGTTGTCATCAATATCCGAGAACGCATCGTTTATCTGTTCCAGTGTCACATACGGCTTGTCCTCATATCCGTACCCTTCGAATTCTATCTTCGGGGCACGCATGATTAGCGTCTGCTTCTTTTCTGAATAGGACATGACTGCTTCATTCACATTGTTGCTCATCTCCTGCCGGAAGATGCCTGCACCACCCTCATGTGGTGTGTTCGCTGAGTTATACACCGGTCCGAGTATTACTCCAGACACCGTGCCGTTGGAAAAGCAAGCCACGACCACGAGGTCGTCTACCTTTGGTATGTTGTACTGCAGGGCGAGGAATGGAAGCTCGCTTGTCACGGAGTCGTCTCTATCCTCATACACCACCCTGGCTTTCCCTGCCGTGTAATTGATTGAGGATATCTTCCCCAGTCTGATTGTCGCTGCTGCCATGCTCTCCACCTCCTTAGTTCGGGTTTATCCATGACCCCGGCACTCCTGCCTTGGTCGTCAGATTCAGCATACCCTGTGAAATGTTGAATATCGTATATGTTCCAGGTCGTCTCGTGCCTGTCGGGTGTCCTCCGGTTGCCTTGCCTGCCAGTGCTTCGGCTGCGGTGTAGTAACCCTTTTTCGTAGTGGTCAGTGTATACTTTCCGCCCTTTACTGGTGTCTGCGTTCCTGTGGACTTCGTTGCTGTGGAAGTCGTTGTGGAGGACTTCGTCTCCGTCTTTGACTTCTTCGCCACAGCCTTGGTCGATGATTTGGCATCTGTGAAGCGATCCGCCACTCTCCGAAGGTCGAGTTTTTGCTTGCATCCGCTTCCGATATCCCATGTAACCTTTTCCACATAGTACTTGCCGTCCAGTTTTCCGAAGCCTTTTATGGTCACGCAGGAGGTCGCTATGATCTTCCTGTTGGCTCTGGTCATTGTTACCGACATGGTCGTGTCTCCCTTGTTGGCTTCATTAATTTTTGCCAGTGTGATGCGCTCTGCTTCCGATGCGTTGCTCGCTGCATCCGTGACCTTCAGTATCCTGTTTCCGCCACCGACCTCGACCTTTATGGTCTGGTTCTTATCATTGTTGGTGTACTCATATTTCGCCCCGGTGTAGGTTCTGCACAGCTTCGTGTTCCATGACCAGTTCGGTTCTGTGTTCTGTTCCGTCAGTGTTGCCACTGATTTCTTTTTCTCATAGGTGGCTTCGTTGAATACTACAATTTTGTTTTTATATATCTTCATGGCGAAGCCGTAGAGTTTTACCAACTCGTTATAGAATGAGCAGTCATCCTTCTCGCTCTGCTCCACCTTTTCTATTGGTATCCTTGGTGCTTCATAGTACAGTTTGATGCCCGCCCGCTTTGCGACTTCCTGTCCGATATTCTCCAAGGTTGTTTTCTCATATGTTTTGGTTCTCTGTGTTTCCTTGAAGCTGCTGTCTGCCGGAAGTGCCAACGCTTCCAGTTTCAGCTTGACTGGTGTTCCAGAAAAACTGAAATCATCAATCACAAAAGATCCGCAGATTAATTTCTGCGTATCCCCTTCTTTGCTCCAGTTCTTCATGATAATCGTGGCCGCCATGGTGTCTCCCTTGCTTGGAAACCATGACTTAATCCACTTCCTGTCTCTGTCATTGATGTTGAGGGAGAGGCTGTCGCTCTCTCCCGATGCAACATCTGTGTAAGTGAATGACTGGAGGTATTCTGCGAGTTTGGTATCGATCCGCTTTCCGTTATATGAAACGGAGGCGGTTGCTTTCCTTGGGTCCATGCTTAATCCCTCCATATTGGCAGATCTTCGTCTACCTCGTCTGTCAGTTCCGGTGTGGCGAGAGTGACCCCGCCTGGGAATACCAGGTATTCCAGTAGCAGGCGGTTGTTCTCCATGAGGTATCCTGCGTACTTCTCGTCTCCGTAGACCTGGTACGCTATCTTATCCCATGTGTCGCCCTGCACCGTTTCGTATGTGCCTGTCATTCTCTCGCCTCCTTAGAACCTCTTTCTGTCGTTGTCGCGCTGCCACTGCTCCATCATTTCATTGAATTCTGCCTGTGACATACGCTCTGCTTCCACCAGATCATCCTTCGTAGGTGCTGCGCCGTTGAAGTTATATACTGGTGCGTAGTTTATTGGCGCTCCGTTTGCTGTTGCAGGTTGCGGTTCGTTTCCACCGCCACTCAGTCTGTCGAGCAGACCGGATATTGGTGTCTGCGTGCTTCCCTGCATTGCTGCCCCGACCTTATCCACCAGTGCCGACAGTGCATTGCCTGCGCCACCGTTCTGGCTCTCTGCGATCACGCTCTTGATGATTGAGGTCATCTTTTCCCATAACTGGGTAAGAGGCACGATTGCTTCCGCTCCGGCTTCCCCTCCCACCATGGTGTTTCCGGTATTCGGGTTAAATCCGAACGCAGTCGGGTTTGTCATAATGCCACCGTCTTTATACCAGTCAATTCCAAATGATGGCACGCTCGGTGGGTTCAGACTGAATTTTCCACTGATTGAGAAATGCGGCAGCTTCAGATTTGGCAGACTCCATGAGAAATTGAAGAAGCCTTTTATCTTCTCTATCGCTCCGGATACCACATTCTTTGCCGCTTCCAGTTTCTCGCTGAATGCTGACTTAATGCTGTCCAGAATACCTGTGACCGTGCTCTTGGCTGCATTCAGTTTGTTTGTGAATGAATTCTGAATTGCTGACAGCTTTCCACCTGTCAGACTATCCACGGTGCTCATGACACCGGAGAAGGTGCTCTGCACACCTGCCATCGCTCCTGCGACTGCTCCCTTGATACCTCCGCCTGCGCTGTCATACGCAGATTTCATGGCATCGAGTTTCTCGCCCACATTTGCCCTGGCTGTTTCCATGAAGTTTCCGGCTGTGTCCTTGACATTGTTGAATGCCTCCGAAACATTCGCCTTGACCTCTCCCATCTTGGACGTGAATTTTTCCTTGATGGCTGACAACTTTCCGCCTGTGAGGTTGTCCACGAATGTGAGTCCAGATGTGTAGTAACCCTTGACCCCTTCCATGGCTGCTGCAGCAACACCCTTGATGCCACCGCCGTTTTCCTCGTAGGCCGCCTTCATATTGCCGAGTTTCTCGCTGACTGTGTCCTTGGCTGCCTGCATAACTGTTCCGGCAGTATCTTTGACATTGTTCCATGTCTCCGCTGCCTTATCCCTTATAGCAGACAGTTTTCCACCTGTCGCTTCATCCATGGCATTGAACGCATTCGCAGCCGCTGTCTTTGCTGCTTCTGCCTTTTCTTTGACGGTATTTTTCACTGTCTCCCAGGCATTGGAAGCCGTATCCTTGATCGTGCTCCATGCTGTTCCCAGTGCGTCCTTTATTCCGCCTGCAATATTGGACACCGTCTCTTTGGCTGCGGTCAGCTTATCTGAAATAAATCCCTTCACGGCATCAAGTGCCCCGGACACAACGCTCTTGATTTTGTCCCAGGCTGCGATAAGGACATCTTTGCAGTTCTCCCAGATAAAACGGAACGGGAGGGTTATAATTTGAATTCCTGCGCTGATGATCTGTCCGATCAGCATAATTCCGACCGTGACGATATTCTTTATGGTTTCCCACGCTGTGCTTGCTTTCTCCTTTATGCCATCCCAGACTGCGCCGATTTTTTCCTTTATCTCCGTGAATTTTTCGCCAACCGCTTTTACGATATTTCCGATGGTCTGACCGATCTTGGTAAATGCACCCTTCACGGCATCCCACAGGGCATTGACCGCATTTCGGAATGTCTCTGATTTGTTGTAAAGTGCAATAAATCCCGCCACCAGTGCTGCAATGGCTATTACAACGATTCCTATTGGGTTGGCTGACATTGCTGCATTTAAGAGCCACTGTCCGGCTGCCGCTGCCTTTGTTGCCACGTTCTGTGCGATTGTGGCTGCTGTGCTCGCCCCTTTTGCTATTGCGTCTTTCGCATACAGGGCATTCAGATAAATTGTTTCCGCCTTATCTTTTATCTTGGCTACCCGAAGCAGTGTCATTGCCTTGGTAACCTTTGCGATCTCTATCGCTGTTTTCGCAAGTTTAAACCCTGCGATGGCTGTCGCCAGTGTGGTCACGGTAGGTATAAAACCTTTCCATTCCACGAATTTGTCGAGTACATTTGCTGCTGCTCCAAGCACATCCAAGAGTGCCCCGACCAGTGCCGGAAGTCCTCCGCTTACCAGACTGCTTGCATCATCGCTTGCGCCCCCGAAGGCTTCCGAGAACTTCTGCTGCACATCTGATAATAAATCCATGATTGCCTGTAGCTGTGGCTCATGCTCTGCGATTGTATCTTTTAATCCGCCCAGTGTTGCTTCGGCGGTGCTTCCTATCCATCCAATGAATGACTGGAAATCATCCCACAGGTTCTGGATCACTCCAAGGAATGTCTGTACGCTTCCAGGCAACTCCACACCGAAATCTTCCGCCAGTGTTGACGAGAATGCTTCGGAGAAACTCTGACCGTCCACTATCTTTCCGACAAAATCCAGAACACCGCCTGCCATCTGACCGACTCCGTTCATGAATTCTTGGATTGGTAGTTTCTGAATGAGTTCGCTGAACCCTGCTGTGATGTCCGGGATCTTCAATGCCACCGCATCTATGATCTGCATCGCATACGGTCCGAAGTCCTCTACCATGCTTATCTTTAGGTCGCTGATTGCTGACTGGAATCGTGCCAGTGCGCCTTGTAATGTTCCGGTCGCTGTTGCATCCATTGTATCCAGTGCGCCAGTCGAATTGTCGATTGCTCCGGCGAGTTCATCCCATGCTGATGCAGAGCCGTCTACTCCCTCTTTTACTCCGTCTAGTAAGTAACCGAACTGTGAGTAGTAGTTCGTTCCGGCAATTGCTGACATATAGGAGTTTTTCTGCTCCTGCGTCATTCCTGCCATCGCACCGTTTAAGTCCACGAGGATATCCCTCATGTTCCTCATTTCCCCGGAACTGTCGTAAACTGCGACACCTAAATCCTTGAATGCCTTTTGCGCTACATCCTTGGTGCTGATTCGTACAAGCATTGAGTTCAATGCCGTACCTGCTTCACTGCCCTTGATACCGTTGTTTGCCAAGATTCCGAGTGCTGTGGAGGTTTCCTTGTAGTTCATACCTGCGGCTCTGGCTGCGCCACCGCATCCGATGAATGCATCCATAAGGTCTGCCGCCGTAGTATTCGCCTTATTGTTGGTCGTTACGATAACATCGAGGTATCCCTGTAAGTCATCTATTCCAACTCCCATGGCACTCATGGAGTCTGTTACCTGGTCACTGGTGGTAGCAAGGTCTGCCTGCGTTGCTTCTGCGAGTTTAAGCACTGGTGTTAAGGCTGCGGTACTTTCTTCCACATTCCATCCCGCCAGTGCCATATATCCCAAGGCATCGGCCGCCTCCGAAGCCGTGAAGGTTGTCGCTTTACCTGCTTCTCTGGCCGCAGCAGACAGTTTCGCATAATCGTCCGCAGATGCCCCTGCGATAGCAGAGGTGTTTGCCATTGCCTGTTCAAATTCCGCATATTCATCAACCGCACCGGATATGAAGTCTCCGACCTTAACGGCTGCGAATGCTGCGGCCGCCACTGCTGCGGCTTTCTTAGCAACGCTCGCTATTTTGTTTAATCCGTCCTCGGTTACTCCGAGACTTTGCTTGAAAGAGTTTTCGACCTTGCCTGCAATTTTAATGGCGAGTTCCTGCTCTTTGCTGCTGCTTGCCAATGTCTGCCACCTCCTCGGCTATTTCCCGCAATTCAAAAACGGACAGAGATAGAAAGAAATCTATCCCAGTCCGTAATGTCATTGATAACTGTATTGCGAGTTTCCGGAGGTTTGCACCGTCAGTTGGACTTATTCCGCTCCGTAGAAAAAAGCTGTCACACGGTTCTTGACCTTGACTGCTTCCTTCGGGTGTAATCCCTTGAAAAATTCCACCGGAAGTTTGGTTGCCTTGGCGGCGATGATGCACGCATACTCCAAGGACATTTCCGGGAGGAATGTGAATGATCCGGTTCTGTCCAGAATCTTATTTGCTGCGATCATGTCCGCTGCTGTCAGATTGTCCAGTCCGCTCAGATCGATTTTGTCATAGGTTTCGCCCTCGAATGTGTACGGCTTATTAAAAACTACCGTATACTCGTTCTCGATCACTTCTCCGTCTTTGTCCAATACCTCTACTGCTACCTCTGTTTTCTTTGCTTCTTTTTCCATCTTGCTCGTCCTCCTTGATTAACACTGCTTTCTGATTTTTGCCAGTAAGTCCACACCGTTGACTTTGTAGACATTGTTGAGCTTGTCAAGTTCGATTCTCTGCTTGCCGTCAAGTTCAATCATGATATAAACAACTTCTACCGTCACAGCTGCGTCCATTGCCCCACCCTGCTTCACGGTGCCGCTTGTGAGTTTCTTCATTCGCCCACGGACAACTACTCTCATGCCCTTGTAGTCAATGCCGCCTGTGCTCTTGACTGTGAACTGCTCACTGGCTCTGAGTGTCAGATTCAGTGAGGTTGCCGGGGACATGAGTTTGAATGCGTCCTCATCGAGGATGCGGAACGGGATCTCCAGTTCCATGCTTCCAAACTGTCCGATGATCACTTCCTCAATTTCTCCGAGGATACCGGGACCGCTCAGTGTCTCAGTCATTCCCTCGAAGTCTGGCAGGGAGATTTCCCCTGTCAGACCTACGAGTGCTGTTCCATCGTTATAAAGGTTGAAGTTATTAATAACTCCTGGAATACCTAATGCGTTCATTCTTATTCACCTCCACTTAATGCTGTCGATAACATGGTCGGGTCAAATTCCAAAACATTGAGGATGTCCTCCGCAGGTGTATACGGTGCGAGGTACTGGTGGAACTGGATTTTGCCGTTGAGGATGTCCGTTACCGGATTTTCGTCCTCGCTGAATTCAATTCTTGCTCCTGCGCACTTGCTCGGTACATACGAGTTTCCTCTAATGTTTTCACTGTCCACAACAGACTCAATCAAACGATAGCTTCCATTGTCGTCTACTTTCTGCTTGTAGGTTCGAATGAAGCTGTTGCCCCACCATGAGAAAAATCTACGGCAGCAGAACCACCTGTCTTTCGGATCTGTATTTGCCGGATAGCACGCTGTGTTGTTACCCCATGACTTCCATCCGGAATCATTGATTGCGGTAATGATTCCCTGTCCGTTTAAGAGGTTCGCCTGTAATTCATCCAGAACCACCTCTGTTCCATCTTCCAGACAGAGACCAGTAATTCCGATCAGCTTATTGGAAGGGGAGAGGTTCGGCACGTCATCGTTGCTTGCGTCTGTGTATGCTGTCAACGCTCCGAAGATAGCGGAATATGCATACTGCTTCGTTCCGACCTTTACCTGCGGCCAGAGAAGTGCTGCGTGCTTGTTGGTGTATCCGTTCTTATTCTTCCAGTCGTTGCAGTCTGTGTACTTGGTTGCTTCTGCGGTGTCGATATCGAGGATGCATTCGCAAGTGAATACTCCGTTGATTTCCTCGCACTTTGCTGCAAGGGCGATACCTACATTCGGCTTCTGCGTCCATCCTGGTGCTAAGAGCAGACCAGGTGTCATGCTGAATTTCGGATAGATGTGGCGGATTAACTCCATGCCAGTCTCTGCTCCGGTGCTTGCATTGTAACCGCCGATGATGTCACTCTCTGTTACGGCAGTCGGGTCGATGCTTGTGCTGTTGACTGTGAGGGTCTTGGCTGATGCACCCTTGCCTCCTGCGGTTAATGTGATCACAAGGTATCCGTCATCATCGAATGTCGTGATGTAGTCCGTTCCGGCTGTGAGTGTGGCTTCGTTTGCCTTTACCTCCACGGTATCTGCAAGGATGCCTGCCACCTTTACTGTCGCCTGCATCTTCTCCACATTCACGGTCTGTTCCTCGTTTGCCTTCTTGTGTTTCTTCGGGTCGAGCACATTGATTAAGATAATCGGTGCGACATTGAGAACACGGAAGCAAGCGTCCACGCTCTGGCAGAGTGTGTAATTCTTGAAATCGTCACTGTATCCGACCTGCTCCACGGCTTCACTGAAACTGTAGGCGATCATCGGTACATTGGTTACCTTGTACGGGTCGGCTGCGAGGTTCACAGGTGCTGTTCCGATGATTACCTGCAGTCCGGCTGTTCCTGTAACGGGTGCGACCAGGCTCGTTGCCTGCTCTTTTACCCTTACTCCATGATTGTAAGCCATTGCTTTTCTCTCCTTCCTTAAGCCTTATACTCGGCTGCTTTTTTATAAAATACATAAGCGGCACCGCTCTGTGATGCGATGTCTGCGTTCACGGCTGCCAGATTGCTGATCGGCACGACCAGATTGTAAATCGCAGGTTCTTTCTCCATTGCGGTTTTCAATCCGTCCGGCAGTCCGTTGTTGAAGAACTGATTGTGTGTTGCCACTCCCAGAATTGTCGGGCCGGCATACACCATCGTTTCCCGTGCCTTGGCTACCGTCTTTGCTTCCTGCTTGGCTTCCGCCTGCACTGCTTTTGTCTTTGCTTCACTCATGCGAATCTATCCTCCTTCCTTATTGCTGCTGTTGCAAATGTCATGCTCGCTGCTCCGAAGAAGTAAGGGAATGATTCTTCGTCCTGCAGCGCCCAGTTGAATGGGTGTTGCTCATCATGCATAAAATAAAATTGCTTTGCGAGCATTGGTTCTTTCATGAACCGTTCCTGTATCTTCTGGATGATTCCAAGGACACCCTTGTGTCCGTTGTTTTCTGCGTCATCGTCAAAATATCCGATTCGCAGTATGACGAACACTTCCTGCGGTTCTACACCGCCATTGTCTTGCCCTGTTTCCAATCGGACGATCACATGCGGCATCGGGTCCGGTGCATCTTCGTCCTGTCTGATGGGGAGGTTCTGCTCATAGACATTCATCTTGATGTACTCCCCTGCGGAATCCTTGAAGAGGTCATCCTTAAAAATAATCCCGATTTCTTTTACAAGTTCTTCCTGTAAAATCTGCGCCGTCATTTACTTGCCTCCCAGTATTCTGTCGATTTGCTTCTGGATGTTCTTCTGCAGGTTCTCTTCTATGTTCGGCTTCATGATGCCATATACCTTGGCTTCGTTCCCTATCATGGTAGGAATGGACGGACTAAGTAATTTCTTAAGCGGCAGCCTTGATGTTCCTTTTCTCTGAACTACAGAAACATGACCACTTCCGAATTTGGTAATAAAAGCCTTGAGGTTACCCTTTTGCAGGCTTTTCAGTCCGCTTGCTTTCAGTACCTTACCTCTGGCCGCATCTGTTGAAGTATTGTCTTTGTACTTGAAGTCCGCCAACTCATTCACTGCCCCTGTAATTTTCAGAGTGGCTGTCGGATTGGATGCCGTTGCGTTCTTCTGAGCGATAGCCTTCTTAAACCTCGGACTCTTTACCGCATAGGTTTCCTTGGCTTTGTCAGCCAGATCCTTTTTGGCATCTCTGGCGGTCGCATTCACGGCATTCTTTAATGCCTGCGGTGCTTTCGCTTTCATGTCCTTCAGTTTCAGCTCTATCCTCTGGAGTTGAGTCTGGTCGACTTCAAACTCTATCATTCCGCTTTGCAATCCACTCATTACTTCGTCCTGTTAGCCTCCATGGTTATTGTGTATACTCCGTCCTCGTCTGTGGAATCGGTTACCATGTACCTCTTTCCATCAAAGACGATCTGCCGACCAATGGCAGGCAGTGCTCCGAAGTCATCCGCCTTGACATAGATTAGTTTCTGCTTCACATACACACCGTCCATGTTGGATTTCATCTTCTTTTCTCTTTCGATGATCTCATTGTCATCTACGAGAACCGGGATTTCTTTTCCGTCCACGGTGTGCATATCTGCGAATTCATCCACATTCATGAAGGTGTTATTCACATCGTCCTTCATGACTTCTTTGAATGATTTTCTAACCATTCTTTTTCGCCCCTTTGCTTCGGGTCGGTGTCTTTGGCACTCTGCCGACTACATTCTCCGGGGTTTCTCCGTTCTTGGATTCCCCTGCCAGTCCTGCTGTGGCGGTAGCAGGAGTCGCTTTCGCTTTCTCCTGCTTGCCTTCGCTCCACACGGCTGTTCCTGCGTCAAGCCATGCCTGCACCATTGATTCATCGTCTGCCGGGAGGCTGTCTCCGACTTCATACTGGTGTGATCTGTAAAGGATAGGGTATGTTGCTACCAGTTCCATGGCTGCACCTCCTTATCCGATTTTTACAAGTACCTTTGCGTCTCCTGCGGCCGCTGCCTTGGCTGCGAAACCTGCAGGTGTGTATGCGACCTTGCTTCCGCCAGTCTCTCCGTTGTCCGCTGCGTCTGTGATGCCTGTCTTATCGAAATAAACAGGCTGTCCGAATGTGATCGTATCCGTTCCAGTCTTATCGAACTCAAAAACACCACACACATGAAGGTCGCCCTCTGCACCGGGTGCGATGTCAGTTCCTGCGATACCCACCCTGCCAGTAAGTTCTACGACTGTGTTGGCTTCGATGGTGGATGATCCGGTATTTTTATAATCGAGGGTTTCCCCTCTCTGCCAGTAACTTGCTTTGCTCATGGCTACATCCTCCTTCTGTTATGCTAACTCGATCGGGTTCTTTACTTCGATACCAGGGTTCTTGATTGCTCCACGGTAATCCATGACGCTGATACCCCAGTCAAGGTAGATATCCCATACGAATCCTAATGTGCCCGGAGTCTCCATTCTTCTGATTGTCGGGATCTCCTGTCCGTTCAGATAGTCAACCTCGATGAAGTCTGTGTCGTCCTTTGCTCCAAGTAACCACCAAGGCATTACATTTCCAAAACCACCGCAGAGTGCGTTGATTGTCGGATCTTCCACTACCGTGATGCTGTCCTTGTATCTGTAGAGCGGGTTCACTGCCTGCGTGTTGCCGGATGTGCTGATTGTCTGGCTGTAGAACAGCGTGTACATATCGAACATATATCCGCTCGGCACGATAATGATTGCAGGTCTGATGATAGTTGCTTCTCCGAACTGGTCTGTCTGGTTCTGGAGTGCGAGGATCATGCCCTGCACGGCTTCCTTTGTGATTCCTGTGCCCTTTGCCAGTAAGTTGGAGTGTGCGCTGCTGAATAATGCAGTACCGTCATAAATCGCCGGGTTGTTTACGAGGATCTGGTAACACTGCTTATTCTGGGTCTTTCTTGCGCTCGCTGCGTACTTGGCAGGAATTCTGGTTACAAGATCGATATCATCGTTGATGAATGCCTGTCTTGTAAGTGTGAACTGGCGGCCGTATGTTTTCAGCTTTCTGGTCGGGAGTTTCTCATCTCCGAACACATCATGCTTTAACTCTCCGCCCTCCGGCACTTCGAGGAACTCGCCTACCGGTCCTGCTAAGTAGTTGTTGTCGTGGGTCTTGAAGTCCTTAAGAGTTCCCTTCTTTGTCCACTGGTCGAATGTTACGGCTACAGTCTTGTGACCTTCCACATATGCCTTATTGATGGCATTGTCGAGGATCGCAGGGAACGCTGCTGTCGGATTGTAGAACTGTCTCTGTAACATACCGTAGAGTTCATCAGAGGATCTTCTGTTGAGTCCGGACTGTCCTTCATTGGTCAGACACTCAATGGCTAAGTCACGGAGCGTCATTCCCATCATCTGTCTTGCACCGTCTGCCGGGTTCTGGAGTTCCATTCCACTTCTCATCACGATAGCGTCCGCTGCTGCGGCTCTGAACTTGTCCTCGGCACTTTCTGTGATACTCACTCTACCGTTTGCCGGAATCGGTGCGCCGTGCTGTCTTACGTGCTCCAGTGCTGCTTCTCTTACGGAGTCCAGTGTCGCACCGCTCTCGATGTAGCTTCTGGCTTCCATTCCGAACTCTCCGCAGAGTTCTGTGATGGAGCGGATTCTGGCTCTTTCTTCCTGGATTGCTCTCTGGGTGTCTGCTTCCGGGTTTGCCGGATTCTGCGGAGGAGCGTTTGGCTGAGGGTTCATACCTCTCTGCTGCTGTTCCTCTGCTTCGATCTCTCCGTTCAATCTCTCGATTTCTCTCTGAAGGGAGTCGAACTCTGTCTGCTCCTCCGCAGTGAGATCTCTGCCTGCTTCTTTGGCGGCATTTACGATTTCCTGCTGACGGAGCATTTTCTGCTGTCTCTGCTGCTTTTTGTTCATCGTCTGTTACCTCCTTGGTTGATGATATTTTTATTTATTTGAAGTTGCCTTTCGAACCAGTCTGTAGAGCGGCTCTGCGTTCCCTGCTCGGTTTCTTCCTCCAGTTCCCTGCCTACACCGACCGTTGGGTCCGCAGGCACGCTCACGATACTAATTTCGTAAGGTGTCCACTTTCTTGCGATGTCTGCCGGTCCTGTGAACCTGCCATCTGCTGACTGCTTGTTTGGCATTACTTCCTCCCATGAGTCTATCTGATAGCCTACGGACGTTGTTTTCAGCGTTCCGCTTTTGACTTTCTGATAGATGAGGTCTGCATCTTCATCGCTGTCGAATTCGACCTCTGCCATTCCACGCAAGTCCTCAATCCATGCCCGGTTAACTTTTCCAATGACACGGTTGCGGTCGTGGTTAAAGAGCAGCACACCGATTTCATTTAATCGTGTAAGGTCTACTGCTCCGTCTGAGTGGTCGAGGATTTCTGTTCCCCACCATCTTTCGTATGGTTCTTCAGAAGAAAAAGAAAGAATGAACTTTCGCTCATTCCCCTCGCCATCCATGGCCCTGATAGAATTAACTGTCAGTTCCCTGGTCGTCTGTTTTTCCTTCTTCCTCTGTTCCATCGCCTTCTTCTGATTCCTGCCCTGTTTCTTCTCCGGTTTGACTTCCGTCTGTCTGCTGAGGATTGTCGGCAGGTGTTTCCTCATCCTCGTAGAGTTCTGCTGCTGTCTGGTCAAAAATCACACCTCCTAAGTCGATACCCTTATCCTTTGCGTATTCGAGTACCTCTGCCATTTCATCTATCTGCTCTTTCCAGTCGCGACCCTGTTCTGCAGCTATCTGCTTGAAGGTCTTTTGTCCTGTGTTCAGAGCAATCTTGTTTGCATTTGCTTCCTTCTGAGGGTCAATCCATTTCTTCGGTGCTGTGATCCATGCGTGCTCGAAGTATTTATCCTTGTTATCCCAGAAGTCCTTTGCGTCCAGTTCCCCTGCGAGCCACAGCGAAATAATAAAGGTTTCATATATTTCGTCCATGACTTCCATTAGCATCTCTTTTTCCTCTGCGTAGGTCATGTCATCTTCGATGATGCCCTGTCTGGTTGAGGAGTAGTTGCTCTCTGACATATCACGGCTTGTGGCTTCGTAACTGATGCCCTGTCCTGCTCCGACAAGTCTCTGCTGCAGTTTGATGTAACTCGCCGCATCCGTTGCCTGTCCGGTCGGGTTTACGACCTGTATCTCATCTCCGGCATTGAGTTCCTTAATCATGCCGGGGGCGATGGATTTGCCCTGGTAGTCCTGGTGCGGTCCCGGTACGCTGCCGTTCTGACGACCGATTCCGGTTGTCGGTAACTGCTTTTTGATGAATACCGAAAGACAGGCCGCTATTCGCTCTTTGACCGATACGGCTATCATAAATTCGTTAGCGTCTCGGATTCTTGTGATTGTCGGACTCATATCGGACATCTCACGCACCTGCGATGGGCGGTGTTTTGTGTATAAAAAAATGACATCTTTCGCATCCACATATACGGGATTTGAGAGTGCCATTCCGTCCACGGAATACTGTCTGATCCAGTACCCCATCGGCTTGTTATACTCATTCATTTCAATGCCACCGACTACCTTGTTCCCTCTTTTCTTCGGGAGCATCTGCGAGTTGTCCAGTTCGTCCACCTCGAATGTCTGAAGCTTGAATGGGAGGTATCCGTCCTTGGTGTATCTCTTTACGATAAGGATTCCGCCATCAACCTTCTTTCGCTTCACGCACATTCTCATCATCTGCGTGAATGACTGCGTTCCGGTCACATCGCAGTTCTGTTTCTTGCACCATTTCTTCCAGGCGGTCTGGATGATCTCGTTGGTCTTGTCGCTTCCTGTTTTTGCCTGCAGTGCGTAACCGCCGCCAATAACATTTCGCTTGTATGCCCCGATGACTGAATTCATCATGTCGGAGTTTCGCTCCAAGTCTCTGGCTCTGGCTCTGACATTGTCACGGCTGTACCGGTCCGTAAATTCTGCCGACTGGTTGAGTACCCTCCAATTTGCATTGCCCCTGTCATAGTTGCCTGCATCGTAGTTTCTCATCTCAGTCAGACTCTGCCGCCATGCTTCCCTGCGTGCTCCCCATTCCGGGGATATAAAACCTATAATTCCGTCTAACCAGTTCATGTCCTACCTCCCATCAAATACTGCGACATAGGTATCATCCAGTAAACTGGTTGAACCCTCTGCTGCGATCTGTGCTGTGAGGTCGTTCCTTAACTTGTAGAGCAGGCTAAGGTCGGCACGGGTGAGTTGTCTCGTACCAATCTTGTAAGACTGGCCGCCTACGAGCACTGCGTAAATGGCATTATTTACTTCGGTCAGCATTTCCGAAGCTTTGTAATTGGATTCTACTGCTGCCATGCTCTGCCTCCTTTATACCCATGACCCTTCGTTCTGACTGATCCAGTGTTCTTCCGGGGTGTACTGGGTTGTTTCTTGTTTCTTTGGTTGCTCATTTTCCTGTATCTCATTCAGATGCAGGGTTCGTACTCCGAGGATGTCTGCCGCTGCTGTTGCGTATACCTCACAGTCCAAGTAGTGGTTGTCTGCATGGGAGGTTTTCTGCTGCCATTCCTGCTTGACCTTGCCGTTTCCCATTTTGACATTCACTTTATGTTCCGCAGTTACCTGCTCTGCGTACTCTCTGTCACATCCCTGGTAAACCATCCACGATCCGCTGCCGTTCTTTTTCTGCATTCGTCCGGCGATCATGTCCTTATATTTTCCGGTATCTACCAGTACCAGATTCATGCCGTATGCCTTGCTGTCACTCTTATTTACCTTGGACAGTTTATAGTGCGACAGCATCGGGTTTGAAGAACCCTTGCTTGGCAGTGCCCATTCTGAATTGTTGGCGCAGAAATCGTACACCGTATCTGCGTCATTACCGGAGTCAATCAGTGCCAGTGCTACGACCAGTGGTGTACTGTCCGGCATCTGGTATTCGAGGTTCATGATTCTCTCGACTTCCTGGAATGAGAAAGCCTGCCCATGCGCTATGTTCTGGCTTGTGAGATAATTACCCCACGCTCTGATGCTCCAGTACAGGCAGTTCTCCTGTACATCGACTCCTGCCGTGAGCAGTTTTGCCCACTCCGGCACTACCAGTTCCTCGTACTCGGTCTGTCTTTCCATGACGAGGTCTGCGTTAGTCTTTAACTTGGTATCCTCCCACGGCTCTGCGAGCCATGAGTTGACAAAGTTCTGCAGCTTCTCCGGGTCGTCCTTACTGTCCAGAAATTCCTTTACAATCTCTGAAAAGCGAACAAATGGAGAGTACAGGGTGTTCATCCAGAATGCTACCTTGCGGACGAACTTGGTGTTTTCCTTGACCGTCCGCCACTCTCCCTTGCGGAGCATCTCCGGTTTGTCCTGGTCTGTGATTACGCATCCGCACTCCTGGCATACATAGGTTGCGAATTCTGCACGGTCTGCGTAGCTCATCCCCTCCTCTTTTGGGAAGTGTATCTGCTTCCACTTGAGTTCGATGTATTCCCCGCAGTGCGGACATGGAACGAAGTAGTGCTTCTCTATGTCTGCATCTTCCTTGGCTTTCCAGATATGCCCTGTTTTCAGTGTCGGTGTGCTTGTGATGAATATCTTCCTGTTGTGGAATGTCTTGGTTCGTTCCCTTGCCAGACTGACCGGGTCGGCTTCCTTTTTGGATGCCCCCGGATATTTATCCACCTCATCGAGAAACAGGAAGCGGATTGCCTTACTCGCAAGGCTTGATGGGGAGTTCGAGCCTGCCAGTGTCAGATACATTCCATCAAACTGCAATTCCTGCAACTGCGAGTTCTCATCAAACCTCTTTCGGAGTTCCGGTGCCGCCTTGAACATCGGCTGCAGTCTGTTCTCCGATATTGATTTGGCGAGCGTATCTGTCGGGTATACGATCATGGTCGGTGCAGGGTCCTGTTGGACGATGTAGCCTACCATGTTCTGGAGGCACTCTGTTCCACCTACCTGCGTAGGCTTCACGTAGACGATTTCCTCTGTCTCATAATTGTTGAACTCATCCATGATGCCTTTAAGGTATGGGGTGTGTTCTGTCCGCCATGGTCCCGGCATTGCAGAGGTCTTGGCATCCAGTACCCTGTACTTGTCTGCCCACTCCGATACCGTGATGTCCTCTGGTGGCTGTAGGAACTTTAAGGCTTCCTTCTGGTATTCTGTGACCTCGTATCTACGATACGGATTTCTTGCCACGCTTTTTCTTTTCCATTTCTTCCGGTGTGCAGCCTGCCACCACAAAGCTGTTTAATAACCGGATGATTTCTGCGTTCAGATCCTTTTCTATCGAGCGAATCTCCATCGGGTCACAGTGACCGCTGATTCTACCGGACAGTCGGCTCGGCAGGGATAATGCAAACTTTTTGAATGAAACAAAAAATCGGCTATAGTCCATCTTCACTTCCTCGATGTCGATGTACTTACCCGATGCGATTTCTGTCTTTAATCTATGCATTTCTCCCTGGGATTCCTTGAGGGCGATCTCTGCCTGCAGTTTCTGTTCCCTCAGTTCGGCTTCCTTTTCGGATTTGCTTTTTCCGTATGCCTTGTCTGAAAGGTATTTGACATACCTCTGAATGGTAGGTGCTAATTCATACCGATTTCCCTCTTTGGTCTTGGTTGTTGATATGATGCCCTCTTGAGTAAGCTGCTGCACCCTTCGCACCGTTACTCCGAACAGAGAAGCGATGACCTCTACACGGTAGAAGCCGCCCTGCTGTTCCTCTGCCATTCTACTTTACATCCTCTGCCGGGATTCGGACTGCCTGCTGCCCGGTGTAATCTTCCCACCGTTTCACGATCACATCACAGAATCTCTCATCCAGTTCCATGATGAATGCCGTCCTTCCCAGTTGCTCTGCGGCCATGAGGGTGCTGCCGCTTCCACCGAACAGATCCAGTACATTCCATCCGGACTTACTGGAATTGGTTATGAATTTTCCGACCAGTGCGATTGGCTTCATGGTCGGGTGTATGTCATTCCTTGTCGGTTTGTTCTCGTAAATAACAGAGGTCTGATCTCTGTTTTTCCTGCGGAGTTCTTCCAGATATGCCACAAGTTCGTTTTTCTTCATGGCACTGAAATCTATATCATCTTCCAGAATGACGGTGTCCTGCGTCCTGTCATTGATGAAGTAATGCGCCGCACCCTCTTTCCATCCATACAGACACGGTTCGTGTCTCCACTGGTAGTCCTGTCTGCCGAGGACGAATGCGTTCTTTTCCCAGATTAAGCACTGGGCGAGTTTCAGTCCTGCGTCAAGGAATGCCTGTCTGAATATGTGTCCGGTGCTCTCTGCATGGAATACATAGATTGCTGCTCCGGCTCTCATAAATTCATAGGCACTCTGGTAGGTTGCCAGTAAGAACGAGTAGAAACTCTGGTTGTCCATATTATCGTTCTTGATGTGATTGATGTTGCGGTGTCCTTTGGCAGGGAGGTACTCATCGAGCATCTCTGCCTTGTCTCCGTAGTTGACATTGTATGGCGGATCAGTGACGACAAGGTCTGCGATTTCTCCATTCATCAGAACCGCCATGTCGTCCTGCGATGTGCTGTCTCCACACATGAGCCTGTGTCTGCCCAGTAGCCACACATCTCCGAGTTTAGTCACTGGTTCGGCTTCTGCCTGCTCCAGTGCTTCATCCTCATTGAAGTCATCGTCCACTGCTTCCGGCTCGATAGCGAGTTTGTCCACCAGTTCCGTGAGGTCGTTCTGCTCGAAGCCTGTCAGTGATATGTCGTAATCTCCGAGGTCGAGGTCAAGCAGGAGGTCTTTTAACTTCACTTCATCCCATTCGCCTGTAATCTTATTCAGTGCGATGTTCAGAGCCTTTTCTCTCTGCTTGTCCAGAGCCACCACGACCACATCCACTTCCTGGTATCCGAGGTCTTTGAGGACGGTTGCCCTCTGGTGGCCGCCTATGATAGTTCCATCCTCGTTTATGATGATGGGGTCAACGTATCCGAATTCTTCAATGCTCCGCCTTATTTTCTGGTATTCCGCATCGTCCGGGGTCAGTGCTTTTCTTGGATTGTATTCTGCTGCCTTTAAGTCAGCCAGTTTCCTGCGTTCAGTTCTCAGTTTCTGGTCCATTTCCAAGCCTCCTTCCCGCTTTGCGTAACGAAATGGTTAAAAATTTTTTTATTTTATCGGCAAAAAAGCCGCGCCTTCCTCGCCCCGCATTGCATTTTGGGTCTGGGTAGTACCTACGGCGATGCCGTGCCCCGCCTGCACGCAAAAGAGGACATAGCGCAGGCCCTGATGCCTTGTGCCATGTCCTCTCTGAGGGGAGCAAGTGGAGTGGTTGGGTGTGACCGTGTGGTCTGTCCCCTTGTGCTCCACGCTACTACTATAGCACACCTCGATGTCCGATTGTGTACGGACTTGTTCTTTCCTCTGTGTGCTGTGCTCCTGTGTGGTGCTGTGTGCCCTGCCTGCGCTGCTCCTGTGCGCCTGTCCTGTGGTGTACCCTGCGCCTTGCCTGCCCTGCCTGTGGTGTGTCTGCGTGGTGCTGTGGCTGTGGTGTGTGGGTGCGTCCTGCCCCCGCTCTCCCTACCCTCTGTGGTGTGTGCTACGGTGCGCCCTGTATTCCCTGTGCGTATACCCCTCTTTTTTCCGCCCCTATACAGGGGCCTATATGGGTTGGCACAAAAATACCCCTACACACGAGCCGCTACGCTGCCCTATGTAGGGGTGGAATTTACCGCCTTATTTTACCTTTGCTAAAACCGTGCATATCTTCGTATATGTATCCGCCGATATTTTTCCCTGTTTATAAAGGTCTTTATATTTTTCGATCTCAGATTTTGCGTCAAAATTTCCCTTGCCTTTTTTGTAAACTGGCAAATCGTCCAACAATCCGAGTTCCCATGCAAGGCAGTATATATGCTTGCAAGGAAATGCACCTTGTCTGATTGCGAAGTCTGGACAAGTGCATTCGTGAAGAGTGGCTTTGTAAGGTTCATCCGATGATCCTTGAATGACCACCCATTCCTCGTCCTTGTTGATTTCTACAATATTCTTTGTAAGTTTCTTTCCGGCTTCGATTCTTTTTACCTGCTCGAAGTCATCGTGGATATCATCGTTCCATTGTCCGAAATGTACTCCCATAATTGCTCCTCCTTTTGGGGTAGAATGTGTTTGCGTGAAATTGGCTATAAATAAGCCTTTTTGCAACTACAATTCTACCCCCCCCTACTCCGAAGTCAAGCAATTTCAAGGCTTCGAGGTTTCTTGGGCGGAGGCGAATTCCTGTATTGTGGCTTGTACTTTTTTATACTCTAACAGCTTATTGATACCCTTGTCGTAGTAGTCATTTGCTGATGATCTCGACAGGTGGACTTCCTTGCATACCTGCTTCCAACTTAGGCAGTCGATGTGTCTGTATTCCAATATGCTTCGTTCCGTGGAGTCTGTTGGTAAAAAATCCATGATCTTCATCACATTCAGCATGGTCTTTGCCATCTCTGCTTTCTGTGATTCGATTCTGTCCTCGATCTCCATTGCACGGATGACCTGCGTTGCCGGTCCGTCTCCTACGCTGTTGGTCTGGCTGCGTGGCACTGGGGAGTATTGCATCCCCTTTGTGCCGAGCATATTTTCTCTGAAAGTACGAAGTCTGGCTTCCAACTGCTTCTTTTTCATCTTGGCATAATAATATTGTCCGAGGTACTGTTTGAGAAGCAGTTTTTGTTCTTCTACCTCATTTGCCATGCTGTCTGGTGTCATAGTTTTCCTTCTTTCTAATCCCTGGGTTTGTCCTCCGCAAGGAAGTATGCTTTTCCGCCGAGTATCCTTACCTGCTTGAGTACCCGGTCTTTGTTCTCCCAGTCTCGTATCTCTACTCCACGCTCCTGCAAGATGTTGATTTGCATTTCTATGGATGAGAGCATTGCCGACACCGGAAGTTGTCTCATTACCTGCGTTGCGTCCGCCAGACTGGAATTCATCCCGAATGGCTTACGCTTTGGTTTACCTTTTGCCATTGTCTCCACCTCTTTTCCACCAGACTCCCCTTTTCATGTATTCACATCTCACGATGTAATACCAGAGGAAAAATCCGATGATTGTATCCTCGTTGCTCGGTCTGGTTGTTCCGTAGAACCACAATTCCAATCCCTGCCATAACATACCGATCAGCAACCACTTAAATGTTGCTTTCATGAGTGCGTACTCACGGATTTCGTTCTCGCTCATTTCTTGTCACCTGCCATTTCATGGATTATTGTGCGGACGACATAACCGATTACCTTCGGCTCATCCCACTCGTCCGGTTTTCTCAATACGCACCCGTATATCTTATGCTCTCCGAATTTCTCTACATTGAACGGGCAGCCATCGCATGAGAAGTATGTATGCTCATGATCCGTTCCTTTGGCTGCGATTTCCTCATGCGTGTACTTCCTGCAGATAGTCACTGCTTCTGTCATAAACTTTGCCCAGTAGAATGCCCACTTTGCATTAATCGCTTTTTTGAATATCTTACTCTGCCTGCTGATTTTCTTTTTCAGTCTCATCCTCTGCCTCCTTTAATTTCTGCCCGCACCATGGACAGTGCGGATATAATTCCCTGCCTTTTCTGTATGGATTGATAACGGCTGCGCTTTCGCAGTTCGGGCATACCATCGTAGTATCTCCGAATGCATCCGATTTCTGTTTGAGCGGTTTTGCAATTTCCTTTTCCTCGCCTACGCTATAGCATTCCAGTTTTCTTTTCTGAATGTCGTACTCAAAATCCGCACCGCAGCCAGGCGTTTCGCCATACCATGATCCTCGCAGGAATGGCTGTCCTGCCCAGTGCCCGATGTCGTCACATTTTATGATTCCATATGACTCTGCTTCCGGACACCATACTGGCCGCCCTGCCATCTGCTGTAGTTCTCTCAGCGTTAATGGTTCTTCTCCCGTTGCTACGTTCCCCTTCTGAAGTTCCATGATCTTCGTTGTCAGTGGAATTAGTTTATGGTCTTTCTTTGGATACTGCTGATATGTGGCATTACATACGCTGCTTTTCACATATTCTATGTAGTATTTGCTTGCCAGTTCTACCGGAATGTCCTTGTGTTTTCCGGTCAGTGTCAATTTGCTTTTATCATCGTATTCTATGAAAATCTTCCACATGGTTTACCTACCTCTTACTCTCAAAATCTGGACATTCTTCTCCGTCATCGTACTCTGTATCACATCCGTATGCGTCTGCCATGAAGTTATCGCAATGCCATCCGCTCAGATGTCCTGTTTCCCATGATGGTCTGTGGTGTAGGCAGTTCCCGCAGCAACACTTTTCATCATCGTTCATCCTGTACATCTCCTTCCCAGTTCCACAGTCCTTGCTTTCCCTTTACCGGAATTGGCTTATTGAACAATATTGCATCTGCCATTACCCATGCGTACCTGCCGATGGTATAATCTCCGAATGCTAACTCTGCCGGATTTTCTCTTTGCAGTTTTCTTCGATAGGCTTCATCGATTTGGAAACAGTCCACGAGGTTTGCTTTTCCAACGATTACTCCTGTTGGTAGCTCATTGACCACTCCCGCTTTCTGGAAGTGTTTCAATTCTTCCATCGGGATATGTAGCAGGATTCCACTGTGATCTGTTTTGGCTGCGTGGATGAGGATTTCTCCACGATAGCTTGTTTTCCATGACCGTGTTTCGTTATGTTTCTGCCCAGTCGCCAATAGCGTTGCCCATGGTTGCCATACTGTTATTGCTTTCACGATTCTTTCACTTCCTTCTTCTGTATTCTTCTGCAATATGCCTTGATAATCTGTCTATATCTGCGCTTTGGCTTTTTGAGGATTATGATGTTGAGGTGTTCGTCACACACCGCCATATCATTGACTGGCTTTATTTTTACTCTCATCTTCCGCTCACTCCCTTCTTTAAAGCGCACATGGTGCAGAGTCCTTTTGCTCCCTGCGCCTTGGCTACTTCTGCCAGTGGCAGTTCCCAACACTGTGCACCGCACTCCGGGCACTTGGTCATCTTCCAGTCCTTGCGTCCTGTCGGCACATTTACCTTCAGCGGCATACAGTAATATCCGCCACGGTCAGTTGCTTTTCTCGGTTCGATTGCTACTCTCATTCTGTTTGCTCCCTTGCTATTTCTGTGTCAGTTCCGGCAGCAGGATTTCCGCCACTTCCTTTTCCGAAGTGACTACCCATGCTCTGCCACCTGCTCTGCGGATCTGTTTTATCGTCTGCTCCTGTATTTTGCTTAGTACCCCGATGAATGGCCGCTTGACTTCAAATCCGTAATACCTGCCATTGATGACGCAGGTAATGTCTGGGATTCCCCGTCTGGAGTACGGGCCGGCTGCTTCTTTCCATGCGATGGCATTTGGTGCGTTGTCTTTTATCCAGTCGAGGATTTTCTTCTGGAAGTAGCTTTCCTTTGGCATCTTCTCCCGGATGAATTTGTCGGCCGCTTCCCTGGTGCTTATACCCTTGTTATTCTCTATGGTGTAGTCCTGCAGTTCCTCGTAGGTTCTGAAGGAGGTATAATCCAGTTTTCCGCCACGCATTACATGGCGGATTGCTTCCTCTGCTGTTGGGTCTGGATACCCTTCTGCGTTCTTTGCTGTCATCGTCTGCCTCCTTAAAATCTGGCGGACACTCTCCCTGTGATATGGAGTTTTCCGTTTTTCTCTACTGCATTGAAGTATCGGTGTCCTTTTGCCACCTCTGCCGCCAGTTCGTCTGTGAGTGTGACAATTCTGCGGTAATTACCGCCCTTGGTTGTGATGAGTGCTCTTTCTTTATCCCATACTGGCTGATTGTTTGCTCCCATGACGACTTTCTCTACTCCATCTTCCACCGCCAGTTTCGGTACTGCTTCAATTTTGATGATCATGTCTCTCCATCTCCTTTTCGATTTCTTCTTTGTGTTCCTCATAAACCCTGCACTCGGCACAGGGTTTTTCCGGTTCTACGCATTTGTCCGAAAGAATGATACAAAACCACGGCAGGCTTCCTTTGCGCTGCTTCTTGGCTCTGGCTCGCTCTCTCATCTTGGACAGCAGTTCCATCATGCTCATACTGGTGTCGCCTCCTCAAATACCGGGGCGGTTGCCTCCTGCATGGTCGGCTGATCTGCGTATTCCGCTGATCCGTTGTCTGCGTATGCCAGTTTGTTTCCCTCGTTGGTTTCCATAAAGTGGCTTGCCTGCGTGTCTGCGGAATGCAGTGCCCAGATCATCGGGTACTTGTCGATGGCATTGTTGAATGATAAGGTATCGGCTTCGGTGTATCCCATGTGCCATCTGATGGCATATCGTTCCACTGGCTGAAGCTTCATGTATTCCTCAATCATCATTACTGACTTTTCTCCGTGTCCGTATGGAATCTTGTCATCCACTGCGAATGCTTCATACTGCTCCCACTTTCCATTAACCTTGCGGTTTCTGATTTCCGTTGTATAGAAGTAGGTCTTGCAGATGTCGTGGAGCAGTGCCATGATGATCACATTTTCCTCCGTCACTCTGGCTGCCGGAACTCCTGCGACCTCGTATGAGTATGTGCCGTCATCGTTCTTTGTGAGGTTCGCCCTCAGCGCATCCAGTACATTGAGTGAGTGCTGCAGCAGTCCTCCTGTCACTGAAAGGTGGAATCTGGTGCTTGCAGGTGCTGCGTACATGTCACTCTTTCTGATAAATGCCATCAGCTTGTCCACTCCGTCTCTTGTTACCTTTGCCATCTCTGCTTCAAATCTGTTAATGTTTGCCTGTCTGTTATCCATTGTTTTGCTCCTCCTGTTCTACTGCATCTGGTCCTTCGCCATATTCTTTGGCACATCTTTTACTGTCTGGGTGTAAAAACATACACGCTCCCTCTGTTATTTCACACTCCCATCCATGGTACTCATCCGTTGGTATCGCTGCTTTGCATCCCATCTGCTTCCTCCTTATTTCTTAATCCCTCAGCCAGAATGTGGCACGCTCCGGCTGTGATGATCATTCTCTGTTCTGATTCCCATTCTGGTTTCTTCTCCCAGATGTTCTGTTCCTGGTCTACAAGGAATTCTTTTGTCAAATCGTTGTAAATCTTCGGTGGCGGTCCGTTCTCATCGAAGCACTCCGGTGCTGCATATAGGCAGCAGTGCTGTTGCCAGTAAGGTATCCACAAATTCCAGACCGCTATTCTGATTTCTTCCACCATCTGTAGGAATTTCTCCACACTGTATTCTTTGTAGAGCGTCCTGCCCAGTTCCTTGCCTGTTCCGGCTCTCCGTTTTTCCTTAAGCATTTCCTGTATCTGCTTTATGAGAACCTGTCCGGCTTCATCGTTTTTTATGACGATGTCCTGTCTGATTCTCCTGCCGGAGATCTGATCCGCTACTTCCTTGATGCTATCCTTCAGTTCCCGGTACGGTTTCTTGTACTTGGTCTTTATGAGTTCCTCTGGCACATTCTCGTCATTCTTTTTCAGTGTCTCCAGTAGCGATTTCAGCTTTTCTTCATCCTTTTGGATGCCTTCATCTTCCATTCGCACCACCCTTTCTGTCTCCGAACACCTAATGCTCCATTTTTCTACCGCACACCTACGTGTTCATTTAGGTGTGCGGTGTGAAACCCTTGATTTTACTGGCTTTGTCGGGGCTACTAAACACCTAACACCTAATTTTTGAAATACACCATGTTTTTTTAGTGATTTCTGTGACTAACCCTTCATGCAGTCACACAATTTTCCGTAAATACAATAAAAATAGTGATTTAGGTGTTTTAGGTGTTTAGATGTTATTAAAAGCCTTGATTTTACTGGGTTTTTTACTAAACACCTAACCGAACACCTAACTAAACACCTAATTTTAGGTGTGCGGTTTTTTAAGGTTTTTTATAACTTTTTAGCGATTTTGGTCACATAATTTCCAGTCACACAATTTTTTCTGCTCCATGGTTTTTGTGACTAAATCGCAAATTCTGTGACTAATTGAACGGCAGCTTATCTGCTTCCTCATCGGGTATGGTCTGCCATCCGTCACCCATTCCCGGCAGATTCATCTGCTGTGGTTTCATCTGCTCTGCGATTTCTTCCTCCTCCAGTAATGGGTCCTTTTCCTCTGCGAGGTCGCCCAGATGGAATTCCACAAAGCGACAGTTTCGGTTGTTGAACCATTTTGTCACTGAGTTCTTGGTGCTGCCATCCTTAAGGACTGATACTCCGATCAGACCCTTATCTGCGAGGTATTTCAGTGTCTTTCTGGATGAGTACCCTGCTTTCGTGAGTGCCTGCGTCAGCATGGATGGGAAGATGTATGCGTTCTTGTTCTGGATCATACCAAGGCACGTTCCGAAGGCTTTCTCCCCGAAGCTGTCCTTATTTGAAAGTATCCAGTCCACGATATACTGCGTGGCATTCTCGTTCACATCTCCGGTATCTGCATTCATCTGCTCCTGCAGGATGTTCCTTGCCATCTCTTTGGCTCTTTCCCATGATTCTGGGTCGATTTGCAGTTTTTCCGTGTTGGTTTTGGCTGATTCCGTATCAAATTCTCCATTTTCGTACCGTTTCAGCCATTCTCCGTTATTAAATACCCATGTGTCGATGATTGCGTCTGCCAGTGCCACCGCTGCGATGCCTGCTATGTGCGATCCGCTCTTTCCTCGGCTGATCTGGTACACATACTGCATCATTTCATCATATTTCTCCGTGATGCTTCTCTCATCTGTGTGCAGGAGCATTCCGATGTAAGCCGGCCCCGCCCATCCGCAGTTCATTCCAGACTGCTGATGCATGACGGAGGCTTCCCTCTCATCGTCAAATGGTCCGCCGTATATTTCAAGCACACGGGTGCTTACACCTGTCTGCGATGTTTCTGTTGATAGCGGTTCTTCCCCGGTTGCCAGTGCCACGGTTCTCCATGTCTGTGTTGCCTGGATACCACCGCTCTTTGCACCTCGTATCTTTCCTGTACCACTGGCGATCATGTACACGATTTTCTCCAGTGAGTTCTGGTTGTTTCCTGCCAACTGTCGCTCATCAATTCCCAGTGGGAGGTCGCAGTAAAAGGATGCGGTTCTCTCCAAGCCTACCTGCGTTGCGTTGAAATTTACCATCAGTCTTTCCGGGTCGCCCCATACGGAGAGTGCTGCCTTAAGTGCTGCGGTCTTTCCGCCTTTTGAACCGCCCCAGTTGTACACGAAGAATATTCTCTGCTTTATGATTCGCAGGAGCGGTGCTGTGAAACTGGCCGCCAGTATGAACCGGAACTTGTCTCTGCTTCGGTGTGGCTTTATCATTTTGAGCCAGTCTGCCATTGTTCCGTTCTGGCAGTATGCCGCTGCCATGCCCCTCTGCGATGGATCAATGTCCAGAACGATGTCCTTGTCATGCCCCGGCACGAACCGTTTTCCGGATTGCCATCCGAATGTGCTTGTGGAGTCTGCTTTCTTTATGATGTCTATGTTCTCGGCTTCCAGTGCTGCCAAGAATTTTACGATGTGCTTTGCGTTCTCCGATGTGACGGTGCATCCTAAGTCTGCCAGTGCTGTGATGGCTCTGGATGTGAAGATGGTACTTCGTGGGTAGATTGCCTTGTGCCACTGCCCATCCCTTTTGAATGCTACCTCTATCTTTTCCTCTCCTGTTTCCATGCTCCGCAGTCGCTGCGTGATAATGATCGGGGTTCTGCATACCATAACTGGTGCGTACTTCTTTTCATCAATCACGCTGATTCCCTTTTCTGAATAAATCCAACCTTCCGGCTGTCTTAAGTTCACAGGTGCTCCCTCGACTGCTTCCGGGATATTGTCCTCCTCGATGTCTATCTGCTCTGCGTTGCTGATTGCTTTTCGGATCTTCTCGGCCGCTTCCTCTTTGCCATACTTCATATAAACTTCCGATGGGTCCTTGCATCCAAGTGTCCGGCAGCTCCATTTATATACTTCTCCTACGAACTTTCCTTCCCGGAGTGCCCTTGTGACTTTGGCGAGGAACGCTTCCCCGCCTTTGTCCGGTTCTACATGGATGTAAAGTTTCAAATCCTGCAGGACTCCTGCCCAGTCCGCCCGCATCATGGACGCTCCCGGTATTCCGAGTGTGCTGATTCCCATGTACCACATGGACTGGGAATCGCTCTCGCCCTCGACCAGTGCTGCGTATCCGATATTCCTTATGGCTTCTATCTGCCACAATCCATACATGCACAGCCTGTCCGTCTTTCCATATTCCCACCGGAACTGCTTTCCGCCGTATCTCTTGCGGTGCAGTGCCAGATTTCTTTCTGCGTCAAAGTATGGTATGTATAAATACTGGACTCCGTTTCGGTCTTTCTTTGTCTGCAGGCAGCATTGTTCTTTCAGCCAGTCCTCTGGAAGACGCTTCTCAAATGAATACTGGGACACGGTGTAGTGATCCAGTCCTGGTTTCTTCTCTTTTGGTTTCTCCTGCGGCTCATTCAATGCTCCATACTTTTCCAGTATCTGCTTATAGGCTTCCTTGGTATCCAGTCCATTCAGCTTTGCGTAAAATGTGACGAAGTTTCCGCCCTCATCCTCTGCGAAGCAGTGCCACTTTCCGGTCTTTAAGTCTACCGAGAACGAATTGGCACGGTCGTCATGGAACGGACACAGACCTGTGAGGTTGTCGCCTGTGATCTTGTGCTTTTTGATAACGGAGCAGTATTCAGTTTTATAATCTACCAGACGATCTAAATCGACCTCCGCTGCCTGCTGCATATTATCGCTCCAATCTACTAAGTATTACCTGTTCCAGTCCAAGTCTTGTGAAATTGATTGACTTGCCCTGCATCATGAGTTTGTTCGTCATGTAGTCGATTTCCTCATTCATTCCCTCGCTGATCACATTATCCACGGTCACTACGAGGAATTCTTTACACTGCATCATCAGACGCTTGCCTGCTTCCATTCCGAAGTATCTCTCTCCGGCGATGGAGTCATCCATAAATCGTGGGAAGTAAAGGTGCGGTGCGATCGGTATCTTTCCTTCGCTGACTACCTTGCTTGCTGCCCACTTCGCCACTTTGATATTTTCTTCCAGTTCCTCTCTGGTATCTGCCCTATATCTGCTGCAGATATAGCACATCGGCATGAGTGCCGGATTTCTATTCTGTAACTCTCCCGGATAGCACTGTCCTGCGTACTTCCATGGCGAGTATCTGTTCTCTTTGTATATGGTGTCATAGATTGGCAGGTTGCCTACGATGTCTGCGACCTCGCTCATCTGGATCATAGTATCCGTCTGGTTGCCTGCGTTCTCCCTAAAGTTGTAAACCATAGCCGCTTCCACGATGTCTCCCGGCATTAAGCATTCATCATCGTATCTGCCGGTCCAGTTATCAAATAATATCTGCATACTGTGCCTCCTTTGGATAATGCCGGGAGCGTTTCCGCTCCCAGCTTAGTCTGCCTTAGTTGAACGGCAGGTTTGCGTCTCCGTCTACGCTCTGGAAGTCTGCTGCATCCACGGCAGCTCCGGTATTGTAGTCTGCTTCGTCAATATCCGGGATGTTGTCCGCCTGTGCCTTGATCATCTCTACCATTGCCTTTGTTTCGGCTCTCTGTTTGTCCGTCAGCTTACTCACAAATGCGAAGGCTGCTCTGGAGTATGTGATGCCGTCTGCTGACTTTTCCTTTTTCAGCGTGATCTTAGTTACGGCATCGTAGCAGCGGAGTCCTTTGAGGAGGATTCGCTTGCCGATGTAATCTCTAATGTATTTCAGAGAGGTTGGCGGCAGTGCGAGGATAATCGGCACAGGGTTGTTCTCCTGCAGGATGTAACATCTGTGGATATTCTTGCAGGCTTTGCCAGAGCCGTTCTTTCCGCTTCCGAACTGGTTATGTGGGCACTTGCTGCAATCATGGATTTCTCCGGTTTCACGTTCCACTCCCTGCTTTCCGTCATGGCTTGAGCAGTCCGGCTGAACATTGCCGCCTGCGTATTCCTCTTTCCAGTATGCGTTTACCGGATGATGATGGATAAGAACTCCGGTGAGGTCTGTACTCATTACAGGCTCATCCTCAGTCTCTCCCGGCAGTTCAAATGCCAGACCGCCACCGCTTGGAATCTTTGCTCTCTCAAAGGGAAGAGTGCCGAGACCGTCCAGTTCCTCCGCGACTGCTTCCTTCAGTTCTCCGGTCAGCGTGACCAGATTAAAATTCTTTTCTGTTGTTGCTACCTCATTCTTTGCCATGTCTTATTCCTCCATTTCCTCTGCATCTTCTTTGTTATTGTCTGCTTCCTCGAAGCCATCGTCCTCTGACTCTCCTGCCTCCTGCTCGTCCAGATATTCTTCCATCGGTGTCGGCTTTCCGCTTTCTCCATAGTAGAGGTCGTCCATGATCCTCTGTGCCTGTGCTGCCAGTTTGATGGACTCCACGGCTACCTCGACCGCTGAATTGTAAAGGCTACCGATTACATTGAGGACATCGCCGTCTCCATTCGGCAGGAGTTTTAAGAGGTCATCCATGTCTGTCTTGGTGGACTTCATCTTGCCCTGCAGGGACGCATATCCCTCCGCTGCGATACCGTATCCCTCATGGCGGTTCTTTACTTTAGTCGGGTGCTGATACTCCATGATCTGCCCCAGTGCGAACTTGGCAGTCGCCTGCATATTCTCTTTGAGGTCACGGTCACTTTCCAGTGTGATATCAATTTCCATCTGTTCGTAGTCCATCTTTATACCTCCTGTGCTTTCTTTGCTCTGTTCAGAGCCTGTAATGCTTTTTTACTTGCTTTTGTTTTGTAGATTCCGATCTTTGAATAGATATTAAGGCATTTCTCAAGTTCTTCTGGTAATTCTTCGCCATCCGGTAACTCTTCCTCAAAAGCCTTCATAGTAGACTGCAATGTTTTTGTATTAACAGTTTCTTTTATGATTGATCCCAATCCCTGTTCTCTTAATACTTCGAAAAACTCAATTCCCTCCTCTTCTTTTAACTGCTCCAATTTTTCCTCTGCTTTCTTCGAATACATCTTAGTTTCCTGTAAGGAATATGTGTATCCATCTACGATAGTGCTCGGCTTCTCGTTATCCACCATTATCTGCGCTATCTCCTGCTCCATTTTTTCTTTTGTAGCATTATTCGACTTCGTCTGATCTTCCAGTTCCTTTTTCTTTTCGAGAATTTTGTTATACTCTCTGATTTTTGTGTCCAGGATCTCGTTGATTGACTGAACCTGTTTCTTTGCTTCCATGTTGTTGCTCCTCCTTTGGTTTTATAATTCATTTCCCCACTGGTCCCAACCGTCACGCTCCGTTCTTGCGAAGAGTTCCAGTTTCTTTGCCTGTGGGAAGAATGTTTCTAACATCTGATAGGCACATTCCGGCTTCTGGCTGTGATGCCGTTTGCTATTTTCTCTGAGTACCGTAGAAAATGCTCCACGCTTGTCCTTGTCCGGGAGGATGATGTTTCCCTTCTTGTAGAACCAGAGCAGGTACTCATGTGCGAAGCGCACCGTGTAGGCGGGTGCCGGTCCGTTGCCCTTATCCCATATCAGCCTTGCGTGGAGTTTATACCCAAGCAGGCTCATGATTTCCTCTGTCTGCGGCAGGTACTTGTCTATCGTCCATATGAACACATTGTGCTTTTCGTTCATGAGTTCGTTTGTGACATAGCGGTGCAGTTCCATAATTCCGGGGACATCCATTGTCTCGTATGGCACTGTCGTTCCAGTGCTGTTTGGTCTGGCCGCTTTCTTTCCGCCCCTGCCTTGCTGCCACGGTGGGTCCGTGTAGAGGATGTCGTATTTACTTTCCAGATTAAAAATATCGATCTTTGCCATTGCGATACCTCTCGTCCTGCTGTTCCTGGTACTCTTTCATTGTTGGACGTTTTCCGTCTAAATCATCCCATGTATATAAGCAATGATTCTCGTCCTGCCAGTTTGCTTTGTAACAATTCCTGCAAGTACATTTTCCCGACAGCCATCTCATTTCCCCCCAGTATTCTGGCTTACCGCACTGCTTGCAGATTACGATTTTGTCCATATCAATCACTCCAATTCTTCGATGAGGTTTCTGATTTCCACCTGCGCTTCTGGCGGAAGTTTTTCAGCGTAAATGTCATACCATCTATTGAATTTATCCTTTAAGGTCATAACACTGGCGCATGGAATTTCCATAAGTGTTTTAATACGCTTTTCCTTTTCCTCTTTAAGCAGCTTCGCTACTCCGGATGGAACTACTACCGGATTTCCACCATATGCTTTGACTTTTTTCACATCTTCCTGCGAGTCTACTGGGATGGAATATGGCTGTGGATTTTGACTATCAAACGATTCTATTAGCATTTCTTGTACTTTTTTCACATCGTTTTTGTAAGTATTGAATTCAAAATGATATACATCATCCGCACGTTCCTCGATCATTTTCCTAACCTGCTCTATCGGAATGTCTCCCTTTACCATTGCTTCAGCAATCATAAGAGATGTAATTTCTTCAACATTCCAACTATCGCAAGTCTTTCGGTCACGCTCCAGTCGTATGTATTTAGGTTTGAAGTTGTACCCATATTTCAAATCACTGTTGCAATCCACGAACAATCCATTGACATATACTTCTCCGGCATATTCTTCATCCAAGATAATTTCGCCGTACCCTGTGTCGGCTTTGCTATAATCGCAGTCCTCCAAATGAAGCCACACCTTGTATAAATTATTAAATTCCTCGTGCGTAACATTTCCAACTTCGATACATAAACCAGAGTCATCTGTATCATGCTTGTACACATAAAATGCGAGTATCTTTTCCAACCATTTTTCAGAGTTTTTAAATCTGGACTCCCAGATTTCCCCTTTTTCATTGTTGTAAATCGTGAAGGTTTTCCCCAGTCTGTTCAAGACAAGAGCAGCGATTTTATACCCTTCTCCAAATTGTCCAACTGTGTCCTCATTGTTTGCTTTGCTGCTTCGTCCTAAAAGCAGGGTATTTATCTTAAGGACGGATTTTTGATTTACAAGTCTGAGTGTTTTTTCTTTTCCGTTGTAAATGATCTGGAACTCATTCTCCTTATCCAGTACCTCTTGGTCTGTGCCGTTCTGGATTAATTCTCTAAGCGCATCATTAAAAGTCCAATCTGACACATAATTTGGTGTCAGTGTTAATTCATAGCATTTTGCATCTATATCTTTCTTCATTAAAAATAATCCCTCCATGTGTCTACGACTGTTTTTGCCAGATCTTCTTTCTTCGCCAGTGCTTTCAGCACCACTTCATCTATCGTTCCCTCTGTGATGAGGTGGATGTATGTGCAGGCATTCTTCTGCCCGATACGGTGGATTCTGGCAAGGCTCTGACTGTATGCTGCATAATTGAAGTTGACCGAATAATACACACAGGTGTCTGCGGCCGTGAGTGTGATTCCCAGTCCTGCGGTATCGATCTGTGCGAGGAATACCATTGTTTCCGGGTTCGTCTGGAAGTCCTTGACGATGTCGCCCCTGTCCTCTAGTTTCACATCTCCATAGATTTCTCCGTAGCGGAGTTTCTTCTTTTTCAGCATCTGCCCGATGATGTCTATCTCCGGTCTGAAACGTGCGAAGATTACCAGTTTCTTTCCTGCGTCCACCACATAATCGTCCACGATTTCTTCCAGTGCGTTCAGCTTGCCCTTGCTGACCAGTTCCGGCTTTTCTTCTCCATCTGCCACCAAAAATCCGCCAGTGAACTGCTGAAGGCGAAGCAGCTTTGTTAGCACGGTCGTTGCGCTAATCTGCCCGCCGCTTTCCAGTTCTGCGAAACTCTCACGCTTGATGCGGTCGTAGATGTTCTTTTCCTTTGCCGACATTGTTATGTATCGCTGCAGGAATGTCTGCTCCGGCAGGTCGAGTGCTTCGTCCTTGGTTACTCGGTATGCGATGGAGTGCTCTTTCTGGATTAACTGGTCGAGGTCTTTGTACCCCACGATCTGGTGTCTGTTAAATCCGCCCATGATGGCATATCTGTTTCGGAACTGGTAGAAGTTCGTTCCGAAGATTGTCGGGTCAAGGAAGCGGTACTGGCTATACAGGTCGATTGCATTGTTCTGCACCGGAGTTCCGGACAGGATAAGTTTGTACTTTGCCTGGTCGCCCAGTTTGTGCATCGCCTTGGACTGCTCTGCATCATGGCTTTTGATTCTCTGGCTCTCATCGCAGATGATCATGTCTGCGTTCCATTCGTACAGTGCGTCAAAGATGCCCTCTCTCCATGTGGATTCGTAGTTGATAACGGCTACCTTTAATGCCTTGAATGGGAAGTTGTCGAGATCGTTTAACAGCTTCAGCCTGCGGTTCTTGTCTCCGAGCAATACCTTGATGTTCGCCTTAAAGTCTGCAAATTCTGCGAAGTCCTTGGGCCATACGGAGCAGACGGAGGTTGGTGCTACCACCAGTACCTTTTCCACCTTACCCATCTGGTAAGCCGTGCCTGCGATCATGATTGCTGTCAGCGTCTTTCCGCATCCCATTTCAAAGAGCAGACCGAAGCCTTTATGCGTTTCTGCCATTGGTTTTTACCTCCTTCCTGTAATTTTCCTTTGCTTTCCGGTGCTCCAAGTTTCGCACCATCCTGTTCCAACCTGCTTCCTGCTGCTTGGTTGCTGCGGGGTTGCGACAGGATATGTAATCTTTGTTATTGCTGCTCATCTGTATCCTCCTCGCTTAGTATCATGGCGATGCCTTCCATCACAAACATTGCACACGGAAGTGCTATGCCGTTGCCCCACATTTTGTATTTGGCTGAGTCGCTCTCCGGGTCTTTCAGCCATTTGCGGATCTGGTTGTCTGTCTTTTCCTTTTTACTCTCGCCCATGGCTTCCATCTGTGTCCGGAACACTGCCCGCCAGTGATCGATATCTTCCTGCGTTGGTTCTGGTGTTCCCAGTTCCTCTGCCCAGTTATCCGGGAAGCCTTGCAGTCTGCAACACTCCAACGGTGTGAGCCTGCGGATGATGTACTCCCAGAGAATGAGGTCGGTGCTATCCTTATAATCCCTGCGCTTCAGACAGGAAGCTTTCTCCGATTCCTCGTATTCCCCGATTGCCTGTTGTGCGAAGCAGGCTACTCCGTGTCTGTCTGCGGCCGTGAGCGTGTTCGCAGGTGCTCCCGGTTCTCCGATGCCGAGTCCATTGGCAGAGCCGTCATTGTTTCTGGTATCTCCGCCACCCTTGTATCGGGTTGCCTTGTCTGCTATCGGGATCGGGTCGAATAAGGTCTGCGTGTTGTGTGTACTGAGCGTTGCGCTCTTATCTGTCTGCATCAATGCTCCCTTACCTCCTCCCTCACATCCGCTTCTGATCTGCAATGTGATTGGCTGAGGATGAGTGGCACATTGCCCCCCCCAGTGCCCATGCGACTGGTCAGCGTTGGTACATTGCCGTCCTCTGCTATCGTCACTCTGCTGTCCTGTGGGTGGTTTTCTAATACGATGGGTACATTGTTACCACCGGTCCCCATCTTTGTTGTGAGCGTGGGCGATACCTCGCTCTTATCAGCTACCCTGCGTCTGTCGCTGATGTCATAGCACTCGACATCATCTGTGCCTGTCTTATGAGTGCCAGTCTTAATATCTCCGGCAGTTCTTTGCCACGCTTCTCGGCTCTCCGCAAAATTCCCAGACAAGCCTTCACGGACAAATAGTATTTCCGGTGCGGTGTCTCCTCCAAAATCTGCGACAAGGTAGATACGCTTTCTTCTTTGGGGCACTCCCCAATATTGAGCGTCAAGTGTTCGCCAAGCGACTGAATACCCATCGCCCATGATTGCGCCTTGCCCCCCCCCACTTGTTTTTCGGAGGTCTAGGAATTGAAACATTTCTTTCTGAGATTTGGCAGATTTCTTCGAGGACACATCGGAAGTCCTCTCCCTTGTTGCTTGAATATGCTCCGGGCACGTTCTCCCAGACCATGTATCTTGGTCTGATCTGTTTTCCTGTTCTGCCTGCTGCTCTGTCACTTTCTCTCATCTCCTTTATGATCCGTATCTGCTCACGGAACAGATTGCTTCGTGAGCCGTCCAGACCCTCACGCTTTCCGGCTATGCTCATGTCCTGGCATGGAGAACCGCCTGCGATGATGGTCACTGGCTCTAAGTCTGCGCCGTTTAATTTATTGATGTCTCCGAGGTGTTTCATCTCCGGGAAGTTCTTTGTGGTTACCAGTATCGGGAATGGCTCTATCTCGCTTGCCCATATCGGTCTGATTCCGAATATCGATCCTGCCAGTTCAAAGCCACCGCTTCCAGAAAACAAAGACCCCATTGTTATTTCCTGCTTCATCTGCCCCACCCCAGTTTCTTTCCACACCAGTGGCAGTGCGTGTGGTTTCGGGATGTTCTCTTTCCGCAGGCAGGACAGCAGTAAAAGTCCATACCTCTCTTGATTACTGGTGCTTCTTTCTCGTATTTTTCGACCATCCGCTTGTGCTCATCTGCCATGCTCTGGTAGTCATACACGATGTCCATTGACTGCGTGAGTGCTTCCTCTATTCTTTCTGCCATCTCCACATCTTTCGGATCGCCCTCTGTTATCTTCTGCGAGTATTCTGTCTGCGCTTCCTTCAGAAGTGGGATGATCTCCGTTTCCTTGATATGTATCACTTCTCCGCCTCCTTTGGTTTCGGTGGGTCTACCAGTCCGAATGTCATGAGTGCCATGTTATATCCTCGCACCTGGTGCGTGAATGGCGACACCTTGACTGGCGGTGGGATGAGCGGCTCTGGCTTCGGGTTCATGCGTTCCCGGTCGACTGCTGCCATTACTTCATTCAGCTTCTTTCGCTCTGCTTCGATGGACGGTGGCAAGTTTACCAGTCCTGCCAGTCTGTTCAGTAGCTCGATGTCAGCCGGCCCGCTTAGTGTCTGCGTCTGCCTGCTCCACTTCATCTTTCCCCAACTCTTTATGATTGTGAACTGGACATTGTCTGCTTCTCTTATGAGTATCTGTCCGTCCTTCATTGCCATTTTCATTGTTGGTTACTTCCTTCCTGTTAGTCCGTGTTTTCTTCGTATTCGTCTCTGGATATTACTCTTACCTTTTCAACCGGAACATGGCAGAACTGCGCCATGCCTTTTTTCCGGCTCTCTGCGTATTTCGTGAAATCAGCCTTCTGTAATCCGCTGAGTGAAATATCCACAATCGTTGCTGCATATCCGACTGTGCCTTCTCCGCCATATATCTCTGCGTCCTTTACCTCGAAGTAAATTCCGAGCGACATTGTTATGTTATCCATGCTCGCTTCCCCTTCCTGCGACCGTTTATCTACTTTTCCGTGTAGAATGTGTGGTTGCCGTGTGTGAATAATTTTTTCAGTGTGGTGTTGTGCCATGTAGCTTCGTCCGTGGTTCTCTCGAAGTATGTCGCTCCCTGGCTCTCATCCCAGTGTTCTGCCTGCACCATTTCCAGTGCCCGGTAGCAGTCTGCGTCCGGCTCTACCCTGTCGTATCTGCCGTTTCCGTATGCTGTGAACTGGGTGTCCTCTGTGATCACTCCCTCGATGGTATCTGGGAACTCATCGCTCCATACTCGGTTCAGCACTACCAGTATGACCAGTGCCTTACCCTCGGCGTCCTCGCCCTCTGCTTCTGCCATGGCGATTTTCGCTAATCTGTAGGAGTCATCTGCATCCCAGTCCAGACTGCCGATTGCTGCGGTCGTTGTCGGTACTGGTGTCTCAGTGCTCTGGAGGATTGCGTTGTAGTAGGATTGTTCCTCTGCCTGCTCTGCCGCCCTGTATGCGTCACGCTCTTTGCACATCTGCTCATATTCTTCCTGCGTCAGCCATGTGTCCGAGCCTTCCACCTGTACCATACCTATGTGGTTTTCCTCTATGTACTCGCTCCAGTCCGGCATCGGTTCGTTTGCCCATGCGATAAACAATCCGACAAACATTCCCGCTCCCACTAATACCGCTACTGCATCCCCTGCTATGCGCTTCAGCTTTCTTTTCAGAATTCGCTTCTGTCTCCTACTGAGTTTCAAATCGTCATGCACCTCCTGCTTACTTCTCGACTGCTTCCAGTCTCTTTTCCTTCCTGTTGTAGAGGATCATCTCTTTCTCATCCTCTGAATGGAGCATATAGTCATCTGGGTTCATCCCCTTCTTGACCAGTATTTCTTTCTGATTCCTTGTCAGTTTCTTTGGTTGTTTCATATGCTCTCTCCTTTATACTTACTTGACTTTTACCAGTACCTCATTATGCTCTCTAGGCTTCTTGGGTCTGGCATGGAACAGGTTCTCCAAGGCTTTGAAGAGTAACTGTTCCGTTCATGCTCCCTGAGTATCCTTTGGGGTAGCTGTACTAGTCGCCTGCAGTGCGGTCTTTTTCATTCCCCGCTACCGAGTGTTAAATCGCACCCACGCATCCATGCTCTCGGTATTCTCTCTCTGCGTGTTTCTCATCTGCCTCCGAACCGTTGTTGTTTTACTTGGGTCTGCGTTCCCTACCCCAATTACGACAGCCATTCATGCAGGCTCATGTCCTGCTGCCGGAGCGATTTACTGCGGCGGCTCGCTCCTACCTATCGTTTTTTATCCTGGTCGATGCTTGCCAGTGTGTTTCTTCGGTATTCAGTTTTTAGGTATGATGCATACGCATCGTTCTGTTTTCTTGGTATCCGTTGCCTGCACCGGGCAGGTGTAGTTGATCTTGCCATTGTCAGTGCTGCTTCGGAGCATTCCGCTTTCGTACAGGTGCTTCCTTGCGTATCTGGCACTCACTCCCTTTGTGCTGCAGAAGTGATTAAACTCTGGAACTCTGATGCGGTATTCTCCGTCCTCCAGTTCCTTGCCCTTGGTCAGTTCTGCTACAAAGGCATCTGTGTCAATCAGTGCGGCCTGCTTGTCCAGTGCTCTCCATTCTGCCAGTTCATCAAGTCCGTTGATGTCAACCTGTGCCTTGCTGAACACATCCAGTATCATGGGGATTCTTTCATCCGGGGCCGCTGCCAGTATCTTTGCTATCTGTATGGCGGTCTTGATATCCAGTTCTTCCATTCCACTTGCTCCTCTCTGTTAGATGGAATGCTGTGCGACCTCTGCCTTGTACGGTTCTCCACCTCTGGCGAGTTCACGGTACATGGTAGCCGAGTGGACACCGATTGCCATCGCCATCTCATCTACTGTTTTGCCCTGTGCGTTCAGTGCTTCGATTTTTTTTCTGTCCTCGAATCCGATGCGCTTGTACGCTTTTCTCGGTCGCTTATTGGTTGCCATTGCTCTCCACCTCCTCTGTTTTTAGGCAAAAAAATAAATGCGCCAGAGTGATTATTCACTCTAACGCATTTATCAATTTCTTATAAAAATTAAAAATGCGAAGTGAGTTATATCACTCATTTCGCATTTATCTTATTACTTCACGAGTTTAAGAATGTCCCCTGCTAAGACATTCTTAAACTTTCTATCCTGATATTAATTATTCCTGTGGAAGAACGTATTTACTGATCAGTTCATCTAAGGATACTGCCTGAGCAGAAAGCTCTTCACTGGTAGCAGAGGACTCCTGTGCGGTTGCGGAGTTTGCCTGAACAACCTCCGAAATCTGGTTGACACCCTGTTCTGCCTGATCCATGGCAGTTGCCTGATCTCTGGATACCTGGCTGATATTTTTGGAAGACTCTGCAATCTTGCCGATTCCTTCTACAACCGTTTCAATGGATGCTGCAGCTTTGTCTGCCGCCTTGTTTCCTTCTGCGATCTCCTCTAAGGATCCTTCGATCAGTTCTCTGGTATCTACTGCAGATTTTGTACTCTGCTCTGCTAACTGACGGATCTGGTCAGCAACAACCGCGAATCCTCTTCCTGCCTCTCCTGCTCTTGCTGCCTCAATGGAAGCATTTAAGGAAAGCAGGTTTGTCTGGGATGCGATATCCTCAATCTCAGAAATGATGTTCTCGATATTTTTGGATGTCTCGTTGATGCGTGTCATTGCATCTACCATTGCTGTCATCTGCGCACGGCTGTTGTCCGCTTCGTCTGCATACTGTTTTGCCTGTACATAGGACTCATGTGCCTGATCTGCTGCTTTTTCAATGTTCTCTGTGATGCTTGTGATCGTAGCCTGTAACTCTTCTACTGCACCTGCCTGCTCAGTAGCACCCTCTGCAAGACTCTGTGATGCCTCTGCAAGGTTTGTAGATCCTGCAGATACCTGGCTGGATGCATCTTCAATAGAACGTAATGTAACGATCATCTGATTCTTCATATCACGCATGGCAAGAAGTAATTTTTCAAATTCACCCTGATATACTTCCGGACAGTCTGATTTGATATCAAAGTTACCGCTTGCCATATCAGCAAGATGTTTGCCACAGTCAGCGATAACTATATTTAATGTTTCTTTCATCTCATTTGCTGTCTGGATTATGTCAGCCACCTCATCATGCGTATCTACTATCGGGAATGGATCTGTGAGGTTACCTTTTGCAAATGTTGTAAAACGGTCGCTTAACGCACCAAGAGGTACTGCGATTCCTTTTGCAATGGAACTTCCCATTCTCATTGCCTGTGCAAATGCAGATACAATACTTGCAACAATCACAATAAGGAAAATAATACTAATGGCAGAAAGTCTTGCCGCAAGGGAGTCTCCTTCGTTTACGTTTGCATCCAGCAAGTCCGCTGTAAGGCTGTAAACCTGCTCATACAATGGATCTACGGTATCGTTCATCATTTGCTGGGCTTTGATGCTGTCTTCATTGTCCGTGGAAGCGCCGATCTCCATCGCTTGGGCTTCTGCATCCCAGTACTGCTGAACAAGTGTGTTCGCCTGCTCATAGAGATCTTTCTCAGTGCCTGTCACACAGGTGTTCGCAACTATAGCCCAGTAATCATCAAACTTCTGTTTCTTTTCATCATGTATCTGTTTCATGGTTGCGATCATATCAGTATCATTGTAACCAATCACACCGCGCGCTGCTGATCTCGCATCTGCAAAAACGATCATTGCCTTTCCGATATCACCCTGCGAAAAACCATAATTAGTAAGTGCATGTTTATACTGCGTAGATATAATAAGCATCATAATTGCTCCAATAACACCTGCAATGGATGCAAGCAGTGTAACGACTGTGAAACATTTTTTCAGCCGTTCCTGAATTTTTAGATTCTTATACATAATCTTTTCCTCCTGTTTGTGCGCTTTATTTACTATGTCTGTCAGGTATTGTCATCGATAAGCTGCTTTATCCCCTGCTGCTCGGACTGTGGCATCAGCTTTGAAACCTCAAACATCACGATCAGCTGCTTATCATAGGATGCCACATCATTAAAGCAGCTCTGATTGGCATTCATGATCGTCGGCATCGGAATCACCTGTTTTTCATTTACATCAATGATCTCACGGACACTCTCTACTTCAAGACCAATCTTCATGCCATTCATACTTGCCACAATAACATTTTTTATATCCTGTTTTGGATATCCGAAATAGTCAGCAAGATTACATATCGGAACGATATCACCATGCAGATTCACGATTCCTTCGATATGCGCAGGTGCATTTGGAACACCTACCACACTCATTCTTGTTTCAATCGACTCGACATCATCCACCGGTATTCCAAACCGGACATTATTGAGCATAAACGTCAGTAATTGCATTCTCTCACCTTCTTTGCTGTATTTTTGCCTATAAAAAACCATCTTGTGGTTATTGTACCATTTTAGTAAAATATGTAAACTATTTTTTTATACTTTTTTTAATTTTTTGACAAATATATTTCATTCATGCTACGATAACACCATCTGCTGACTGTTTTTACAGTCACTTATTAATAATATGAAAGGACTTACAGACTATGGATAATAGAATTGTTGACCTGCATGTACATTCCACAGAATCAGATGGAACCTTTACCCCCACTGAGGTGATCGCAGAAGCCAAAAATGCCGGTCTTTCCGCTATCGCCCTGACTGACCATGATACCGCCACAGGTATAAGAAAAGCTATGGGTGCCGCAAAGGAAGCCGGTATCGAGCTGATCCCGGGCATTGAACTTTCCACCGCTTACACATTTCCGGGGAAAAAACAGGAAAAGGAAATCCACATCGTTGGTCTCTACATTAACCCGGATGACCCGGAACTCTTAAAAATGACTGCTGAATTCCGCGAATGCCGGGATAAACGCAATGAAAAAATGATCGCTGCCCTGCAGGAAGAAGGATTTCCAATTACGATGGAAGCCCTTCTGGCAGCGAATCCGGACAGTGTCATTACGCGTGCAAACATCGCGCGTTTCCTTTATGAACATGGATGGATCAAATCCGTTTCCGAAGCCTTCGACAAATACATCGGCGATGGCTGCCGCTGCTATGTCGGACGTTTTAAAGTATCTCCCATGGAAGCCGTTTCCCTTATTAAAAAAACCGGAGGGATTGCCATCCTTGCACACCCGTTACTTTATCATCTGGGTGTAGAACAGCTGCAGCTGCTGATTGATGACTTAAAAGCTGTGGGACTTGATGGCATCGAGGCAATCTACTCTACCTATACCACCGGGGAAGAACAGCTTGTCAAACGCATTGCAAAAGAAAACGACCTGCTTATCAGCGGCGGTTCTGATTTCCATGGTGAAAACAAACCTGCCATAAAGCTCGGAACCGGACGTGGGCATCTTTATATTCCATATTCTGTCCTGACCGATATCAAAGCGCGCGCCGGGAAGTAACACCATTTCACGGATTGCAAAAAATGTCTGTCCTATAAAATAAATTTCTCGATCACCTCGGCAATGGCGTCATGATTATTGTCATTTACTGTGACATAATCCGCTGCCGCCTTTGCTTTTTCGGTGGCATTCTTCACTGCGACCCCGATACAGGCCGTCTTTATCATCGGCACATCATTATCCTCATCCCCGACTGCAACCGTCGCATCCATCGGCATATTAAGGATCTTTGTCAGTTCTAAAATACCGGTTGCCTTGCTCGTATTTTTCGGACTGTACTCTAAATACTGACTGCTGGAAAAAAAGCTGTTACATTTTCCCTTTTCCCAGTTCAGATTTTTCTTTTGAAAACGTTCTAACTTGTCTCTCTGATCTAATGAGATCAGCATAACCTTCTGTGGTTCTTCCTCTAAAGCATCCAGGATATTTGGTGATATCTTATAAGAAATACGCGCCTGTTTCACATAGTAATCCAGTTCTTTCGTATGCTTTGTGGTAATAAGATCCGTACTGTTATATGTCTGCACATACAGGCCCGCACGTTTTGCCTTATCAAAAAGTTCCTGCACAATCTCAATCGGCAGCGAACGCTTTAACAGTACACGGTCTGCTGCGCAGTCATAAAGTACTGCGCCATTAAATGCGATCATATAGCAGCCCGGTGTGTTTAACCCCAGTTCTCTTGCAACTTCTCTTGCTGTTTCAACCGGTCTTCCGGTTGCAAGTGCTATGTAATGCCCCGCCTCTAACATTCTGTGGATAGCCTCACGGTTTTTTTGCGTGATGCTTTTATCATCACACAATAATGTGGCATCCAGATCCACACATAAAATTTTGTGATTCATAAACCTCTCCCCTTCTTATCGGTAAAATACTGCTATTCTGCAGGTTCCGCCGGAATAAATACCCGTTCCCGGTACACATGATCCTGTTTCGGAACTGCTGCAACCGCTTCCTCACAGAACTGCATCTGTGAATTGACTAAAACTTTTCCTCTTTTATCAATTTTCTCATAATTTCCATCTGATTTCAAGAGATGAGCCTTTGTATTATCAGATAATTCAACTTCGAGAATGTGTTTTGCAGATTTTTTTGCCTCATCATCCAGAACAGGGAACAATATTTCAACACGGCGGTCCAAGTTACGCGGCATCCAGTCCGCACTTCCCATATACACCTCGTCTGCCCCGTTATTCTCAAACCAGAAAATTCTGCTGTGCTCTAAAAAATTTCCGACAATCGAGCGCACTTCTATATTTTCACTCACACCCTTGATGCCAACCTTTAAGCAACAGATACCACGCACAATCAGCTGAATTTTTACCCCTGCTGCCGATGCCTCATAAAGTGCCGCAATGATCCCCGGGTCACAGAGCGAATTCATTTTCGCGACAATGCGTGCCGGCTGTCCGCATTTCGCATGTGCTGTTTCTCTGCCGATCAGTTTCATAAATTTATTACGAAGCCAGATCGGTGCCAGGGAAAGTTCATTCCAGGAAAGCGGCTCGGAATAACCGGACAGCATGTTAAATACCGCTGTCGCATCTTCGCCGATCGCCTCGTTACAGGTAAAAATTCCACAGTCAGTATATAATTTTGCCGTCGAATCGTTATAGTTTCCGGTTGCCAGATGCACATATCTGCGGATCCCGTTTTCTTCTCTTCTCACAACAAGAGTGATCTTACTGTGTGTTTTCAGGCCCACCAGACCATAGATCACATGACAGCCTGCCTTTTCCAGCATTTTTGCCCAGACGATATTGTTTTCCTCATCAAAACGCGCCTTCAGCTCCACCAGAACGAAAACTTCCTTTCCGTTTTCTGCTGCTTCGATCAGAGCCTCCACAACCTTACTCTGTTTTGCCACACGGTAGAGTGTCATCTTAATGGAAACTACAGCCTCATCATTGGCAGCCTCATGAAGCATTGTAAGAAACGGCTTGATGCTTTCATATGGGTAGGAAAGAAAACGGTCCTTTTTCGCGATCTGGTCAAGGATCGGTTCGTGATTGTTAAACAGAGGAGACTTCTGAGGAATTCTTTTTTCATAAAAAAGCAATACTGAATCGTTATCTTCTCTATATTTCATAATTTTTGTTTTTGTTTTTTGTGTAAATTGTATATCAGCAAGATACTTTTTTCTTATTTTTCATTTTTCACCCAATTGCAGTTTATTTTTCTGATTGGAATTGGGTAGGTTTTTCAAAACAGCAAAATTTCCCCCAATATGGTTAAGTATGGCAGATATGAATAGGCTTACAAGCCATGCCCCATTCGCACCCCTTCGGGGCGCTTCATGGACGGCTGGCGCCGTA
>OIAA01000066.1_pt1 | contig 53016 bp, 36 predicted proteins | sample 1580591 | NCBI WGS metagenome assembly OIAA01 (sample SAMEA3882556, study PRJEB24775) | human gut metagenome | biome: human-associated habitat; feature: intestine environment; material: feces | place: Netherlands | collected 2009/2010
GTCAATAAAATGTTGAAAGGACCACGTATATTCAGCCTTGGTGATGCCCGGCAACATAAGCCGCTACACATAGATCGTTTGAAGGGATTCAGTGAATTTCGGCGCAATGAGGTATTGGTCTTTAATTTCCCTTATCCGGAACGATGGGACAGTGTAGGCTTTAACCTGATGCTTTATTATGTAAAGAGATGTATCGCATTGCCGGGTGATACTGTTGAAATAAGGGACGCCCGATATAGGGTCAGAGGTTATGATAAGGAATTAGGAAATATAGTTTCACAAAACAGTTTGGCGCATTTTTTGGAGAAACCGAGGAATGTGGAGAAAATGATACAGGAAAATTGTTTTTTTGCTTATCCCGGTGATACCATCTTAAAATGGAGTATTAAAGATTTTGGTCCTTTTTATCTTCCTTCCCGTGGGGATACTATTGTGATGGATGATAAACATTATTTGCTTTATCGCAACCTTATAGAATGGGAGCAACAAGATAAATTAATAGCGAGTAACGGGCATTTTTATTTAAATGGGCGGGAAGTGGAGCATTATGTTTTTATGCACAATTATTATTTCATGGGTGGTGATAATTGTTATAATTCTCAGGACTCGCGCTATTGGGGGCCTTTGCCGGAGGAATATATTGTAGGAAAGGCGACATTGATATGGAAGTCTAAGAATAGAGTGACGGATGAAATATGTATGGACAGGATATTTAAAAAGATAAAGTAGTATGAGAGTTTGTGGTGTATATTTTGTTTTTGTAATTCTTCTTTCTGCTTGTACGAATGGAGTAAGTCATTTGGATATTGCTTTGCAGCAGGCTAAACATAATAAAGCGGAGTTGGAAAAAGTGTTGAAGCATTTTAAACATGATAGCTTGAAATACCGTGCTGCCTGTTTTTTGATTGAAAATATGCCTGGTAAATATTCAATACTCCCTTATGATTCGTTGGATAGATATAAGAACTTTTTGAAGATTATCCCACAAAATGATCCTATAAGTTGGGATGTACGATATTCTAAGATTTGGCATGGATTTGATTCTATTTCTAAACGACAGTTGGCAGGCTTTAGTAAGATTGAAGATATAAAAGTTATAACGGGAGATTATTTAATAAAAAATATTGAATATTCCTTTAAGATATGGGAGAATGGAAAAATAAAAGATTACTGTTCATTTGATGAATTCTGTCATTATATTTTGCCTTATCGTATAGACCATGAGCCATTATCGGATTGGCGTGAGGAAGGTTTTCAAAAGTTTGGTCATTTATTGGATTCTTTAATGTCTCCACGAGAATTGGCCCTTCGTATCATAAAATTAGGTGGAATGCGTTATAATATAGGAATGACTAAATATCCTTATAAACAGTCTTATGCTGAAATGCTACAGACCCGTTGGGGTACTTGTGATGATATGGCGGCATTTTTAGCTTTGTCTTTACGTGCCATTGGAATCCCTGCTTCTATTGATTATGTTCCGGCATGGGCTAATAGGAGTTCTTCGCATTGTTGGAATGTGGTGAAAGATGCTACTGGTGATTTTATAGAAGTGGGATATGGTCCTGAAGGAAAAAATGAAGTTGTATACAAGATTTCTAAGATTTATAGGAAAAAATATGATATTCCACTATGTGACGTTACATCCGAATATGCTATGCCTCTTTCTGATTTAACCTTTAGAGTGCCTTCACAGAAAGATAAACAATTAATCAGTCTTTGTACTTTTAATAATCATGACTGGGTTCCTGTTGCTTTATCAAAGGTGATGAATGGAAGTGTTTTGTTTGAATCAGTCGGGAGAGGAATTTTATGGGGAGATAATCAAATAAGAACTTATTTAAACGAAGGAAAGGGGATCGTTTTCTTAGCATTTATCAGCCAAAAAGGGCGATTGAATAATAAACCTATAGGGTTTCCTGTAATTCTTTTAGAAGATGGAACCATAAAAGAGCTGTGTGCTAGTACAGAAAAAGAAAGTATTATACTTTACCGTAAATACCCATATTATGGAAGTAATAATGCAATAATATATGATAGTAATGAAATATGTGTCGATAATGAATATGAATTGTTCTATTGGAATATGAAATGGATTAGTTTAGGGCGAAAATTTGCAGTCGACAATAAACTTCATTATGATGATGTACCTAAAGGCGCTTTATTGTGGTTAAAAAATCATACTCAAGGAAAAGAAGAGCGGATTTTTACATACGAAGATGGGAAACAAGTTTGGTGGTAGAAATGGGAAATAAATGGCTGAAATATGGAATAGCATTGGTGGCAGGCATACCGGTTGCGTTGTGTCTCAGCATGGTGTGTTGTGGCACGTCTTCACTGCCTGCCGATATACTGGAAGATGACTGGCGGTGGATGTATGCTTGTGGTATTTTTTCATTGGCAGCTTTTACCCTGTTGATATTTCTTTTTCCGGCACGGATTAAGGAATGTCTGCCGGCTGTCGTATCATGGGTATTTATTCTATACGGAGTCGTTGAAGCCGTGTGGGGCATCCGTCAGGTGTATGGATTTACCTATTCCAACCATTCCCTCTATGCCTTGACCGGTTCATTCTATAATCCCGGTCCTTATTCAGGCTACCTTGCCATGATATTCCCTATCTGTCTGTATGAATGGTTAAAGCGGAAGGAGGATAAGAAAACCATATCTTATTATATTGTTTTATTCGGAATGCTATTGATTCTTTGTGTGTTGCCTGCCGGTATGAGCCGCTCGGCATGGATAGCCGCATCGGTCTCTTCCGTTTATATTTGTAGTATGCACTATAGGATGGAAATTCAGCATTATATCAGGCATCATCGTAAGCAGGCAGTGTCTTTTGCCATAGTAACCTTTATTTTGGGCGGTATAGCATTGGGTGGCATTTATCAAATGAAGAAGGATTCCGCAGACGGACGTCTGTTCTTATGGAAAATTGCTGTCCGGGCTGTCAATGAACATCCATGGACAGGATGCGGCTGGAACAGTGTTCCGGCTGCTTACGGACAGGCGCAGGAGAATTATTTTGCAGCCGGAAATTATACGGCAACGGAGGAACTTGTGGCAGGTGCTCCCGAATATGTTTTTAATGAATATCTGCAAGTAGCCATTGCCTGGGGAATACCTGTGCTTTGCATCGGGTTGTTGATACTAAGTGGGAGCATGTACATAGGTCATAAACAAGGCATCTATGGACTATGCGGCGCATTGCTATCTTTAGCGGTATTTGCGTTTTCTTCTTATCCATTACAATTTCCAGCGTTTGTTTCGGCTTTGATTATATTAGTATTAGCTTGCGGTATCCGTGTTCTTCCTTTAGAGAAAGTTTGGCCTCGCATTTTGTTTACTGTTTTATTGTTAATCGGAAGCTATGGCTGTTTCTGTAAATATCAGCAGAAATCCAAGACTGTAGAAGCTTGTAAGCAATGGACCAAAAGCCGTATGTTTTACCACTCGGGAGCTTACCGGCAAGCAGTAGAAAGTTATGCTGAAATTCAGAAAGAAATGAGAGAGAATGCTCGCTTTATGTTTGAGTATGGCCATGCCTTGCATAAACTGCATGAACCCGAACTGTCTAACAAGGTACTGAAAGAGGCCTTGAAAGTGAGTGGCGATCCCATGATACTAAATATTATCGGGAAAAACGAACAGGAAATGAAGCATTATGAAAGTGCGGAATATTGGTTTATGCGTGCCGTTCATCGGCTACCCGGGAGGATTTATCCTTATTATCTTTTGGCCAATCTATATGCGGATCCGTTTTTTTATCGGTGTGACAAATTGGAGCAGATGGTACAGACGGTATTGGAGAAAGAACCGAAAGTTCAGTCTACCGCTATCAAGCAGATGAGACGGAAAGCACGGGAATTATTAAAAAAAGTACCCGAAAATTAGTTTTTTCAAAATAAAAAGTTTTTATTTGTTATAGATATCACAAAATATGACCATGAAATTACATATCTTTGCATCGGGCTTATTGTTAGCTATTTCTTTCACTGCCTGCTCGGGAGAAAAAAAGGAAACAACGGAAAAAGAAGGGGTGGAAACAGTTCTTCCTTCTTTACCCAATGAGGTGACGGTGATGCCGCTGAAAAAGCAGGTTTTCAATCATGAATTGATCAGTAACGGGAAAGTGACGGCGCAGGATTATGCCGACCTGTATTTTCGTACCTCGGAAGTGGTGGCAAACGTATGGGTAAAGAATGGAGATATAGTGCGAAAAGGTCAAAAGATTGCCCAATTGGATTTGTTTAAGCTGAACAATACGCTGGTACAGAATAAAAATAGTCTGGCGCAGGCTACCTTGGAGATGCAGGATGTGTTGATAGGACAAGGATATGCTCCCGATAATCTGAAGGTGATACCTGCTGATGTGCTGGAACTGGCCAAAGTAAAAAGCGGGTATGAGCAGAGTAAAGCCCAATATGAATCTGCTCAATATGATATGGAACAAGCTACGTTGACTGCTCCTTTCGATGGAGTAATTGCCAACCTCTTTGAAAAGAGGTATAATATGCCCAAAACTTCCGAGCCTTTCTGTCGGGTAATCCATACAGGTAATATGGAGGTGGATTTCACCGTACTTGAAAATGAGCTGCCATTACTGAAAGTGGGGGATAAGGTGGAGATTACTCCTTATGCATCGGCAGCAGGGGTGCGCCAGGGAAGTATCAGTGAGATTAATCCGCTGGTGGACGAGAATGGAATGGTACGGATAAAGGCACGAGTGAACGGGAGTAATAAATTGTTCGACGGCATGAATGTAAGGGTAGGCGTGAAGCGTTCTGTGGGTGAACAACTGGTTATCCCCAAAACGGCAGTTGTACTACGTTCCGGCAAACAGGTGGTATTTACACTGAAAGAGGGTAAAGCTATGTGGAACTATGTGCATACGGGATTGGAGAATATGGAGGAATATACTGTCACAGACGGACTGGAAGAAGGTATGGAGGTGATAACTACCGGAAATGTGAATCTGGCTCATGAAGCACCGGTGAGGGTGATTAAAAATTGAAAGTATGGTTAAGTTCTTATTGCAACGGCCCATTGCGGTGCTGATGGCTTTTACCGCCTGTTTTATTGTAGGGTTGGTAACCTACTTTTCGTTGCCTGTATCTTTGCTGCCCGATATTGCCATACCGCAGATTACCATACAGATGACGGGCGAGAATTCATCGGCACGCGAGTTGGAGAATACGGTGGTCACCCCTGTGCGCAGGCAGTTGTTGCAAGTAGCCGGACTGAGGGAGATAAAAAGTGAAACCCGTGACGGGGCGGGTGTGATCCGTCTGGAATTTGACTTTGGAGTGAATACCGACCTGGCATTTATAGAGGTGAATGAGAAGATAGATGCCGCTATGAACAGTCTTCCCAAGGAAGTGACACGTCCCAAAGCCATCAAGGCAAGTGCGACGGATATTCCTGTACTTTACGTCAATATGACCTTGAAAAACGACGGTGCTTATCGGGAAACCGACGAGCAACAATTTCTGGAGTTGTGCGAATTGGCGGAGAATGTGGTGAAACGCCGCATCGAACAGTTACCCGAAGTGGCTATGGCGGATATAACCGGAGTGCCCGGAAGGCTTTTGCAAATTGTTCCTGATAAAGATAAACTGGCCATGACGGGGATCAGTGTGGAGGATATAGAGAATACACTTTCCGCCAATAATGTAGAGCCGGGAAGCATGTTGGTGAGGGATGGCTATTATGAATATAATATCCGTATAGCTACCTTACTCCGTACGCCGGAGGATGTGAGAAATATTTATATCCGTAAAGGGGAACGCATTATGCAATTGAAAGAATTTTGCAAAGTGGATGTTGTTTCGCAAAAAGAGATGGGACGCTCCGTTGCCGGAGGAAAAAGAGCGGTGACGCTGGCCATTATCAAGCAGAGTGATGAAAATATGGATGCCATGAAGGCGAAGCTGAAGGAAACGACCGATTATTTTGCATCCCTGTATCCGGATATCGAGTTCAGTGTGAGCCGTAACCAGACGGAATTGCTGGACTATACCATTTCGAATTTGCAGCAGAACCTATCTTTGGGTTTCTTGTTTATCTTTATTGTAGCCGTGCTGTTTTTGGGGGATGTCCGTTCACCGTTGATTATCGGCATCAGCATGGTTACTTCTATTGTAATCACATTCTTTTTCTTTTATTTCTGTCATGTGTCGCTGAATGTGATATCACTTTCGGGCTTGATTCTGGCAGTGGGTATGATGATAGACAGCGCCATTATTGTAACGGAGAATATTTCGCAGTATCGTGAACGGGGGTATTCTCTGAAACGTTCGTGTGCCGTGGGCACGACGGAAATGATCACGCCGATGCTCAGTTCGTCCCTTACAACCATTGCGGTATTTGTGCCTCTGATATTTATGAGCGGCATAGCCGGAGCTATTTTTATGGATCAGGCTTTTTCTATCACGGTGGGATTGATGATATCTTATATTACGGGTATTATGTTGCTGCCCGTATTGTATCTGTTGTTTTATAAGGCCGGTATCCGTAGTAAGGGATTTCTTTCCAGACGTTTTGACAATTTGCTGAAAAATGAGTGGCTGGAAAGCTTTTATGATAAAGGGATTGACTGGGTGTTCTCACATAAAAAGCTTTGTGTGACCGGCACGCTGGCAACCCTTCCACTGTGTGTGTTTCTTTTTTATGTCATGGAGAAGGAACGTATGCCGCAAATTGACCAGAATGAACTGGTGGCACGGATAGAATGGAATGAGAATATCCATGTGGACGAGAACAACCGCCGGGTGGATGATTTAATGAAACAGGTGGACGACCGGGTAACGGAGCATGCTGCTTATGTGGGTATGCAGGATTATATATTGAACGGGGGCAGCGAACTTTCATCTACCGAAGCGGAACTTTATTTCAAGACGGAAAAGCCATCCGGAATCTATTCATTGCAGGAATTATTAGAGAAGGAGATAAGAGAGAAATATCCGTTGGCTGTGGTTACTTTCTCACCTCCCGAAACAATCTTTGAAAAATTGTTTGTGACAGGAGAAGCGGATGTGGTAGCGGAACTCCATACGGCGAATAAGTCGCAGGCACCGGATGCGGAGCATTTGCAGCGGTTGGAAAAGGAAATTACGCGGGTGGCGGGTAATATTCCGACGGGCATCGCTTTCCGGAATCAGATGAATCTGATAATCAATAAAGAAAAACTGTTGTTGTATAACGTATCATATGATGAATTGACGCGGGTGCTCCGCACGGCTTTCAAAGAAAACAAGGTTTCCGTTTTACGCTCTTATCAGCAATATCTGCCTATCAGTATTGCCGGAGAGGAAAAGAGTGTAAATAGTGTATTAAGTGAAACTTTGGTGCGGACGATGGCGGATGGTAACGGAGAGGTGAATCATATTCCTTTGAATAATCTGGTGACGGTAGTGCCCGCCGAAGATTTGAAGAGTATTACGGCGGGAAAGAACGGAGAATATATTCCTTTAAGCTTTTATGATGTGAAGGATGCACCGGAACTGATGCGGAATGTAAAAGAGGTGGTTAGTGAGGAAAAGGAATGGGAAGTGGATTTCTCGGGTAGTTTCTTTTCGAATGAAAAAATGATGGGGGAATTGACTGTGATTCTTTTTGTTTCTTTGTTGCTGATGTATTTTATCCTTTGCGCGCAGTTTGAGAGTTTCTTGCAACCGCTGATTGTCTTGATGGAAATTCCTATTGATACGGCTTTTGCTTTGCTGGCATTATGGGTTTTCGGTCACACGCTGAATTTGATGTCTGCCATAGGTATTATCGTGACTTGTGGTATTGTGGTGAATGACTCTATTTTAAAAATGGATGCCATCAATGAATTACGGAAAGCGGGGATGCCTTTGGTGGAAGCCATTCATACGGCGGGCAGGCGCAGGTTGAGGGCAATTATCATGACTTCGCTGACAACTATTTTTGCAATGGTTCCGTTGCTGTTTACTTCGGATATGGGGTCGGAGATGCAGAAGCCTTTGTCTATTGCCATGATTGGCTCTATGGTGGTGGGAACTTTGGTCAGCTTGTTTATCATTCCTTTGATATATTGGTTTATTTATAGAAAACATGACAAGAATGAAGTACATTAGTATATGGATAGTGGGATGTATGCTGTCTTTCGGGGTAAAGGCGCAGCAGGTGGTGAAGCTGGATTTGCAACGTACGATAGAGATTGCGAATGATAGTTCCTTGTCCGCTTTCAGATATCAGAATCTTTATTTGTCGGGATATTGGGAATATCGTACTTACAAGGCGAACCGTTTGCCGAGTCTTACGCTGGATCTGACTCCGGCTAAATATTATCGCTATATCACCCAGCGTTATGATTCGAATGAGGATATGGATGTATATCGTGAACAACAGATGTTCAGCGCATCGGGTGGATTGAGTATCAAACAGAATCTGGATTGGACGGGCGGTACTTTCTATATTGATTCGGAACTGGACTTTATGCGTAATTTCGGTGACTCAAAGTCTACACAATATTCCAGTATCCCTGTGCGTGTGGGATATCAACAGAGCTTGTTGGGATATAATGCTTTTCGTTGGGACCGGAAAATAGAGCCGTTGAAGTATGAAAAGGTGAAGAAGCAATTCATTTATAACACGGAAATGGTTTCAGAAGAAGCGGTGACTTATTTCTTTGCGTTGGCTATGGCACAGGCGGATTACCGCTTGGCGGAGGAGAATGTGGCGTCCAGTGATACCCTTTATAGCATCGGGCTCCAGCGTCATAAGATAGCAGCGATATCACGTGCCGATTTGCTGACATTGCAGCTGGACAAAGTGAATGCGCATAATACGTTGCAGAATGCGCAGATTGCTTTGAAACGCGCTATGTTTTCATTGGCTTCCTTTCTGAACCTGGATAAGAATACTGTGATTGAATTGGATATACCGGGACGTCCCACAGGAAAGATGATTCCCGTAGATGATGCGTTGATGCGGGCCAAAGAGAATAATCCTACTTTCCTGGAACAACGGCAGAATGTGCTGGAAGCGGAACAGAATGTGGACAAGACAAAGAAAGAATCCCGTTTCAATGCCAGCTTTAATGCCAGTGTGGGCTTTAACCAGGTGGCGGATAAACTGGGAGATGCTTACAGGCATCCTTTGCAACAGGACTTGGTTTCTGTCAGTGTTTCTATTCCTTTGATTGACTGGGGGGTGAGAAAGGGTAAATATAATATGGCGAGAAATAATCTGAATGTGGTGAGGATTGCCGCTCGTCAGGAAGAACTGAGTGTGGAGGAAGAGGTGATTATGACGGTGAATGATTTTAATATTCAGCAGAGTTTGATTGCGAGTGCGGAGGAGGCTTTGGATCTTGCCGTAATGGCATACGAGCAGACACGCCAACGTTTTATCATCGGAAAGGCGGATGTGAATAGTCTTACTCTTTCGTTGAACCGCCAGCAGGAAGCGCAGAAAAATTATATTTCGGCTTTGCAGAATTATTGGTTGAATTATTATAAGATACGTAAACTGACGCTGCACGATTTTGAGTCTGGTTTTTCTCTGGCGGACAAGTTTGATTTTAATACTGGAATTTATCGATGAGTAATCCGCGTAACCTCTCCTCGTTTACCTTGATAGTGACATTTGTCTGCCTGTCACTGATAGGGGTGGTATTAGTACCGCTGTTGCCGGTTAAGCTGGCGCCGTCGCGTACCTTGCCCGGTCTGACTGTTTCTTTCAGTATGCCCGGCAATTCGTCACGGGTTATTGAGGCGGAGGTTACCAGTAAACTGGAGGCGATGATGGTCAGAGTAAAGGGAATCAGGAAGGTGAACTCTACTTCGGATAACGGCAGCGGCTCAATTTCTTTGGAATTGGACAAGCATGCGAATATTGACGTTACTCGTTTTGAAGTGTCTACCATCATCAGACAGACCTGGCCTCAGCTGCCCGAGGGGGTGAGTTATCCTCAAATCAGTACGAGACGTTCGGATGATAAGGCGTCCAGGCCTTTTATTACTTATACACTGAATGCGCCTGCCAATCCTATTTTGATTCAGCAGTATGCGGAAGAGAATATCAAGCCGGTATTGGGACAGTTGAAGGGGATTTATAAAGTGGAATTGAATGGAGCCACACCTATGGAGTGGCAGTTGGAGTATGACAGTGACCAGCTTTCGCGTTTGGGAATCACACTGCAGGCTGTGCAACGGGCCATTAACCGCCATTATGAAAAAGAGTTTCTGGGGATCTGTTCTATTGAAAAAGGTGCGGAGGGCAGAGAGTGGATCAGACTGGTACGTACATCTACTGAAAAAGAAATGGAATTTGAACCGGGAGCCATTCAACTGCAAGCCGAAGATGGAACGATGGTTACGCTGGATAAACTGATAAAGGTAAGGCATGTGGAAGAACGACCGCAAAGTTATTACCGGATAAACGGGCTGAATTCTGTCTACCTGTATATTACGGCCGAGGAAACAGCCAATCAATTAAAATTAAGTGGGGAAGTGAAGCACCTTATGGGTGAACTGCAACAGAAGATGCCTCCGGGCTATGAGGTACATATCAGTTATGACGCTACGGAATATATTCAGAAAGAGTTGGATAAGATTTATTTTCGTACCGGACTGACTGTATTGATTCTATTGTTGTTTGTAGCGTTGATAACATGGAATCTGCGTTATCTGTTTCTGATTGTGACCAGTCTGGCGGTTAATATATCTGTTGCCGTCATTCTTTATTATGCATTTGGTTTGGAAATGCAGCTTTATTCATTGGCGGGCATTACCATCTCATTGAATTTGGTGATCGATAATACGATAGTGATGACAGACCATATTCTGCATCGACGTAATCTGAAGGCGTTTGTTTCTGTACTGGCGGCCACGCTGACTACTATCGGGGCATTGGTTATTATTTTCTTTCTGGATGAGAAGATACGTCTGAACTTGCAGGATTTTGCAGCGGTGGTCATTATCAATCTGGCAGTATCTTTGTTTGTTGCATTATTCTTTGTTCCGTCCATGATTGATAAAATAGGTTTGGAGAAGAAAAAGAGAAGAAAAAGAAGACGTTTTCTGCTCAGACCTACTTTTATGAAACGGTTGACTGTCTATTTTACCCGTTTCTATCAAGGGTTGATTTATTATTTATGCCGTTTCAGGGTGATAGCTTGCCTGCTGTTGCTGCTAGGGTTCGGTCTGCCTGTATTTATGCTGCCCGAGAAGATGGAAGGAGAAGGTAAATGGGTGGAATATTATAATAAGGTATTTGATAATTCCACTTTCAAGGATAAGGTAAAGCCGGTAATCAACAAGGCTTTAGGTGGTAGTCTCCGTCTTTTTGCAGAGAAAGTATACGAGGGAAGTTATTTCAATCGAGATGAAGGTGAAGTGGTGCTTTCCGTTTATGCTACTTTGCCTAATGGCAGTACATTAGAGCAGATGAATGTGCTGATAAAGAGGATGGAAACTTATCTGAGCGATTTTAAGGAAATTAGGCAGTTTCAGACGTATATCTATAATGCGCGTCAGGCTAATATTCAGATTTATTTTACAAAAGAAAATCAGCGGAGCGGATTCCCGTATACTTTGAAAGCTAATATAATCAGTAAGGCACTGACTTTGGGAGGTGGTAGCTGGAGCGTATATGGTTTGCAAGATCAGGGATTCAGTAACGATGTGCGTGAGAGTGCCGGCAGTTTCCGTGTGAAACTGTATGGATATAATTATGACGAACTTTCTTATTGGACAGAACAGCTGAAAGAGAAGTTGTTATTACACCGTCGTATTAAAGAGGTTACGGTAAATTCGGAGTTCTCTTGGTGGAAAGATGATTATAGTGAGTTTTATCTGGATTTGGACAGGCTGAGGATGGCGAAAGAGAATGTTACAGCCACGCAGCTGTTTACCGCTTTGCGCCCTGTATTCGGACGGGATATTTATTGTGGTAACGTGTTGTTTGACAGTCAGACGGAGCAATTGAAACTTTCATCGGTTCAGGGACAACGATATGATGTATGGGGATTGGTCAATATACCCTTTTTTATTGATGGCCGTTCTTATAAACTGGCTGATTTCGCTACTGTCCGGAAGGGACAGTCACCTCAGAAAGTCGCTAAAGAAAACCAGCAATACCGGCTTTGTCTGCAATATGAATATATCGGTTCTTCCGAACAAGGAAAAAAACTGTTGAAGAAAGACTTGGAAGAATTTAATAAGATATTGCCTATGGGATATACAGCCGAAAATGAGCAGGATTACTGGTCATGGAATAAGAAAGATAACAAGCAATACGCATTGCTGTTGATTGTAATCGCCATTATTTTCTTTACGACGGCTATTTTGTTTAATTCTTTGAAACAGCCTTTGGCTATCATTTTTGTCATTCCGATATCCTACATTGGCGTATTCCTTACGTTTTATCTTTTCGGACTGAATTTTGATCAGGGTGGATTTGCTTCTTTTGTATTACTTTGCGGTATTACAGTGAATGCCAGTATTTATATTCTAAATGAATATAATGCGATAAGAAAAAGATATCCTCTGTTATTACCGGCACGTGCTTTTACCAAAGCATGGAATTCGAAGATTCTGCCTATTTTTCTGACGGTTATTTCTACTATTCTGGGGTTTATTCCTTTTATGGTGGGGGATGGAAAAGAGGCTTTCTGGTTTCCTTTGGCGGCAGGTACTATAGGCGGGTTAGTTATGTCTATACTTGGAATATTTTTGTTTCTGCCTATATTCTCATTGAAGAAACAAAAAAGATAATGAAGAATTTACTTTTCTTTCTCGATAGAAGTGTTTACTTTTGTTGTTACAAAAAGCATTAAATAAATATTATCTAATACTCGCTAATCATGTTAACTCAAATTATTAACGGCAAGATTTTTACTCCGCAAGGTTGGTTGGACGAAGGCTCTGTACTGATACGGGATAATAAAATACTGGAAGTGACTAACTGTGACCTGGCACTGATCGGTGCGAAACTGATTGATGCTAAAGGGATGTATATTGTACCCGGATATGTGTGTATGCATGCTCATGGCGGTGGTGGCCACGATTTTAATGAATGTACGGAAGAGGCGTTCCGCGCAGCTGTAAAAGCGCATCAGAAGCATGGGGCGACCAGTATTTTCCCAACTTTGTCTTCTTCTCCTTTTTCTGAAATCCGTAAGGCAGTAACTGTGTGCGAAACTTTGATGAACGAGAAGGATAGTCCTGTCTTGGGGTTGCATGTAGAAGGCCCTTACCTGAATCCGAAAAGAGCAGGTGAGCAGTTTGCCGGGAAATTGAAGAATCCTGATAAAGAGGAATATACTTCTTTATTGGAAAGTACTGACTGCATCAAGCGTTGGGATGCTTCACCTGAACTTCCGGGTGCGTTGGAATTTGCCCGCTATTTGAAGTCAAAAGGAGTATTAGTGGCTGTGTCACATACAGAATCAGAATACGAGGGGATAAAAGCTGCGTTTGAAGCCGGGTTTACTCATACTGCCCATTTCTATAACGGCATGCCGGGATTCCATAAATGTCGTGAATATAAATACGAAGGGACAGTGGAAAGTGTTTATCTGACAGACGGAATGACTATCGAATTGATTGCTGACGGTATCCATTTACCTGCTACTATTCTTCGGTTGGCTTATAAATTGAAGAGAGTGGAAAAAACTTGTTTGGTTACGGATGCTTTGGCATATGCCGCTGCTGATGGAATGGAAATAACAGATCCTAATGTAATTATTGAGGATGGTGTGTGCAAAATGGCTGATCATTCTTCATTGGCAGGTAGTATAGCAACCATGGATGTATTAGTACGAACAATGGTAAAAGCTGGTATTCCGCTGGCTGACGCCGTACGGATGGCTTCTGAAACTCCGGCACGAATTATGGGAGTGGATGACCGGAAGGGGGCATTGCAGAAAGATATGGATGCCGATGTGTTGATTTTGGATAGAGAACTGAATATCCGGGCGGCTTGGGCTATGGGCAGGTTGGTGGAGGATACGAATACGTTGTTTTAATTTCTTATATTGATTGGCAAGATGCCTTGATTGTTATAGAAAACGGTCAAGGCATCTTTTTTATTAGCTCTTTTTATACGATATCATAAGAAAAAGCATAAATTTGCTACACTTTAATCTTAGATTATTTACAATGATGAACATACGAGTAAAATTATTGGTCGCTATTATATTATATCAGTTTTTTTTGTTTGTGCACGCACAAGGATTAATTGATGTACGGCATTATTCTATAGAAGATGGTCTGTCACAAAATATAGTACAAGATATGCTTCAAGATGATGATGGATATATCTGGTTGGCCACTTGGAATGGGTTGGAAAAATATGATGGATATACTTTCAAAAATTATAAGTCATATCCTACAGATGCAATAAAATTGAAATATAATAGAATGGTGCAGGTGATTAAAGGTAGTGATCATACATTATGGTGCCATACATATGACGATAAGGTCTACCTGTTTGATACTCAACGGGAAAGATTTGAAGATGTCTTTGTTTATCATCCCCAAATAGAGGAATGTGATTTGGTGGAAAAACTAATTCCATTAAATAATGGAATTGTTTGGGTTGTTGCCTCTGATGGAAATCTGTGGCGTATTGATGAGGCTGATTATCAGAAAGATAATGGGGTTATATTTCTGTCGTCGGGTTCTGTTCCACAACATGGAAATCATGTCTATTCAGTTGTATTGGATGCATATAATAATGAGTGGATATTGACAGATAAGGGATGTTTTGTTTATGGGAAACGTGAACTATCGGACAAAAGGGATTTTAAGTATGCAGTATCTTTGAATCATCAGTTTTATATGGCAACTTCATCTGGAGAAATTGTGTTATATACTTCGAAAGGTGGAATAAAAGAAGTGAATTTTGAAAGGATAGATTGGGATATTATGGGACTATTGGCATTGAAAGATGGAAAAATGGGAGTTATAACTAAAAGAGGAGTCATTGTGGTTGATACTTATAATAACCATGCAGAGAATATTTTGATAGATAAGAGTAGTTCCGATATATCACCATCCGGATTCTTTCAGTCGACAGATAATAAATTATGGATGTTTAATGGAAAGTCCAATGTCGTTTGTTGTGACTTGAAGCATAATAAAATAGAATTTGTGAGCTATCCGTTTAGTCAGCGCGAGAAAATGTATAACTTTATTCATGAGGATAGTTATGGACGTATCTGGATTTTAGCTTCAAATGGTGAATTTTCATTTTATAATCCAACAAAAAATCTTTTTGAACAAGGTTATACTTATATAAATGGTGAAAAAGTGTCTTATAAGGCTACAGGTAGAAAATTTTTAGTTGATAATCAGAAGAACATATGGCTGAGTTGTGATTCTGGGGTTGATATGATTACGTTCTTGAATGAAAATTACAGTTATTTCTCAATGAATCATCATGATAAAATACGTGGGTTGTTTGTTGATTCCAGACAAAGAGTGTGGATTGCCGATAAAAGTAAACGGATAGAAGTCTATGATAGAGAGCATCGTTATATAGGTAACTTGAATGAGGCAGGAGATTTGGTGCAAGACAGACAAGTTATTTTTGGTGCTGATATTTATTGCTTTTTCGAAGATGAAGCTCATCGTTTATGGATGGGGAGTAGAGAGAACGGGATTTATGTGGCTGTTCCCGAAGCTGAAAAATTCCGTATTTTTCATTTCAAACATGATAAGAAAGATAAGAGAAGTCTCAGTTCGGATGCTATTTATGCTTTTGGCAAAGATATGAATGGACATATTTGGATTGGTACTTATGGTGGAGGATTAAACGTTGTTGACGGGATTTTTCCTGATTTGCATTTTATTCATTCTGATAATGGATTAGATCTTTATCCTAAAGATGAATGTAGAAAAGTGAGGAGCATATACTGTACTTCAACAGGAATTATGTTGGTGGGGACAACTGATGGACTGTTATCTTTTTCAGCTAAAACTGATGAATATAGGAAAATACAATTTAATTTGAATCACTGTGAAACTAAGCGTGCCAATAGTCTTAGTAATAATGACGTAATTTATACTTTTGAAAGTAAGAAAGGAGAAATCTATATTATAACCCATAGCAGTGGATTGAATCTGGTAACGTCTAAAAATTTGTTGTGCGACAATATAGAGTTTGTGCATTTGAATAAACAGAATGGTTTGCCTTCGGATATGGCCTATACAATGATAGAAGGAAACAGAAATGAGCTATGGATTAGTTTTGAAGATCAGATTTGTAGGTATAATCCTGATAGAGGTAGTATAGAGTCTTATAATCGTTTTTATTTTCATTCTCATTTATTAGTTTCTGAAATACCGTTGGTCAGGGATGACAAAAATGGCATGTATGTGGCTTTAAACAGAGATGTTTTATACTTGCATTTAGATAAGTTGAATAAAAGTAGTTTTATACCACATATTGTCTTTACAAATGCCAGTACTGGTAAAAATAACAAAATGGGAGATTCTTCTCCTATTGTAGATCAGACTTTGACTTTAGAAAAAAATGAGAGGAATGTTTCGATTACTTTTGCAGCATTGGATTTTGCCGCTTCGGGTAATTTACAATATGCATATCGTCTGAAAAATATAGATAAGGAATGGAATTGTATAGGTTATGGTCATTCTGCCAGTTTGGTTAATCTTCCGGCAGGGGATTTTGTGTTGGAAGTAAAATCTACTAATGGAGATGGATTATGGGTTGATAATATGGCCCGGTTATTTATTCATGTAAAACCGACTTTTTGGGAAACTGGGTGGGCATGGTTATTATATGTCATATTAATTCTATTGATAATTGTCGCTGTTTCTGTAACTTTAGCTTATATTTTTAATTTAAGACGAAAAGTGGACTTTGAGCAACAGATAACAAACTTGAAACTTCGTTTTTTTACAGATATATCTCATGAATTACGTACTCCGTTAACTTTAATTGCCAGTCCCATTGAAGAGGTGATCGATCATGAGAAGTTAAGTGAGGAAGGTCGGGAGAATATGTTGATAGCAAAAAAGAATACAGACCGTATGTTACGCCTTATCAACCAATTACTTGATTTTAGGAAAATACAGAATAACAAAATGAAATTGTATATTGAAGAAACAGATATAGTATCCTTGTCTAAAAAAATCTTTGAAACTTTTACCGCTTTGGCACATCAGCGGAATATTAATTTTCAGTTTATTTGTTCCTGTGATAGTTATGTGCTTTATACTGATATTGATAAATTTGAAAAAATAGTGTTTAATCTATTGTCAAATGCATTTAAGTATACTCCCGACGGCAAGAATATCGATTTTATTCTTGAACCTCAAAATGATGTTTTCTTTTTCAAAGTCAGAGATGAAGGTAATGGTATTGAACTGCAAAAAATAGATATGTTATTTAAACGTTTTGAAACTTTGGGATATACAGACCCTAATTTTTCAAGCGGGATTGGCCTTTCCTTGGTAAAAGAATTGGTTGATATGCTACATGGTTCTATCATGGTGGATAGTAAATTAGGACAGGGGAGTGTGTTCTCTGTTTCTTTGTCAAGAAGCTATGAAGTTTTCCAATCAGACAAGAATGTGGAATTCATTTTGAATGACAGCAAAACAATGCCTTCAATTGAGACACAAGTAGAACAAAAAGAAGAATTTATAAAAGATATAACAGTCTTGGTAGTGGATGATAATGAAGAACTAAGATATTTTATTGTAAGTATTCTTCGTAAGGAGTATCATATAATAGAAGCGGAGAATGGAAAAAAGGGACTTGAAATAATAAGGTTAGAATTACCGGACTTGGTACTTAGTGACGTGATGATGCCTTGTATGGATGGTATTGAATTATTGGAAGAAGTGAAAAAGAATCATGATACCAGTCATATACCTTTTGTTTTGTTATCGGCAAAATCTGCGTTGGATGATCGTATCAGAGGATTGGAATATGGTGCGGATGATTATATAACTAAACCATTTAGTTCCGGATATTTACGTGCCCGTATTTCTTCTTTGTTGAAGCAACGCGAAATGTTACATGATTATTTTATGAAACAAGCATTCAGGTCTTTTGAACAGGAGAATTTGGTAGCTTCGAGTGTTTCTTTGGATAGTTTCTCTCCTTCAATACCTCAAATAACTTCTTTTGATGAGGTATTTATTCAGAGAGTGATTCAGGTTGTGGAATCCAAACTCCAGGAACAGGACTTTAAAATTGAGGATCTGGCTGATACGATGAAAATGGGACGTACTGTTTTTTATCGGAAGGTAAAGTCTATATTGGGAGTGACCCCTATTGATTTAGTAAAGGATATGCGGGTGAAGCGGGCCATACAATTATTGGATTCGGGGAATTATAATATATCTCAAGTAGCCTATATGAGTGGTTTTTCTTCTCCCCAATATTTTAGTAGGGTATTTAAGGAGTTGAAAAATTGTACTCCGAGTGAGTATAAAACAAAAGCCTTTGATTGATAAATCAAAGGCTTTTTTATGGTTTGGCATAAAAAGTACACAGAATAGCATAAATAATATACTTTTCTATCAAGTAGTTTAAAAAATACACGGAACGGCATAAATAATGCACGTTCCCTTTTTACCTCTTTGCTATGTTTGCAATGAAATAATTTTAGGTTGCCAAATGGAATCTTATATAATAGACTATTTAATATAAAGTACTATGAAGAAAATTTTAATCTATTGTGTGATTGCCTTTTCTTTTTGGAGCTGTAAATCAGAAATACATACTGGTGCAACACCGAAAAGGGGATTTTATAGTGACAGACCGGCTAAAATTTGGGAGGAGTCACTAGTTAGTGGAAATGGTATAATGGGGGCTATGGTGATAGGAGATCCATATCAGGAATCCATTGTTTTAAATCATGCTTTGCTTTATTTGCCTATTCATTCTGCAAGGAAACCGGTAGGTCAGGGAAAATATTTAGGTAAAATTCAGCAAATGTTGTTGGAGGACAAATATATGGAGGCTTCTCAGTTTGTTGTGGATTTGGCAAACTCAGAAGGGTACAAAGGGAAACATGCAACAGATCTTTTTATTCCCGCTTTTCAATTCAATCTTTTAGGAGATACTTCTACTGTAAAACAATATGAGAGATCAGTAGATTTTACTTCGGGTGAGGTAATAGTAAATTGGGAAGATAATAATGGTGTTTTCACCCGTAAATTATTTGTTTCAAGACCTGATAATCTTGTTGTTTTGAAATTTTCATCAGACGAAGGAGCGTCTATTAATACAACATTGAGCCTTTCGAAGATAATAAGGCATGATGTGGGCCGTATCAAGAAGTTTAATCTGGATGATAACTTTTGTATAAAGAAGGTCGAATCCGGAACAATGGATAATGGGCTTTATTTTAAAGCATGGTATGAAAGACCTTGGGAGTTTGAATCTAGAAAAAGTTTTAAAGGTTACGAAGGAGTGGTACAGGTTCTACGTTCGGATGGAAAGATAGAAATGGATTCCGACCGATTGATCCTCAGGGATGCCACTGATGTGTTAATTGTTGCTCGGATTGAGCCTTCTGATAATATGGAGGAGTCTCGGGTTCTTGAAATGAGTAATGCATTAAAATCATATGATGGAACTTATGATGAATTGCTGGCGGTACATAAGAAAATTCATAAAGAATTGTTTGAACGTGTTTCTATTGATTTGGATGCATCAGAAGAGGACCGGATGAAATCTTCTGAAGAATTGTTGAAGTTAGGAGGCTCTAATCCGGCTCTTGTAGAAAAACTTTTTGATGCGGCACGTTATAATGTAATTAGTGCGACGGGTATTAATCCTCCTAATCTTCAAGGTATTTGGGGGGCTACTATGACTCCTCCGTGGTCTGGTGATTATACGACCAATGGTAATCTTCCGGTTGTCGTTTCCCATTATCTTCAGGCTAATACCCCGGAGTTGATGTTGCCTTTGTTCGACAGGCTGGAAGCATATATGGAGGATTTTAAAGTGAATGCGCGTGAACTTTTTAATTGTCAGGGTATTCATGTCCCTTCACGTTTTAGTTCCCATGGTCTGAATAATCATTTTGATGCTACATGGCCGATGACGTTTTGGTTAGCAGGAGCCGCATGGTATTCATTGTTCTATTATGATTATTATATGTACACCTTGGATAAAGATTTTCTAAGAGAGCGTGCGCTTCCGTTTATGGAGCAGGCTGCTTTGTTCTATGAGGATTTCTTAAAAGAAGGTAATGATGGAAAGTATATTTTTAACCCTTCATATTCTCTAGAGAATAATCCGGCTAATAGTTCAAGTCAGGCATGTGTCAATGCTACTATGGATGTAATGGCTGCTAATGGGTTATTGCGTTCTGTTATAGAAGCCAGCCAGATTTTAGGGGTAAATCAAGATAAGATTCCAGTATGGAAAGCGATGCAGGAAAAAATGCCTTCTTATATGTTGAATGAAAATGGGGAAATCAGAGAGTGGATGTGGAAAGATTTGCAGGATAATCATAAACACCGTCATGCTTCTCATTTATTCGGATTGTATGATTTTCATGATCCGTTGATTATGGGCAATCAAGATTTGATAGAGGGGTGTAAACGCGCTATCAATCGCAGAATGGAAATACGGCGACAGGATAACGGAGGTATCATGGCGTTTGGGATGGTTCAGTTGGCATTTGCGGCATGTGCTTTAGGAGAGACAGAAATGGCTTATGATATGTTGGTCTGGCTTGGAAATAGTTATTGGAACAACAATTTAGTTTCAACTCATGACCCTAAGAAAACATTCAATTTGGACATTTGTGGGGGATATCCGTCATTAGTGATGAAGATGATGGTTTATTCTGAACCTGGTGTAATCTCTCTTTTACCTTGTAAGCCTGTTCAATGGAAGAATGGTACTATAAAAGGGATAGCTTTAAGAGGAGGAATCCTGTTACAAGAATTAGTATGGCACGAAAAAGAAGTAAAAGCAACTTTGTTGTCCAAAATAAATCAGACTGTGAAAATCCAGTTACAAGGTATAGATAAACAGGAAATAGCGTTGAAAGTAGGTGAACCTGTTACCGTGGTTTTTTAAATTAAAAGAATGTTGAAAAATTACCTTATTTACTAATTATAAAAACACTAGTTTATGAATCAAAAAGTTTGTATTCAAAGAATGTTTATGTCTTTGATATTCAGTGTTATGTATCTGTTATCTTTTGCACAGACCCGTCAGATTTCCGGTATGGTAAAAGATATGTCAGGAGAACCGGTTATTGGTGTTAATGTTTCTGTGAAAGGAACAGGAAATGGTTCTATAACGGATTTGGATGGTAAATTTGCCATACCAAATGTGAAGGAAAAAGATGTTTTGGTTGTTTCTTACATTGGGTATCTCACTCAGTCTGTCTCTGTGGGAAAACAAACATCTTTCATAATTACATTGAAAGAGGACACTCAAGCTTTGGATGAGGTCGTTGTTGTTGGTTATGGTGTACAAAAGAAAAGAGATCTTTCAGGTGCAGTATCTTCTGTAAAGTCTCGGGATATTACTGCTATTCCTACTACAAATGCTTTAGAGGCTTTGCAAGGAAAAGTAGCAGGATTGGATTTAACAGCTTCTTCTGGTAAAGCTGGAGCAGATTTGAGTTTTACTATTCGTGGTGAAAGATCTTTGAAGGCTAGTAATGCACCTCTGATTTTAGTTGATGGTATAGATTATGGTACAACTTTGGATATTAATCCTTCTGATATAGAATCTATTGAGGTATTGAAAGATGCTTCTTCGACTGCTATTTATGGAACACGTGGTGCTAATGGTATTATTATCGTTACAACTAAAAAAGGTAAAGCTGGAAAATCAAAGGTTTCTTTGAACGCTTTTGCTTCCATTAATATGATTTCGTCTTATCCCTCTATTATGAACGGAGCTGAATATGCTCAGTTAAAGCGTGAAGCATATCGTGACCAGACAACTAATGAATATTTACCAGATGAGCAAGTCTTTACGGTAGCACAGGAATTAGAGTATGTACGAGAAGGAGTTTCTACAGATTATAGAGATTTAATGATGAGTAATGGATTTAATCAGAATTATGAATTGTCTATAACAGGAGGTACAGAGAAAACACAACATTCTATTTCTTTAGGATACAGAGGCGAAAATGGACTTTTTAAAAATGATAATTATAAACGCTTGAATGCTAGAGTGGCATTAGATCATAAACTATTAGAAAACTTGAAGATTGGTACTAATATTACTTATACATACAAAGATCAAAACACGCGTCGTGATCCTTTGAATATGTGTAATAAGATTGTGCCTTTGTCAAAACCTTATGATGAAAATGGAGAAGTAGTAAGATTTCCTGCTCCGGGATATAATTCTCAAACTAATCCGTTAGTGGATGATGTAGATGGAGCTGTAAAAGATAATACAAAAGCAACCCGTTTTTTCGGTAGTCTATATGCGAATTGGAATATCACAAAAGATTTGCTTTTTAGAACAACTTTAGGTGTGGATGTAAGAAATAAGAGAAGGGGATATTATTGTTCTGCAAATTCTTTGGATGGAGAAGGTAAGGATAGTAAATCATTAAAAGAGCATACTATAGAATCGGGTATAACTTGGGAAAATGTTCTGACTTATTCTAAAATTTTAGGTGAACATGATTTTCAGATAATGGGTGGTACAAGTACTATTTATAAAAGTAAGGAGTACACTTTGGCTTCAGGTAAAGGACAGACATATGGAGGAAATATCTATCATAATTTGGCATCGAATACCAAGGAAGTCATGATTGACAGCTATTTAAATGAGGAAAAATTAGCTTCTTTTTTCGGGCGCGTAAACTATAAGTTTATGGATCGTTATATTCTTACAGCGTCATTACGTGCGGACGGTTCTTCATTATTAGCCGATGGACATAAATGGGGGTATTTCCCATCTGTAGCGGTGGCATGGAGAATGAATGAAGAAAGTTTTTTGAAAGGTTTTGATGAACTGTCAAATTTAAAACTTCGTTTGAGCTGGGGAGAGTCAGGGCAATCGGCTATTGATCCTTATCAGACTGTCGGGCTTTTAGGTTCGTCCACTTATTCATTTAACAATGATTTGGCTAGTGGGCTGTATCCTAAAACGATGTCGAATAAAAATCTGACTTGGGAAACAACTTCTGTATTTGATCTAGGTGTGGATTTCGGTTTCTTTAATAACCGTCTTTCAGGTTCTATAGATGTATATAAATCATATACTAGAAATGTTTTGATGAATCGTAAGATTCCATCAACTAATGGTTATGTCGAGGTGATGGAGAATATTGGTAAAACAGAAAATTTTGGTATTGATGTGGCGTTGAATTCTGTAAACATTCAAAAGAAGAATTTTACTTGGACTACAGATTTTACTCTTTCTCACAACAAAGAGAAGATTAAGGAATTGGCTTCAGGAGCACTGAGAGATGAGGCAAACTCATGGTTTGTAGGTGAAGCGTTTCAAGTCTTTTATGATTATAAAAAGATAGGAATCTGGCAACTGGATGAAGCGGATGAGGCTGCTAAAAATGGACAGAAACCTGGAGATATTAAGATTCAGGATACGGATGGTAATGGTGAAATAACTCCCGAAGACCGTGTGATTTATAGTAAACGTCCTAAAGTTACTTTTGGTATAAATAACTCATTTACCATTCATGACTTTGAATTTTCGTTCTTTATTTATAGTCGTTTAGGTCAGTGGATTGATTACGAGTTTAATAGAGGATATAAACCGGATGGATTGGAAAATAGTTCTAATGTGGATTATTGGACTCCGGAAAATCCAACTAATAATTTCCCACGTCCCAATCGGTTTTATGGGTTTGGAAAAACCAGATATTCCTCAACTTTGAAATATGAAAAAGGGTCGTTTGTTAAGGTGAGGGATATAACTCTGGCCTATAATATCCCTTCAAAAGTACTGGCCGGTCTAGGTTTGGGACGTGCACGTATCTATGCAACTGCAAAAAATTTCTTTACCTTCAGCAGCATTGATAATTACGATCCAGAACGAGGGGGAGGAATTTCATTTCCGATGACCAAACAGCTTGTTTTTGGTGTGAACTTGGATTTTTGATAGAGTGTATAATATTAAAAGAAAGTAATTATGAAGAAAAATATATTTATATTGGCATCTTTGATGCTAACTCTAGGATGTGGTTGTGATAGTTTCTTGGATGAAACGAATTATAGTGATGTTACTTCAGAAGGAGGTTATTATGATACGGAAGCAGGATTGAATGCTGTAGTTAATGCTTGTTATACTCCTTTACGCTTTTGGGCGGGAAAAGAGGATGCGATTGGGTTAAGTGAGACTGGAACTGATATTATTGCGGCTGGTTCGGGATGTGTGGATAATAATATGGCGGCATATACTCAGTCTTTGGATGGAACAAATTCTGCCTGTACTTTTTATTTTGACCGTTTTTATGCAGCGATAAATTGGTGTAATACAGCAATATCTCATGCACAAACAGTGCCGAATCCATCCAATGATGAGGTATTGGCAACAACTTTGAATAAGCGTGAAGCAGAAGCAAGAGTTTTACGTACATTCTATTATTGGATATTGACTGAAACATTTGGAGATACCTATTATACGGACCAGCCTTCTACTAGTATAGTAATGAATCCGGTAAAAACTTCTACAGATAATATCTACCAATGTATGTTTGATGATTGGGCTATCAAAAGTAAGTTATCAACTTTGCAAAATGATGGTGGACGGGTTACCATCTGGACTGCGAAAGCTTTAAAAGCCAGACTTTTATTAACTAGAGCAAGTGAAAAGAATGATGTGGACATGTATGGACAGGCATATGACTTGGCTAAAGATGTGATAGAAAATGGTCCGTTTGAATTAGCTGAAGATTTTGCTTCAATATGGGACATGAAGAATAGTGATGGAAACTCTAATAAAGAAGTGATATGGTATGTAGATTATTCGACAAATCAGTTGTATAATTCTGAATTGGATGATAAACCTGTTATTAGAAACGGAGGGAATAATGCACATTTGCTTTTTTGTATGAAGTATGATGATCAACCGGGTATGACACGTACAGCAGAATATGGTCGTCCGTTTAACCGATATATGCCGACTCGTTATTTGGTGGATTTGTTTGATGAGGAGAAAGACCAGCGTTATGCTGGTAGTTTTCGTAATTTATGGATTATGAATAATGAAAAGGGAAAAGGTAAATATACTGCAATGACTGATACTGCTATTTATATAATTAAAGGAGAGGCAACTAAAGCTCAACGGGCATGGGCAGAAAATCGTTATCAGCTTTTTGATAGAAATGATGTGTATAATGCAGATGGTTCGACAAAGAATATGAAGCAATATTTGGAGTTGAGCAAATTTGCGGATCCTACTCGTGCGTCAAAAGATGAAGATAGAAGTACTCGTGACGGCTTCATGATCCGTATTGCTGAAATGTATCTTATTGCAGCAGAGGCGGGAGCTAAAGCAAATAGAGCGGATGCTTTGGATTATATGAATAAATTGCGTATGGCTCGTGCCATATCCGGATATGAAGATGCGATGCGTGTTGAATTGTCACAAATACAAGATATTGATTTTATACTGGATGAACGTGCACGGGAGTTGGCTGGAGAGCAGTTGCGTTGGTTTGATTTGAAACGATTTGGTAAAGAACAGTTTGTAAAAAGAATAAAAAAGTGTAATCCTGATGCTGCAAATGTGGATGAACATCATTGGGTACGTCCATTCCCTCAGACATTCTTGGACGCTATTGAAAATAAAACGGAATTTACTCAAAATACAGGTTATAAATAATGAAGAAATATATTATAGCTTTTTACTTGGTGGGAATGAGCGGAGGATTAGTTTCTGCTCAAGACTATGTTTCAAAAGTATGGGTGTCAGACCAAGGTGATGGAACTTATAAAAATCCAGTACTTTATGCGGATTATTCTGATCCTGACGCCTGTAGGGTTGGAGATGATTATTATTTGACTTCATCGAGTTTCGGTTGTTTACCCGGTTTGCAAATATTACATTCCAAGGATTTGGTGAATTGGAGTATCATTGGTGCGGCATTACCTTATGCCGTACCTCCCATAAACGATAATTCTCCCCAGCATGGAAATCGTGTATGGGCTCCTAGCATCCGCTATCATAACGGGGAATTTTATATTTTTTGGGGAGATCCTGATCAAGGAGTTTATATGGTGAAATCCTCAAAAGTGGAAGGTCCTTGGAGTGAGCCGGTTTTAGTAAAATCAGGTAAAGGAATCATTGACACAACGCCTCTTTGGGATGATGATGGACGAGTGTATATGGTACATGCTTATGCAGGTAGTCGTGCCGGTTTAAAAAGTGTCATAGCCATTTGTGAATTAAATGCTGAGGCAACTCAAGCTATTACCCAGTCTCGTATCATTTTTGACGGACATGAAGCTCATGAAACTTGTGAAGGACCCAAATTTTATAAACGTAATGGATATTATTATATTTTCCATCCGGCTGGTGGTGTGGCTACTGGGTGGCAGGTAGTGTTACGTTCGAAAAATATCTATGGACCTTATGAGTGGAAGACTGTATTGGCTCAAGGAGAAACAAAGATAAACGGACCTCATCAAGGCGCGTGGGTGGACACTACTACAGGAGAAGACTGGTTTTTACATTTTCAAGATGTAGGTGCACATGGTCGTTTGCTTCATCTTCAGCCTATGAAATGGGTGGATGACTGGCCTGTCATAGGAATAGATAAAGATGAAGATGGTTGCGGAGAACCGGTATTATTCTATAAGAAACCAGATGTTGGTAAAAAGTACTCTGTTTGTACTCCTCAGGAAAGTGATGAGTTTGATAGTCAGAATTTGTCTCCACAATGGCAGTGGAATGCTAATATCAACGAAAAATGGATGTTTTGTAATGGACAAAATGGATATATACGTCTTTATTCTTATCCTGTTACAGATAGTTATAGGAATTTATGGGATGTTCCAAATTTGTTGTTACAAAAGATCTCTGCTCCTAATTTTACTGCAACAACTAAATTAACTTTCAAACCCACTAAGAAATATACAGGTGAGCGTACAGGATTAGCTGTAATGGGATTGGATTATGCAGGGTTGTTCGTGGAGAATACTAAAGATGGGCTGGTACTGTCTCAGTCTGTGTGTGATGAGGCTGACCGGGGTAGTCTGGAAAAAACCAATGCATCCGTTTCTTTGGAAGGGAATACGGTTTATCTGAAATCAACATTCTCCACAATGGACAGAAAAAATGCTGGTAATGAAGGAGGATATGATTTGGTGGTGATGTGTAAATTTAGTTATAGTATGGATGGAATGACTTATAGATCGTTAGGTATTCCGTTCCGAGTGAAAGAAGGTAGATGGATTGGTGCTAAAACAGGTTTATTTTGTACTCGTCCGTCTATTCAAACGAATGATGGCGGTTGGACTGATGTGGATTGGTTTAGGATAGGCAAATAAGATAGGCAAGGGGAAAAGTTACAGTGATAATTAGATTATTATGGGGACTTAAATGAAGCCTGCTAGGCTAAAATAGAAAAGTACTGTTTCTGTTTTGGGAATAGTACTTTTTTATATTGGCTATAGCAGAGAATATTGGAGAGTTTTCTTTTTTTCAAGTTTAACTCGTCATTATCAAGAGGATTTGCTACATTTGCAACTTGTTAAAATGAGAACCAAATAATAAAAAACGATATGAACGGAGATTTTAGAGAGGATTTGAAGAGAGCCTGTGAAGTGATGCAGAAGGGAGGAGTGATTCTTTATCCTACTGATACTATTTGGGGAATAGGTTGTGATGCAACTAATCCGAAGGCGGTAAAACGAGTTTATGATATAAAGAAGCGTGCTGATAGTAAAGCGATGCTTGTATTGGTGGACAGTACGGTAAAAGTAAATTTTTATGTTAGTGATGTACCTGCGGTAGCTTGGGATTTGATTGAGTTTACCACAAAACCATTGACTATTATTTATGATGGGGCACGTAATCTGGCTGAGAATTTGCTGGCTGAGGACGGCAGTGTAGGTATTCGTGTTACGGCTGAGGAATTCTCCAAACAACTTTGTTTCCGGTTTCGTAAAGCTATTGTGTCGACTTCTGCCAATATCAGCGGTCAGCCTTCACCTGCCAACTTCAGTGAAATCAGTGAAGAAGTAAAACAAGCTGTAGACTATATTGTGGAGTATAGACAAGATGAAGTGGGGCATCCCAAACCATCCAGCATTATCAAACTGGGTAAAGGGGGAGAAGTGAAGATTATTAGAGAGTAAAAAAAGGAATGGACGCAATTATAGACGAAAATAAGAAAAGTTGGTTACAGCGCTTTATCTTATGGCGCGAAAAGAAGATAAGAGAGAAACACTTTATTCTTATATTAAGTTTTCTTGCTGGTATTTTTACGGCATTGGCCGCGTGGTTTTTGAAGTTTCTAGTAGAATGGATCAAGGAATTTCTGACTGAAAATTTTGATTCTACAGGAGTCAACTGGTTGTATTTGGTGTATCCGGTTTTTGGAATCTTTCTTACCGGATTGTTCATTCGTTACATTGTGAAAGATGACATCAGTCATGGGGTGACGAAAATATTATATGCCATATCCCGTCGCCAAAGCCGCATCAAGCGGCATAATACATGGTCGTCTGTGATAGCCAGTGCCATTACTATCGGTTTTGGTGGTTCCGTAGGTGCAGAGGCTCCGATTGTGCTGACCGGATCGGCTATCGGTTCTAATTTGGGAAGTGTATTCAAGATGGAGCATAAGACCCTGATGCTGTTGGTGGGGTGTGGTGCGGCAGGTGCTGTGGCCGGTATTTTTAAGGCTCCTATTGCAGGCTTGGTTTTTACTTTGGAAGTCTTGATGATTGATCTGACGATGGCATCATTGTTGCCTCTTCTTGTTTCCTGTGTCACGGCAGCTACTGTTTCTTATATTCTTACCGGTCCCGATGCCATGTTCAAGTTCCATATGGATGAACCGTTTTTGATGGAGCGCATTCCTTCGGCAATTCTGTTAGGCATTGCGTGCGGATTGGTTTCTTTGTATTTTACGCGGGCTATGAATTCTGTGGAGAATATATTTCGTCGATATAATAATCCGTATATCAAGCTGGCTATAGGCGGTGCAATGCTGAGCATATTGATTTTCTTGTTTCCTCCATTGTATGGTGAAGGATATGATACTATTAATTTATTGCTGAATGGCGTAACCAATCATGACTGGAATACAGTAATGAATAACTCTATCTTTTATGGGTTCGATAATTTGTTACTAGTCTATTTGGCCATGATTGTACTTTTCAAAGTCTTTGCTTCCAGTGCAACGAATGGCGGTGGTGGTTGCGGGGGAATTTTTGCTCCCAGTTTGTTCTTGGGGTGTATCACCGGGTTCATCTTCGCTCATTTTTGTAATGAACTGCATATAGGTCCTTATATTCCGGAGAAAAATTTTGCTTTGTTGGGAATGGCGGGATTGATGTCGGGAGTAATGCATGCTCCGCTGACAGGTATTTTTCTGATTGCAGAATTGACTGGTGGGTATGATTTGTTCCTTCCGCTGATGATGGTATCTGTCAGTTCTTATCTTACCATTATGATATTCGAGCCGCATAGTATTTATTCTATGCGTTTGGCTAAGAAAGGTGAATTGATAACGCATCATAAAGACAAGGCCGTATTGACTCTGATGAATATTGACAGTGTGGTTGAAACTGATTTTGAGAAAGTGCGTCCTGATATGGATTTAGGTGAAATGGTTAAAGTCATTTCGCAGGCTAAACGCAATTTGTTTCCGGTAGTGGATGTCAATGGAGAACTTTTGGGCATTGTGGTATTGGATGATATCCGTAATATTATGTTCCGTCAGGAATTATACCATCGTTTCAAGGTGGAAAAATTTATGATTTCTCCTCCGGCACGGATCAATGTTACTGATTCAATGGAAGAAGTGATGAAGAAGTTTGATGATACAAAGGCCTGGAACCTGCCTGTGATTAATGAAGAGGGAAAATACAAAGGGTTTGTTTCCAAGTCCAAAATATTTAATTCGTACCGGCAGGTGTTGGTTGATTTCTCTGAAGATTAAATAATGTAAGTATATGGAAAAGAAAGATTTGCGGATCGTATATATGGGTACTCCCGATTTTGCGGTGGAGAGCCTGAAAAGATTGGTTGAAGGAGGCTACAATGTAGTAGGTGTGATAACTATGCCCGACAAACCGATGGGACGACATGGCAGTGTGCTGCAACCTAGTCCGGTGAAAGAATATGCTGTTTCTCAAGGTCTGAGGATACTTCAGCCGGAGAAATTGAAGGATGAGGCTTTTATAGAGGAACTCCGGTCTTTACAAGCCGATTTACAAATTGTAGTTGCTTTCCGTATGCTTCCCGAAATAGTATGGAATATGCCGCGTTTGGGCACATTTAACTTGCATGCATCTTTATTACCTCAATATAGAGGAGCTGCTCCTATTAATTGGGCGGTGATAAACGGAGATACGGAAACTGGTATTACGACTTTTTTCTTGAAACATGAGATAGATACCGGTGAGATTATCCAACAGGTGCGCGTTCCTATTGCTGATACGGATAATGTGGAAATAGTACATGATAAGCTGATGTATTTGGGGGGAGATTTGGTTTTGGAAACCGTGGATGCTATTTTGGATGGAAGTGTGAAACCTGTTCCTCAGGAAAATTTGATCCGGCAGGAAACGGAATTGCGCCCGGCGCCGAAAATATTTAAAGAGACCTGCCGTATAGACTGGAATAAAGGTGTGAAGCAGATTTATGACTTTATTCGTGGGCTATCTCCTTATCCGGCTGCATGGACCGAGCTTTGTGTGGCTGATGGAACACGTCAGGTTTTGAAAATATATGAAACGGAGAAAGTTTTTGTTTCCCATGAGATGAATATAGGCGATATCCGTACGGATATGAAGACCTATTTTCAGGTGGCTGTAAAAGATGGTTTTATTAATGTGCTTACTTTGCAGCTGGCAGGAAAGAAACGTATGAATGTGGCTGATTTTTTGAGAGGCTACAGAACTTCGGATAATAATAAGGTGGAATAAATAATACGTTAGTATGTGTGTTGCTGATGTATTAACGGTATAATCTTAGTACACTATAAGTCGGTATAAATGATAAAGGCTGTATCGAAAGATTTTCGGATACAGCCTTTTCGTGTTACAATAAGACAGACAAGGAGTTGTTAAGAATCATTTAATTTTTGTGTTGGATATATCTTTCTGTATGAACGGAAAGTTTGTAGATTTACTTTTATTATAACTTACTGTAACGGTTTCTTCGCCATTGTTAATGGTATTCATTTTTATTTTAAATCCTTGTAGCTTACCCTCTTTATATCCGGGAACATCCAATAAAGGGAAGGATACATAACCGGAACTCGGATATTCCTGTCTGTCACCTTCGGCATTGTGGCGTAATTCTACGGCCATATATCCGTTTGCGTCAGGAACAGTTCCTTCTGTGGCTACAAGGCTGATCCGATGTTTGATATTAGAGTTGAAACCTAATATTTGGAACATAAGGGTCAGGTGTGTCTTACCCATAATGGGAGTGATGAGGTTGATTCCATCATGTCCGTAAATATCTTCATCGTTTTCTTTTAGTGTATCCATTGGTTTGGTTAAGATCTTCTGCAAGTAATCTATAGAAATAAAAGGTCCTTTCTTACTTGCATCTCCGGTCGGATTGGCTGCATTTATATAGGTATAAAAAATACGTTGTCCCGGATTATTTGTTTCAAAACGTGTTAATTTATCGGGATTCACTACGTATGCGATTCCATCATTATCGCTTTCTATCACTGCTTCACCGGGTACTTCACTGGGAGTTACTACGGTTGCTAAAGCGGCGTTAAAAGGCATTTCTGCTTGTATGTCGTAGATGTCATCATCATAGTCATTCAGGCAAGACTGAGTAAATGGAATCAGCATTACCATAATTATTACAAGAACTGTCGCTTTATATTTTCTCATATTTTCTGTTTCTAGAATTGTTTCTATGGCTTAAATGCGAAGATAGTAAGTTTACTGCTTGTAAAAATGTTAAATCTGCTTAAGCAAAAATTTTATTCTTCCGGATGCAGTATTTTTGCAGTCTTATCATTTATCCAATAAAGAAGTGTCACAAACAATGAATGAAACAGAATTGGTGGAACGTTGCGGCAAGGGCGATAACCTTGCACGCAAGCAATTGTATGAGCGTTATGCCGGGCAATTGATGGCCGTTTGTGTTCGTTATACAGGTGATAGGGAAGTGGCACAGGATGTCTTACATGATGGATTTTTGAATATATTTCGTTCATTCAGTCAATTTACTTATAAAGGAGAGGGGTCATTGAAAGCATGGCTGGCACGTATTATGGTAAATGAAGCATTGGGCTATCTTCGCAAGAAAGCTTCTACCAATCAGGAAGTGATAGTCGAAGAGTTACCCGATGTGATAGATGGAGATGAGGATGATTTTGAGCAAATACCCCAATCTGTTTTAATGCAATTCATTAAAGAGCTTCCGGATGGATATAGAACGGTCTTTAATTTATATGTATTAGAAGAAAAGGGACATAAGGAGATTGCTGAAATGCTAGGAATTACAGAACATACTTCATCGTCTCAATTATATAGAGCCAAAACCTTATTAATGAAAAAAATAAATGATTATAGAAAGAGGATATAGGAATGAAAGAAAAAGATAAATGGATAAAAAATTTCCGCACCCGGATGGAGGGCTATTCGGAACCGGCTCCTGCTGATCTTTGGGAACAGTTGGAAAAGGAGCTGGATACGGTTCCGAAAGTAATTCCGATGTGGCGCCGCTGGCAGGCTGCAGCAGCTGTTGCTTTGTTAGTGGTTGTGTCTTCATTGACTGTATGGTTTTGGCAGTCACCTTCAGCAAACTATTTGGAGCAACAATCGGCAGAGTTGAATGTAATGCACGAACCCGATGAGTTGGTGCCGGGATCAATCACTCCTGAGCAACCTATGGCCTTGGTAGTTCCTGCTGCCCGTTCTGAGGAAAAGAAACATGTAAAAGTTGTTCGGTCTGTTACGGCAAAGGCGTTAGCCGCCGAACAGGAGGTTTTGCTAAATAAAGAGGTAGAAGAGATACAGATAGAGGAAAATTATATTGAAGAGCAAAAAGAGGAATCTGTTATAGTGGAACAAAAACAGCAGAAACAGGCCGGCAGATCTTCCTATTCGGCTGCCAAAACGAATTACGCTTATGTGGCTCCTCATAGAAAGAAGGACAGAAACTGGTCGATAGGACTTTCTACCAGTAATGGAACCTTTTCATCCTCGACTAGTATGGATGGATATTTGCCTTTGCCTAATGGTGCAAGGAACGCAACAATGAATAGTGCTTATGGAGTGGAAACAAGGGCTGAAATTGATAAGCTGGTTCAGTTCAATAACTTGTCGGAAGGACAGAATGCGCAGTCTGATATAAAATATCGTATGCCTGTTACTTTTGGAGCTTCCCTTCGTTTTGATTTAAGTGATGATTGGGCTGTAGAAACTGGGGTGACTTATACCCAGCTTTCATCCGAAACACGTTCGGGAACCGAAAAAAACAATTATGGTTGGGAAGAGAAACTGCATTATGTGGGTATTCCTCTGAAAGTGAACCGGAATATATGGAGTAACAAGCGGTTTGAAGTGTATGCTTCGGCAGGTGGAGCGGTAGAAAAATGTGTGTCTGGAAAGCGGAGCATTATCGGCAGTGTTTCTACATCAAATGCAGGAAAAGATGAACAGTTTTCGGGAGGGGAGGAAAATGTCAAAGTGAAACCTTTGCAATGGTCTTTGTCTGCAGCGGCAGGTGCGCAGTTTAAGATTACGGAGAAATTGGGTATTTATGCGGAGCCGGGAGTTGTTTATTACTTTGATGACGGCAGTAATGTAAATACGATTCGCAAGGAACATCCTTTTAATTTTAATATACAGTTGGGTGTGCGGTTTACTTTGCCGAAATAAAATGAACTTTTTCACTGTTCTTATATAAAATATGGTTATCTTTGTTCTGTATAAAAAGAATAAGAACAGTGAACCATGAATAGACCTCTGATATCCCCTTCTTTGTTGTCTGCCAATTTTGCTAATCTACAGGCAGACATAGAACAAATAAATCGTAGTGATGCCGACTGGTTGCATATTGATATAATGGATGGTGTGTTTGTACCGAATATTTCTTTTGGTTTTCCTGTATTGAAATATGTAGCCGAGTTGTCTGAAAAACCTTTGGATGTACATTTGATGATTGTTAATCCCGAGAAATTCATTAAAGAAGTGAAAGATTTGGGAACAATGATGATGAATGTGCATTATGAAGCTTGTGTACATTTGCATAGAGTGGTGCAACAAATAAAGGATGCCGGAATGAAAGCGGCTGTCACATTGAATCCGTCTACTCCTGTGGCTATGTTGGTCGATATTATCCGTGACGTGGATATGGTATTGCTGATGAGTGTGAATCCCGGTTTTGGTGGTCAGAAATTTATTGTACATACCCTGGATAAGGTGAGGGAATTACGTGAGTTGATAACGAATACAGGTTCGCAGGCATTGATAGAGGTTGACGGGGGAGTGAACCTGGAAACCGGCAGACAGCTTGTAGAGGTTGGAGCGGACGTGCTGGTGGCAGGAAATGCTGTGTTCAAAGCTCCTGATATGTCAGACATGATACATCGGCTGAAATCTCTTTGAGCTTAAAATCAAAGTGCGAAATATAGCGGCTGTAAAGCCTTGTTCCATGTTCCGGTTGACTATACCTCTAGTCGCCGGAATTTTTGTATCCGATCATTTTTTTCAAGGTGCCTTGCCTGTGCTTGTTTTTGGCATGGGAATATTGGGGTGCTTGATTGGTTTGATTGTATTGGTGAAATGGCAAGGCTACCTTTCCCGATGGTTATTTGGAGGCATGTTTTTTATGTTTCTATTTTGCATAGGGGCATTGTTGGTACAGCAAAAATGGCAACAGGTGGACTATGAATGGTCATCAGGGAAGAATATGTATCAAGGGGTGATAGTAGATGTTCCGCAAGAAAAGGCAAAAACATATCTCTGTAAATTGCGGATAGATAAAGAAATGTCTGAGAGGGGGATGGTTCCTGTTAATCGTATGATACTAGTCTATATTATGAAAGATAGTCTTTCTGTAAATTTACGATGTGGAGACCATTTGAACTTTTATACACGTATCTCGACTCCTGAAAGAGAGGTGATTCCGGGAGAATTTGATTATGCGGCTTATCTTTTCAGACAGCAAATTAGCGGAACGGCCGTAATCTTTCCGGGGTATTGGCAATGGACAGGCAAGAAATCGGCATTGACATGGAAACAGCGGGCAGGTGTATGGAGGGAGAAAATATTGGATAATTATCGGAAATGGGGGTTCTCGGGAGATGAATTTGCCGTATTGTCCGCTTTGACTGTTGGCTATAAGGAGGAACTGAGTGAGGATTTACGTGAAACTTATCAAGTGGCGGGAGTGAGCCATATCTTGGCTTTGTCAGGAATGCATATAGCTGTTTTGTGGGGATTATTGTGTTGGATATTGCGTCCGCTGGATAGAAGTTGTTTGCTGCGATGGGTAAAGTGTGGCATTATTGTGTTGTTGTTATGGACATTTGCTTTTTTAGTGGGGTTGCCCCCCTCGGTTATACGGGCGGTGGTAATGTGTATGTTAATGACAGTGGCACGTGCGGCAGGAGAACGGACTTTGTCATTGAATACCTTGTCTGTAGCGGCATTCTTTATGCTGCTTTACAATCCTTTTTATCTTTTTGATACCGGGTTCCAGTTGTCATTTCTGGCTGTACTTTCAATTTTGTTTATTTATCCTGTCATTTTTCGGTGCTGGCGGGTGCATCACCCTGTACCTCGTTATATTTGGGGGATAGTGGCAGTTTCGCTGGCGGCACAGTTAGGAACAGCTCCCGTGGTTATTTATAAATTCGCTTATTTTCCTGTTTATTTTTTACCGGCCAATCTGATAGTGGCACCTTTAGTGCTTGTTATAATTTATGGATCGGTAGCAAGTTTTGTCTTGTCTCCTTTTACGGTATTGCATATATGGGTGGTAAAAGGATTGAACGGGGTGTTGCGGTTGCTGAATGACAGTATGCAATGGGTGGGGGATTTGCCTATATCACATTCCGGCGATATACATTTGTCTTTGCTTCAGGTTGGTATTCTTTATGTATTATTGTTTGTGGTATTATCTTATCTGTTATCTCCTTCACGGAAATCGTTGATTACTGTTTTGTGTGGAATCAATCTTTTTATAGGATTTTCAGGTTGTCTATATTATATGAAAGAGGAGTCTTTTCAGTTAATCCTGGCCCATTCGCAAGTAAAAGTTTCCCCTCAAAAAGATGTTTGGCAACAGGATAGCATTTATCATTATAAAGGTCTGAATATATGTGTTTTGGTTGATAACCGCTGGCGGAGCAGATCGGTTGATTGTTTGTTGGATATTGATTATATGTACTTGTGTAAAGGTTTTAAAGGAAAAATTGCCCCATTACAAAAAATATTTAAAATTAGGAAGGTCATACTGGATGCTTCGCTCGGTGGGTATAGATTGAATTTGTTAAAGGACGAGTGTAGAGGTTTGGGATTGGATTATATTGATATATCTCCGAAAGGTTCTTACCGTATTCTTCTGTGAATAAAGAATTAATTTGTAAATTTGCCATTTCAAAAGAAAAAGATTGAATATGTTATCAAAAGTAATTGCACAGGCTAATATAGACCATGCCAAAAAATGGTTTGAAAGAGCTGATAAAATAGTTATTGTTACCCATGTGTCACCGGATGGTGATGCCATTGGCTCCTCATTAGGATTATGGCATTTTTTAGAATCACAGGAAAAAACGGTGAATGTCATTGTTCCCAATGCTTTTCCGGATTTTTTGAGATGGATGCCGGGAGCCAAGGATATAATCCGGTACGATAAATATACTGAATTTGCCAATAAGCTGCTGAATGAGGCAGATGTGATCTGTTGTCTGGATTTCAATGCTTTGTCTCGTATTGATGCGATGGCGGATGCTGTGGCTCAGTCGCCGGCACGTAAAATGATGATTGACCATCATCTTAATCCGGAAGCCTTTTGTAAAATCATTATTTCTCATCCTGAAATATCTTCTACATCGGAATTGGTTTTCCGGTTGATATGCCGTCTGGGGTATTTTGAGGATATCACCAAAGAAGGTGCTGAATGTATTTATACGGGGATGATGACCGATACAGGTGGCTTTACTTATAATTCTAATGACCGTGAAATTTATTTCATTATTAGTGAACTGCTTTCAAAAGGCATTGATAAGGATGAGATTTATCGTAAAGTTTATAATACATATTCTGAGGGACGTTTACGCCTGATGGGATATGTGCTGTACGACAAGATGCAAGTATTCCCTCAGTTCAATTCGGCATTGATTTGGCTGACAAAAGAGGAACAAAGTAAATTCCAGTATGTAAAAGGAGATACGGAAGGGTTTGTGAATATTCCACTTTCCATAAAGAATATTATTTTCTCCGTATTCTTGCGTGAGGATACGGAAAAGAATATGATAAAGGTATCTCTGCGTTCTGTAGGTACTTTCCCTTGTAATAAAGTGGCTGCCGAATTTTTTAATGGAGGTGGTCATTTGAATGCATCCGGTGGTGAGTTTTATGGTACAATGGATGAAGCTATCGATCTGTTTAAACAGGCTTTGGTGAAATACGAGGAACTGCTTCTGGCAAAAAAATAGTTATTTTAGTATAATTGCATACAAACAATATAAAAGTTAGGGGCTTATTTATTAATTTTGCCCGAAAATAACAGAACTTAGAATGAAGAAATTAGGTATATTGTTCGCATCTGTGTTTCTTTTAGGGCTGGTCTTCCAGTCTTGCAATAATGGAAAGACCTATGCTGAAATGAAAGAAGAAGAGAGAGAAGCTATCAAGCGATTTATTGAACGGGAAGATATCAATGTGATCAGCTTTGAACAGTTTCAGGAACAGGATTCTACAACCAATGTGGATGAAAACCAGTTTGTCCTTTTCTCGGAAACAGGTGTTTATATGCAGGTTGTGGCAGAAGGAAATGGTGAGCGTTTGAAAGACGGTCGCTATGAGATTCTGGCCCGGTATGTGGAGGAACAGATTACTTCGGATGGAATAGATTCTTTGTCTTGGAATACAGACTATGGGAATTCTCAAATGGTTTATCCGGATGCTATGATGCTGACAAAAAGTGGAAAATCTTTTTCAGCTACATTCACCTCCGGTATAATGTATACAGTTTGGGGGACACCTTATGTACCTTCAGGATGGTTGATTCCATTCAATTACATAAAGGTCGGCAGGGAGATTTCCGGTCGTTCTAAGGTCAGACTGATTGTACCTCACAGTGAAGGACAATCTGACGCTTCTGCTTCTGTCTATCCTTGTTACTATGAAATAACTTATCAATTAGCACGATGACATTAATTAAATCAATATCCGGAATTCGTGGAACCATTGGAGGACACGTGGGGGAAGGTTTGAACCCGCTGGATATAGTGAAATTTACATCAGCTTATGCAACGCTGATACGTAAAACAACTACAGTAAAGAGCAATAAAATTGTAGTAGGACGTGACGCACGTATCTCCGGCGAAATGGTGAAGAACGTGGTATGCGGTACTTTAATGGGAATGGGGTTTGATGTGGTGAATATCGGACTGGCATCTACACCGACTACAGAATTGGCTGTAACCATGGAAGGAGCGTGCGGTGGCATTATTTTGACTGCCAGCCACAATCCCAGACAATGGAACGCTTTAAAGTTGCTGAATGAGCATGGAGAATTTCTGAATAAAGAAGAAGGAAATGAAGTGCTGCGTATAGCAGAAGCGGAAGCGTTTGAATTTGCCGATATCGACCACATCGGAAGTTATCGCGAAGACAATACCTACAATCAGAAACATATAGATAGTGTTTTGGCTTTGAAATTGGTAGACGTGGATGCTATCCGTAAGGCCAATTTCCGTGTAGCTATAGATTGCGTTAATTCAGTTGGCGGTATTATTCTTCCTGAATTGTTGGAACGGTTGGGAGTGAAGCATGTAGAAAAGCTCTATTGTGAAGCGACCGGTGATTTTCAGCATAATCCGGAACCCTTGGAAAAGAACCTAGGGGATATTATGGGGTTGATGGCCAAAGGCGGTTGTGACGTGGCTTTTGTTGTAGACCCGGATGTTGACCGTCTGGCTATGATCTGTGAGGATGGAAAAATGTATGGCGAAGAATATACATTGGTGACCGTGGCAGACTATGTATTGAAACATACTCCCGGAAATACCGTTTCTAACTTGAGTTCTACCCGTGCTTTGCGCGATGTGACCCGTAAATATGGCTGTGAATACAATGCTTCGGCTGTAGGGGAAGTGAATGTGGTTACCAAGATGAAAGCGACTCATGCTGTGATTGGAGGTGAAGGAAATGGTGGAGTAATCTATCCTGAAAGCCATTACGGACGTGATGCATTGGTGGGAATTGCTTTATTCCTGAGCCATTTGGCACACGAAGGGAAGAAAGTCAGTGAACTGCGTGCTACTTATCCTCCTTATTTCATTGCCAAGAATCGCATTGATCTGACTCCGGAAACGGATGTGGACGCTATTTTGGCCAAAATAAAGGAACTGTATAAGGATGAAGAGATAAACGACATAGACGGTGTGAAAATCGATTTCCCAGACAAGTGGGTACATTTGCGTAAGAGTAATACTGAACCTATTATCCGTGTTTATTCTGAGGCTGCAACCATGGAAGCGGCAGATGAAATAGGCCAGAAGATAATGGATGTGGTTTATAGCTTGGCGAAATAAATACATTATTAATAGATAATTAGCCGTATTGAATGAGATTATATTTCGTTTGATACGGCGTTGTTTTTTAATCAGATAGAAATAAATACTATGAGAAAAAGCCTTTTATTTGTTTGGGCCTGTATGGGGCTGGTTTGTTTGGTGAGTGCTTGTAAGACATCGGTTAAAAGTAAAGAATGGAAGCTGGTATGGGTGGAGAATTTTGATCAAAAAAACAGTTTTGACGAATCGGTATGGACTAAGATACCTCGCGGAACATCCGATTGGAACAACTATATGTCTTATTATGATTCATGTTATGCTATGCAGGATGGGAATCTGATACTTCGTGGAATAGCCAATCATACTCAGAAAAATGATACGGCTCCTTATCTGACGGGAGGTGTCTATACCAAAGGAAAGAAATTGTTTACAGGGGGAAGAGTGGAGATACGTGCTAAATTGCAAGCCGCTAAGGGGGCATGGCCGGCTATATGGATGCTTCCCGAAAAAGCGGAGTGGCCCAAAGGAGGTGAGATTGATATTATGGAACGGTTGAATCATGATCGTATTGCTTATCAGACTACCCATTCTTACTATACACATGTCTTAGGTATAAAGGATAATCCGCCTCACGGAGGCATCAATAAGATAAATCCTGAGGAATACAATATCTATTCGGTAGATATTTATCCGGATAGTCTGGTGTTTGCTGTCAATCATCGTCATACCTATACTTATCCGCGCATTGATACGGACAAGGAAGGGCAGTTCCCTTTCTATCAACCTTACTATTTATTGATAGATATGCAGTTGGGCGGTTCATGGGTTGGCGCTGTGGACCCGAAAGAATTACCTGTGGAAATGTGGGTGGACTGGGTGAAGTATTACGAGAAACGCTGAATGCTGTTTGTCGGGAAACGGGGGGCTGTTCAATGTTGGGCAGCCCCCCGTTCTGTTTAATTATCAGGTAAAACTGCCGGTATGTATGGGATGTTTATCATCTTCTCATAGAATACATGTTTTCAGCCTAATGAGTATGTTGATTTTCTCGTAAGCATTCGGCCTCGTGCGTGTTTCTCTCCAAGTTATAATAAAGTCAAAAGCCAGACGAAGCATGTCTGGCTTTTGACTTTATTATAGCTTTCCTGTTTATCCTTTCCAATTAAATGGCAGTAAATCGGTGTAATCGTTTTTCTCTTCTCTTTCTTTCTCCTGTACCCTAATCAGCACGTCCTGCATCCATAGTTTTGGGTTCACCTTATTTTCCCTACAGCATCCCATCAGTGAAAAGAAAATTGCCGCTGCATGTGCTGCCTCATGTGATCCGGAGAAGAGCGTATTTTTTCTGTTTAAAGTCAACGGCCTTATAGAACGCTCCACCGGATTATTGTCAATGCAGAACTGTGCGTCATTGACATATCCGGACAGTTGTTCAAAGCGTGTGTACATATAGAACATGGCCTTGGCAATAGGCGATTTATCGACCGTATGTCCATATTCCTCCTTGCACCATTTTTCCAGTTCTTTGATAATAGGGTACGATTTTTCCCGGCGAAGCTTTACCACCGCCTCCCCTTCCAGATGTTCCATTCTGATTTTCTCCTCCACGGCATACAGTCCGCCTATTTTTCCAAGTGCATGCCTTGCTCTGGGAGGGTCATTTCCTTCCGCTTCCACAAAGTTGCGCCTGACGTGCGCCCAGCAGCACAGATGCAACTTTCCGGGTAGCGTGTCGAACTTGTCATATACTGCAAAGCCGTCACTCTGTACCACCCGGACCTGTCCTGCCAGCAGTGTGTCTATTCCGCTGCTGCCACGGCCCTTGTGATATTCAAAGAAGGGGGTATGGAACCGGGGCAGATAGAAGTTCCACATATACCCGCGGTGAAGAGCACCGGGCCGGTCGCTTTCAAGTACGGGATGGGGTGTCTCATCGGCCATGACGTAATAGCTGTCCTTGACCAGTTCACGAAGTTCATTATAGATTGGTTCCAGACGCTGTGCGGCAGCCATCATCCAGTTACTTACGGTGGAAGGACTCAGATGGATTCCTTCACGCTCAAAGATATCCAGCTGTCTGTGCAGAGGCAGGTGGTCGTAATATTTGGCGGTAGCAATGTGGGCCAGTACACTTTCCGAGGCATTGCTGTGGGGATGTGCCATTACGGGCATGGGAGCGGTTATGATACGACCGTCGGCGAGCCGGTATTTAGGACGGATGATGCGTTTCACATAGAATCGGGCGGGGCTGACAGCATACTGTTCGCTCACTTCCTCTCCCAGCTTCGTCGCTCCCTCCAACGAAAGGCCTTCCGGCATGGGAATGATAATCTCCTCACGGGGAAGGGACGGGTCGATGGGCTTACGGGCGTGGGGAGTGATCTTTTTCGTGAAGCTTTTACGGAAACGATTGTAGCCATTCTCCGATGTGACGGATTTCCCAGCGGTTTTCTGTTCTTCCGCTACCGGGTCATTGACATCGGACGGAGACTCGAAACAGATGCTCAGCTGGCCGGCATCTTCGGGAAGATGACGTTTTTCACTGGATTTACCCCATAAACGGCGTGTCAAGTCAGCCAATTTCCATCTCAGATCGGCAATGACGGCTGTACAGGCCGAGATTTCTTCGACCTGGCGGGAATACTCCTGCAAAGAGGCTTCGTATTTTCTCTGAAGTTCCGCATGCTCCTTTTCAAGGCATTCATGTTCCTTGCGCAACTCTTCGTACTCTTCCAAAGTAAGGGTAATAACCGGTTCTTTCACTGTACATCCACTTTTTATTATGTGGCAAAGTTATCAAAATAAAACTGCACGGCTTATAGAATGGGGAATTACTTTTCAACTGTTTTCCGATACTTTTTAACAGTAAGCAGCTCATTCAGGCGATTCCAGGAAATTTGAAGAAAATCCTTCTTCCGTTCCTCCTTTTTCAAGAGGAAGGAACCGCGATTCAGACGACGGCATTCCAGACGGTATTCGTCGTCGCACCGATAAAGGATATGCAACCTGCTACGGGAGCGGTCGGGAAAAATATGACAGCTCTGCTCTGACACGCAGGAACCCGTGTGTCGGATGACCTCGCCACAAAGACCGTCAATACCTTTATGGAAATTACAACCTTGAGGATAAAGGTAATAAGACCAAAAAGGACTGCTGCGGAAAAGGCCAAGACCTAAAGGGAGAAGTAGGTCCTGAGGGGAATGGATACCAAGGCTGGAAGACGAAACTTTATAACGACGGCCGCCATCAAATATGAAAAGAACAGAATCAAAATGGTTAGACTCGGAAAAGAGAGTACGTAGTTTATCACTTTCGCTAGAAAATTCTAATACTGAACACATAATGGATTAAGATTATAATGAAGCCACAAAGGTAGGAAGGAAAAGAGGGGAAAAAAACACGCACGAGGCCGAATGCTTACGAAGAATGTATATATATGTCGTTAAACTTGATGTCGACAAACTTAGTTGTTGTATGGATTTCGAAAGAATGTGTATCTCCGGGAGTAATCATAAACAAATGTCCGTCATGATAAGGAAACATATTGTTGTTAATCCATTGGATGCCTGTTCCTGAAAGAATATATACTAATTCAAAAAAGGTATGTTCATGCTCTTTTAGCAAGGATTCGTCAAGCTCGCTAAAACTAATTTCGAATGGTTGATGTAGGTTTTCTCTTTTCATGCCATAAATATAGCCCTAAAAAACGGATTAATACCAAAATAACGAAAAATAATACCTAAAATTAGCCGAAAAATCGGTATAACTTTGCAATATATTTAAAATTATAGCTTATGAAAACTGAAATGGAAAAATGTTTGGCAGGTGAATGGTATGATTGCCACGACCCGTTTTTTATGGATTTGAAAAGTAAAGCTCATCACTTGTTGATGAAATATAATTCTTTGCCGTATGAACAAAAGACTGAAAAATATGCCGTACTAAAGGAAATGTTTGGAAGTATAGGCGCAAATGTTTCTGTCGGTCATTCGTTTATATGTGATTATGGATGCAATATACATATCGGTGATAATGTCACCGTAAATACTGGTTGTACATTTGTCGATTGCAATAAGATTACCATAGGGAACAATGTGCTGGTAGCACCTAATGTACAAATCTATACGGCAACTCACCCGGTAGAGTTTAATGAACGACTTGTATTGACAGAAACCCCGGATGGCTGTAAGTATGTCCGTCGAACTTTTGCCCTCCCTGTCATGATAGAGGATGGCTGCTGGATTGGCGGTGGAGTAATTATTTTACCGGGAGTGACAATAGGGCAAAAATGTGTGATTGGTGCAGGAAGTGTTGTAACCAAAGATATTCCGGCAAATAGCTTGGCGGTAGGAAATCCTTGCCGGGTGATACGGAAAATCAATCAAATGTAAGGTTATGATTAAATTAGTAGCCTTTGACTTAGACGGTACAATCGGAGATACAATTCCCATGTGCCTCAAAGCCTTAAAAAAGGCAGTAACTCCCTATGTTACTCTTAATGATGTATCCGAAAATGATATTTTAGAAACTTTTGGACTAAATGAAAAAGGGATGATAAAAAAACTTGTTGGTTATAATTGGGAAAATGCTTTGGATGACTTCTACGTGATATACGAACAAATGCATATAATGTGCCCTCGTCCTTTCGACGGTATAACAGAACTGATTGAGAAGTTAAAAAAGAAATCTATTCTTATTGCTTTGGTTACAGGAAAAGGAGAAAAGAGCTGTGCGATAACATTACGTCAATTTAATATGGACACGTGTTTTGATAAAGTAAAAACTGGAAATCCTTTCAAAAATAATAAAGCAGAGAATTTTAGGGAACTGCTCGCAGATTATAAATTACAACCGGATGAAATGATATATATAGGTGATACAGTTTCAGATATTGTGTCTTGTAGGGAATACGATGTTTATCTGCTTCATGGATAACTTCTTGCTTAGATGCACAAAAATTAGAAGCTCACAATGCTGGGAATGTTTTTTATTCAATAGCTTCACTTGAATGCTATTTAATGGGATGACAAATATATGTGCTTAATAAAAAAAACATTTAGTATTTCTATTGTATGAACAAAATATCAGATTTGAGTTTCTTTCGATTATTATCGGAATGCTCACAACGTAAAGTTTTCGTATCAGAGTTTATGGAAGCTATTGAGGAATTGGCTATTCATTTGGCTGATTTCAGTATCAGCGAACAGGATAATAGCGTTTTATTACGCTATTTTTCATTCGGATTACATAGACTTAAATCGTATCATGTACGGTTTGAGCAAGAAAAAAATGCCTTATTTGTATCCCATTGATGAAGCGATTGGGCTACTGAACAATGAAATACACCTTGTGGAATGGCGTATCAAGTACCCGGAGCAATTCAAATCACACTTTAACAAACAACCTTTTTCCCCTCTTTATTTGGCAGACAAAACAAATCTGATTGATATAATGGAAATTATCAGCGGTTTATTCCTTTCCAAACATATCGTCTATAAAAATGATAAACCTACTTTTTTGTCCGACTTGTCTAAAGTTACAGGCGCATAATCTATGTTTACTGCCTTTTTCATTTTTTCTATTTCTTCGTTCATTGTACCGAGCAGGGTACGCATTTCCGTCTCTTTTCCGAATACCCGTTTCAGGAGAAGTTTTGTCTTCAGAATGAAGAACAGGATGTTCATTGTTCCTGATCCCTAAGCTCGTATACCTCGTCATCCAGTCTATATTGCCGTATTTTGTGTTTTGTGAGAAAATAAAAAATCCTGATTCCGGAAATCAGGATTTTACTGTCTTTTTTTCTTCAAGGTGGTGCCACCAGGAAATGAATTTCATTTCTAAATGGCTCTATATCTTTGCGTTAAAGAATCGCTACAAACGTAATCTCCCGCTATTGCTCCACCTAAATTCTGCACCATTTTGCAGTGTCTCGCAGAGTCGAGTTCCTACTTTGATGCAAAGGTAGTGAAAATATTTGAAACATAAATGGCTGCACTAAAATTTTGCTCCACCTCAGTTCGGAATCACTACTAGCAGGTATAAAACAAAGCAAAATATTATTTCCTTGGTATATCTTTTAATTTGATTTTACCACTTTTGATAGATGCTCCATCTGCATTCAAACGCCAACTTATTTCAATATCTTGATTAAGATTTGCATTTGGTTGCAAAACAATGCCTTTGTGTACACCTGTCATACCAGGAAGTATCGGCACAATACGAGGAAAACCATACTTTATATTTGTTGGAGTGCTACCTTCAAGAATATCACAATACAAGTTTTCACGACGCATAGTAACAAAACCGTCTTTCACTTCTGCGATATCAAACTCTTGTCCTGCAGCAACGATATTTCCGGGTAATTTTACAAAATAGTGAACATGTTCTGCTACAATTGTTCCAACATTTCTAGGAATACAATTTAGAACCAATATTGCTCTTTGCACCATTTGCGGCTGAGCAGGCATGGGTGAACCATATAGAGGATTATATGTTGGCTGTATCCAATATAATTCCTGTTTTGTTATTTGTCGAAATTCAAAGTCTAACGTTATATCAGGATGGATGTTACGATTCATAATATCTCAAATCTCGTAATTCTCCATTGAATTAATCGTAGTTGAATAACGCCTGTGATATTGCTTTGTCTTTAAATTCTGATGGGCTGTATGACTTTGTGGAATATCTACAATATATATAACCTCATTGGGCTTGGTCATATCTACAACCAAACAATTAATTTCTAATCCTTTAATTTTAGGACTGATATTACTTGATATAACTTGGGCTATGGTTTCCTTGGAAACTTTTGTCGTATCTAATGGTGTTATGTGAGACGGAATATGACGTTTGTCATCTTCATCAAACTCCTTAACGCCATATATTATAGTGCCACCATTAGCATTAGCCATTGCACTAATATCTTTGGCCATTTCGCCTTTCCATTTATTACTGGTTGTGTTAATGTCACTTTTGTACTCAAGTGTTGTGCATTCTTCAACACCAGCAGCAATTAATGCATTAACATCTTCAATTGAGGTTATTTTATTCATGTCAAAATATACTTGTTAGCATAACCTATCATAAAATATAGAAAAAGTGTGATTTTTGCATATTATATGATAGGTTGAGCAAAATTACTTATTGTTTGTTAGGCTATTTTTCAAAGCTATACCTTTTGCTGTAAGGCAGTATTTTTGATTTTGACTTTTGGGCTTGTTTGGAATAGTCTGCTCCAATATACCAGCCTCCAAAAGTGGACGAATGTATTTTCTCCTAAATTTAGTTCTATCGGCAAGACCCATAAATGCTAGCATTTCACCAAAAGAGCGTGCTTCAGTACAGAATACAATCAGTTTATCAAGGTTTTCAATATTAGGTACAGACTGGGTGCCGACTGGGTGCCGACTGGGTGCCGACTGGGTGCCATCTTGTACACTTATAGGCAAAGTTATACGAATAAAGTTGTCCGTAAACTTGAAGCAATCTTCACCATAAGCACGCAAGATACGAGGAATACCAGAACCTAACGATTCTACCAGTTCCACATCACGATAGATACGCATCAACTCCTTGTTGCGAGGAATGGAGATTCCATTGAAGAATTCTTCTCTTGTTAGAGATTCGGGCAAACGACCGGCAGAGGTTATCTCAAGTCTATCGGGGAATATCTCAAACTTGGGTGGTACCTCAAACGAATAGTCATTATGTACTATGGCATTGATGACAGCCTCGCGCAAAGCGACCTTATTCCACAAAGGAGTTTCAATACGCTCCATTGGGGTTATCGTTGCAGCCACCTTGTTCTCAATATCCAGTTTTGACAATACACTCTTGGTCGCTTTGATAAGAGAGCAGTATCCATACTCGTTATTCTCTACCAAATCGCAACGGTCAAGGCTTGAATACTTCGCAACCTTGATTGAGTTGCCATTCTCGTCAGCAAGCAGATAGGCCACATAGTTGTATTTGCCATCTTCTGTAAGCAATTCCAGTGTACGCTTAAAGTTATCATTGAGTCTCTTGCCTCGCTCATCATAGTAGATACGCAATTGTTCAAAGCTCAAATCCTGACGGTTAGACACAATACGCCCGATTGAATTGCGAGTACGCATCGCAAACAAACGGTCAATCTGCTCCTGTGGCATAGGCTCTGCCGATGTTCCCACTCGCATAAATGCACCTCTTGGAGTCATTCCATACTTCGTTTTGAAATATGGTTTTTCAATACCACTCGCCATAGTAACTTTGACAATGCTGCGTCCATCCTTTTGCTCTTCGGCAATATCAAATAATCCCATAGCCGAAGGCGAGATATTATGCTTTATGCGGTCTTTCAACCTGAGCATGCAATCATCCACATCGCTGATACCCACAGTTGATCCATCTTTATCAATACCGATATAGATGTATCCGCCCTCCTTGTAGTTAAGGAACGCCACAACCTCCTTCTCAATATCAAGTTCAGGAGTCAATTCTCTTTTATATTCTATGCGGTTGGTTTCTGACATAGGTTAACATTAGTTAATTTAGTAATTTATCGTTTATTAGTCATATGATCAATATATGCATCCACCTCTTTAGGGTTTTGTATTAAATTCAAAAGAAGATCATATTTAGAAATTTTGCTAGAATGTCCGCACATATCCCTCCTAATTTCAATCATAAGGGTTAAGAACTCATCCATTTGTTGTTTATCTGATGCTCCATTTGTGGAAGAACACAACCACTTAGTAAAGGCATTAACAACTTTGTCCGAACCATACATGAAAATATTTTTCTTAGATTCTATCATCTTGTCCATCATAACTTTGGTATTCGTATCTTTTTCTTTTTTTACATTTTTAAGAACACCAAAAAACAACCCAACCAAATCAGCATATGCATTATATTTCTTGTCTGATAATTGATTTTCCATTATCTTTATTTGCTCAATCTTTCTTTGCATTATCCATCCAAGTATGGCAATAATAACAGTAAGAATAATGCTAATGTACCCTAAAATAGTTTCGTTATCCATCTCTTATTTATGTTTATAATTTATACTTAAAATAGTGCAAACCTTTGTGGTTTCTCCTGCATATTTAAGTAGAAAGATCCAACAAGATAAAACAAACATATGGCAAATCTTATTGCTTATGAATGCGTATTGAGTTCCTTTCGGATTTCCGTCTATTAAGTATGTAGTTACTGGTTTGCCCATATTGTATTTAGTTAAATAGTTATGGTTTCATTTATCTTTGCCTTGTCAAAAGATGTAAATTTCAGTAACAGTCCCTCTTTGTTTATTGTTCCAACTATGCGACTCATAGAAGAATTGATGGTTGTTGCTGATAATGTTTTGATTATTGTAAACGATTTTCTCGAAGGTTCTTTTTTTACTATAATAACACCACCACGCATTGTTTTCATCGTGGTTAATAGCATTTTATTTTGATTTCGAGCATTCACAATAAAAAATCCGTTCTCATTCTCCTCGATAAAATATTTGCCAGAATTAAAAGTCTTGCTTTTAATTGAAAAATGATAAATGTTATCAGTAGTATGAGTGGAAATATCTTCTGTAGGGATAACTGGAATTACAGTAGATGTTTCTTCTACTACCTCTTCGACAACTTTGGGCATTTCCAAATCTTGTATAAGGATCATTTCCTCGTTGCCTTCGCTCAAATCAGTTTCCACGTACTCTCTTAAGCTGCCATTGTTGCGAGAATATCCCTTTGTAGAAGTGGTTTCTATCTCTTCTCCATAGAAGAAAGACTCCCAATCTCGTTCCTCATTAGGCAAACCAAATCGAGAGTACATACCTACATTATCAAGTATTATACACTTTTTGTCGCCATTCTTTCGCAAGCCTCTTCCTACTTGCTGTATGTATTTAACTAAAGATTTTGTAGGTCTTGCTAATTGAATAAATTCGATATCGGGACAATCAAAGCCTTCGGAGAAAATATCAACATTGACGATAATGTCAATTTCTCCATTTCTAAAAGCTTGTATAACTTTTTCTCTGACTTTTGCCGGAGTCTTGCTATCAATATTCTCGATTGCAACACCGCGACTACGATATTGTAAGCATATGTGTTCACTGTGCTCTCTAGAGATGCTATAAATAATACCTTTCTTGCCCAGAACATTCTTTTCATAGCTATCATAAAGTTGTGCACAAATCCTTGAAGTATCACACACCTCTACCAATGCGCTATTCTTATAATCACCCGCTATATCAAATTCCCTAATGGACTCAATAGATTTAACAAGTTCGGAACTTGTAGGAATAGAATAATATTGATATGATGCCAACCACCCTTTTTGTATAAAATCCTTAATTGACATAGAAGGAATATACGCATCAAATATTTGTGCAAAACCACTATTAGTCATTCTCCAAGGAGTTGCGGTTACCCCCAACTTTTTAGCATCAGGGCAGTATTCCCATAATTTCTGATATGAATTTGCAACTGCATGATGAGCCTCATCAATAATTATAAAATCAAACTTAAGTTCATCAATCAAACATTGATTGGCAGGATGCGTGATAGTTTGAATAGAGGCTACTTGTATAGCTTGAGTCAAATCACGCTTATCCTTCATTGTGCCAGCTAAAACGCCGTGCTTGATATGATATTTATCTAGGCTACGAGAGCTTTGTTCGATCAATTCACTGCGGTGAGCAATGATCAATATACGATAATTAATATTATGCCTTAACCCCCAAATGCTTATGTCACGGATAATAGATGTAAATAATCGAGTTTTGCCAGTTCCAGTTGGCATCTGATATAGAATATTGTCAACACGATTCCACTTGCTAAAGATTTCCTCTTTGGCAAGTGGCTGATAATCACGCAATGTGATATCTTTTTGACAAAACTCGTTATAATCAATCATTAGTATTCCTCAGTTGGTACTAAACTTTGTAATATAGATTGCATTTCATTAACCTCTGCTTGGGATAGAGGTCTTCCTTTAGTGGTAGTCCATGCTTTACTGAATGAAATAAGGTCATTTATCCATTTCAGTTTATCGGTCTTTGTTCTAAATGAATCTGATACCTGTATTGAAAACTCTTCCTCAAATGTAACGAATGACTCATCATCCCCTTTCTTTACACTCCAGTTACTTTCAATAATTTCTTTGTAATCCTGTAATGTCATAAGGTCTGTCCAATCTTGGCTGTCAACATCCTCATCGTCACCCATACGCTGAAGACATTTACCCATAATCTTTTTTACCTTACTCTCCCAGATGCTTCCGTATAGTTCTTCAAGTTTTCTGAGAATGGTCTCTTTTATGTATTTTTCAATCTGTCGGCCATACTCTTTACCTTCCTCTTGCAAGTCTTTGTCCTGAGTTTCAAGCCAAGCTTCTAGGCCTTCTGGATTATATTCAGGCATCTGTTTGTGAATGGAATTTTGATACATTCGAAGCCATAGAGTATCCGCACCTTGGCCTTTGATTAAGCGAATTTGCGTTTGTTCATCTATCGGCATATTGCACAAATAATCGATTAGCACATCAAAATATGGAGCCATTGCATCTACCTGCTCTTTGGTGCTAGATTTTTGCGACAACTTCTCACTTCTGATTAGACTCTCATTTAAAGATGCAATTAAAGAAACGAAAGCATATGTACCGCGATTACACTCAATGAAGGTCTCATATTCTTCCTTGTGCTCATCGATCATTTTGTAATAAACATAAGCATAGCAATCCTTTATTAAATTAGATATTCGTTTCTGAGCATCTAGCATTGCTTTGTTATGTTCAACACAATTTGTATTATAGAGACAAACATCAATATGATCTGTAAACTCTTTCTTGGTCGCTTTAGGTAGCAGTGATGATTTAGACAACGCCGTATCAAATGGTTTTAATTGCAGTTTTGCAGTATCTTCTCCAATTGCAATCTTACGAGCCAAAACACTACTATTATCCCTACCAAGTTGTTTAATAATGGATGAACGCAACGCCTTTAAACGCGAATCCAAATGTGGAGATTCCCAGTTCAAATCCTCGTTCAGATCCAAACGCAAGCTCGGGCTAACTGCCTTTTGGTGTTCATTGATATCCATAAAGATTCTAAGCTGTTCATCTGACGGTAAACCATCAAACGCAACCACAGGAATTGTATTCGTATCTTTATATTTAGAGCCTGCGTAACCATATACACGATGTTGGCCATCTATGATATACGCAATGCAATAAGCGTTCGGAATGGTAAGGTATCCTAATTTTGTTCTCGTATCATCAGATCCGCCAGAAGCCAAATCAAACTGAATCCTATTTTTTCTCTCAGAATCATCAAAATTGATAATTACAGAGTTAGGAAAGTATCCATTTTTCTTATCAATAAATTCCCCAATACCCTTCAATCGAGAAGGTACAAGCAACCTCTGATATGTTGGCATAGTAATTTGTGTATTGACTCTTGTTCGATGTAACACAAACCCAATCTTCAGTAGTGTGGCAGGCTCGATAGACAACATATAATATGTATGCCCGCCCATCGTGCCTTTTAATGCGGGAATACGAATTTTATCATTATTAATGCGTTCGTGTCGGAACATCAAACCATAAAATTGGTATATAACAGTTGACTTATATGCTTTTATAAGACTATTCACATAGTCGTATGTATTGTCAGTAAACTGGAATATCTTATTTTCTGCCAATCTCTTCTCATCCTCACATCCCTCTGCAAATGTGTAATTGCGTGTCGCAAAAATAAACTTAACCTTTTTGTCCTCTCCGTATATTTGACGCAAAGCTTTCATCACACCATCCCGATATAAACGCATATCGTCTATGTCTTTTTTGAATGATGCGGGCTTAATGTTTTCAGTGGCCTTACATTCAACAACAAATATGGCTTCTTCGCCAATAGCAACAACATCAAGTTGATGTTTGTCCTCTGGATTATCACCCCATTGTACTACTAGATTCTCATCGTAATTAAGATGTCTAAAGCCAAGATTATAGAACATACACCAAATATCATCCTCAAACCTTCTTCCTGCTGGTTTGAGTTTTTGAATCCTTACCTTGTATTTTAATTTAGATACTTCTTCCCAACCTTTCGAGAGATAGACATCTAATTCATTTAGCAAAACTGTTTGCGTGTCGTATGGATTCTTTTTTGCCTTAAACTTCTTAGA
>OIAA01000095.1_pt1 | contig 44148 bp, 45 predicted proteins | sample 1580591 | NCBI WGS metagenome assembly OIAA01 (sample SAMEA3882556, study PRJEB24775) | human gut metagenome | biome: human-associated habitat; feature: intestine environment; material: feces | place: Netherlands | collected 2009/2010
GAAGGAAACTCCAGTGATCAGGTACGACAGAGAAACTATGCGATGGATTATGCCTCCATCATGGGATATGGGGTGATAAATTGATGGAATTGGAGAGATAAAAAATTATACTTGTAATCTGGGGAAAATTGCGACAAAATAAAGAGAAGAACTAGTGAAAAAGAAGGAATCCTCTCATGAATCAACAAGAAATATTTGAATACATCAAAAAGCAATATCCAGCCACCCCGGAGAGAATCACACAAAATGGAAAGCAGATCACAATCTTTAAAAACCAGAGAAATAACATTCCCTATGCTATTTTTTATCAATCAGACGAATCTGTAATGTCAATCATGGAAGTTCAGGCAGAGTCAGATATGATAAGCAATTATATCGAAATGTATCACCTTGCTCCGGCAAAGTACATGAATCAGAAACACTGGCTGGCAGTTCCAATGGATGGAACTGTCAGAGATTCGAAAGTTTTAGATATGCTTGATATGGGCTACGATATCGTTGATGAACAGGAAAAAATGACAGAGAAACAAGAAATGGACAGTCGAATAGAAGAAATAAAGTGGGATGATAAATCGTGATTTAGGAGTGATATAAATGATTAAAGATTTAATGTATATTGAACTAAAAACAGGATATTCTGATGATGGTCCAGCATGGATTGGATATGTGAAAACTTCAAAAACCAAGAAAACCATTTACTTTAATGACCATGCTTTTCAAAAATATAATGGTGGTTATTCTAACTATGTAGATATTGAAAACGGCGATGAATATTGGATTTCTGGCTTGAAAAAGAGAGAGAGCAATCGTCATTGGGCAGGACATGGAAAGATTATGATTGATCGTAGAGCTGTTAATGAATACCTTTCCCTGATTGGTGAAAAGGAATTGCCATTAAATCTGTTTGAAGTAGTTGATATTGAAGATAGATTTCCGGTTAAAAGAGTAAAAGAATTATTGAATGAAAAGAAATAGCAATGCCAGCAGTCTTGCAATATTGAGAATAAAAAAATGTGACATTCTTACATATGCGTGCTAATATGAATATAGAAAAAGAGTACTACTGATAGACGGTTAGTCCACATACTTATTGAAAATAACCGTTCACGCTGGGGCGGTTATTTTTGTGTCTTGTTATTAACTTTGCCGAATACCTTTGAGGAACGAGGGAGTGAGATATATGGAGCAATTATTGATTGTTGAAGATGATATTGGTTTGAATCAAGGTTTATGCAAAGCACTGAAAGTAGATGATCGGAAGGTTATTTCCTGCAAAGACCTGAAAACGGCGAAGGAGCAGCTGCTTTGCGGCGGTGTATCCCTGATCCTGTTGGATATCAATCTGCCGGATGGCAGTGGGCTTGAGCTGCTCCGGGAGGTCAAGGAAAACATGCCCGGAGTTCCTGTTATTCTGCTGACTGCCAATGACACCGATCTGGATATCGTAGACGGACTGGAGCGGGGCGCTGATGATTACATTACCAAGCCCTTTTCTCTTTCGGTTTTGCGGGCAAGGGTGAATACCCAACTGCGAAAGCAAGCGTCAAGCCATAAAAATGCGCCGTTCCATATGGATCTATTTCACTTTGACTTTGAGGCTATGACCTTTTATGTGGGAGATTCAAAAGTGGAATTGAGTAAAACAGAACAAAAATTACTGCGTCTGCTTGTTGAAAACCGTGGTCGAACCATGACCCGTGGAGACCTTGTCGACCGGATCTGGACAGATGGCGCAGAATATGTGGATGAAAATGCTTTGTCTGTTACGATCAAGCGTCTGAGGGATAAGCTTGGCGCACAGAAATACATTAAAACCATCTACGGAATCGGTTATAGCTGGGTGACAAAAGATGAATAAAACCGGCATTGTGATCATACTGCTATGTTTTCTGGCGGCGATAGCTGTTGTATTATGGGAGCGGAGAAAGACCAGAAAAACGATGGAAGAAATCGAAAGGATGCTGGACGCTGCCATGACCGGCTCCTTTTCTGAAACCAATTTTGATGAAAGCCAGCTGTCTGCATTGGAAACAAAGTTTGCACACTATCTTTCTGCCGCAGAAGCATCTTCTCGAAATGTAGCGCAGGAAAAAGACAAAATCAAAACCTTGATTGCGGACATCTCCCACCAGACAAAAACGCCGATTGCAAACCTGCTGTTATACAGCGAGCTTTTGATGGAGGAAACTCTGCCTGCATCGGCGAAGGCAAATGTGGAGGCGCTGTACAAACAATCGGAAAAGCTGCGATTTCTGATCGATTCTCTCGTAAAGCTTTCCAGACTGGAAAACGGGATCATTTCACTCTCCCCTCAGCAAGCAGCGCTGCAGCCGCTGCTTGAAAGCGTAGTAGAACAATATGCCGCCAAGGCTTCTGAAAAAGGATTGTCTTTGCAAATGCAGGATACAGATGCTTTTGCTGTATTCGACTTCAAATGGACAGCGGAAGCGCTGGCTAATATCGTAGACAACGCCATCAAATATACAGAGCATGGCACCATTACTATTTCTGCCGTAAGCTATGAAATGTTTGCAAGGATCGATATATCGGATACCGGTTCAGGCATACCGGAAACTGAGCAAGCGAAGATATTTGCTCGCTTTTACCGCTCAAATAGTGTGCAGAAACAAGAAGGAGTCGGCATCGGCTTATACCTTGCCCGACAGATCATATCCGGCGAGGGCGGTTATATCAAGGTTGCTTCCGTTCCGGGAAAAGGAAGTACGTTTTCCATATTTCTGCCGAAATAACAACAATTCTATCAAAACTGTTAGATTTCATTTTTCGCCGGAAAGAATGTGGAAAGATTCCTATGCGATAATCTGTATGTATCAAAGGATCATTTCCTTTCATACATACAGATTTTTTCATGGAGGTACTCATTTATGGAAGTTTTACAGGCAAAAAACCTGAAAAAGATTTATGGCTCCGGCAATAACGCAGTTCATGCGTTGGATGGAGTTGATTTAAGTGTAAAGAAGGGCGAATTTGTTGCAATTGTCGGCACATCCGGCTCCGGCAAATCCACGCTGCTGCACATGCTGGGCGGGCTGGATCGCCCTACAAGCGGCACGGTCATGGTGGACGGACAGGATATTTTCTCCCTGAAGGAGGAAGCGCTGACCATCTTCCGCCGCAGGAAAATCGGCTTTGTGTTCCAAGCATATAATCTTGTTCCGGTGCTGAATGTGTATGAAAATATTGTTCTACCCATTGAGCTGGACGGTGGCAAGGTCAATAAGGATTTCGTACAGCAGATTGTACAGACACTTGGGCTGGATGATCGTCTGGATGCGCTGCCCAATCAGCTCTCAGGCGGTCAACAGCAGCGAGTAGCCATTGCCCGTGCGCTGGCGGCAGCACCCGCTATCATTCTGGCAGATGAACCCACCGGCAATCTGGATTCCAAAACCAGCCAGGATGTATTGAGCCTTTTGAAAGTCACCAGTCAAAAGTTCGCCCAGACCATCGTGATGATCACCCACAACGAAGAAATTGCGCAGATGGCAGACCGCATTATCCGTATCGAAGATGGTCGGATCGTCTCCCGGAACTGACGGGAGGTGGCTGCAATGAATGTCAAAAACAAAAAATGTATCCGAAAGCTCAGTTTAAAATCTCTTTATGCGAACCGTCGTCGCAATCTGATCGCTATTTTTGCCATTGCGCTGACCACGCTGCTATTTACGTCCATGTTCACCATTGTCTTGTCGCTGAACGCCAGCTATGAAACCTACCAGTTTCGGCAGGTAGGCGGCTATGCGCATGGCACCTTTAAGGATGTTTCCCCCGAGCAGGCGGAACGCATCGCTGCCCACCCAAAGGTGAAGGCTGCGGGGGCACGGAAGGTAATCGGTATCACTGCGGAGGGGGTCTTTGCCAAAATACCGGCAGAGATCAGCTACATGGATGCCAACTGCACCAAATGGAGCTATGCAACCCCTACTACCGGACGGATGCCCGAAAGCGGCAAAGAGGTAGCCATGGATACGGCAGCGTTGCAGCTGCTTGGCGTAACGCCGGAGCTGGGCGCCGAGGTCACGGTTTCCTATTCCATTACGGACAAGGATCAAACCGCCTTTACTGTAACAGATACCTTTACGCTGGTGGGCTATTGGGACTATGATGAACTAATGCCTGTTCATTACATCAACATCAGCCGTGATTACGCAGATGACATCGAAGCGCAGGCAGTGAAAACAGGTTTACAGCCTTTCCGCACCGATTTGAATGTCATGCTGGCCTCCGGCACAAACATTCAAGGGCAGATGGAGCAGGTGGATACCGATCTTGGCTACACATGGGACAGCTATACCGATCCCAACAGCGTCCGGATCGGCGTCAACTGGGGATATACCTCATCCCAGCTGGAGTCGCAGCTTGACCCGGAACATGTGATCGCCATAGCAGCTTTTTTGCTGCTGGTGATTTTTACCGGGTATCTGATCATCTATAACATTTTCCAGATCTCTGTTGCAGGGGATATCCGGTTTTACGGGCTTCTGAAAACCATTGGCACAACGCCCCGGCAGCTCAAACGCATCATTCGCCAGCAGGCACTTCTGCTGTGTCTTGTCGGCATTCCGGCAGGGCTGCTGCTGGGCTACGGCATCGGCGCTGTTCTGGTACCTGTTGTCCTGCGCTCCACCCAGTTGGGGGTGGGCATCACTACCATCAGCACCTCGCCTGTGATCTTTGTTGGCTCTATGCTGTTCGCCTTGTTGACGGTGCTCTTGTCCTGTTCCAAGCCCGGAAAAATGGCAGCCAAGGTCTCTCCGGTGGAGGCTGCCAAATATACGGATGTGATGCAGACCAAGAAAAAACGGCGCAGCATCCGAGGAGCAAAGCTCCATCAGATGGCCTTTGCCAATCTGGGACGAAACAAGAAAAAGACGGTGCTGGTGGTGGTGTCTCTGGCACTGTCGGTGACGTTGTTCAATGCGCTGTGTGCCTTTGTGGGCGGCTTCAGCATGGAGAAGTATGTATCCTCCATGACCTGCGCCGATTTTATCGTCAGCACTCCCGACTATTTCCGTTACAACTTGAGTGCAGATGAATTTATCACCCAGGAGCAAATAGAGGAGATCGCAGCAAACACAAAGGCCAGTTTTTCCGGCACGGGATATGCTGTGCGAAAACCCGCCTACCTGTGGATGACGGAGGATGCTCTGCGGCAGGACTATGCAAGGTACGAAAGCGCCGAGCAGTTGGACAGCCATATGAGCCGCATGGAGCACCGGGGCAATATGGTGATGGGAGATACCAGAATCGAGGCTCTGGATAACAGCCTGTTTGAAAAGCTGCAAGTGTTCGACGGAGATATTTCTCCTATGCTGGAGCCAAACAATAACGCCATTGCCATTGCGGTTTCCTTAGATGACTACGGTAATCTGCCCAATCCTGAATACTACCCCAAGGTGGGAGACACGATCACCGCCACCTATGCGGACGATGTGAAATATATCGACAGCCGCACCGGGGAACTCACCGAAGTTACACCGGAGGAGTACTTTCAGGCAAAATTGTATGGAGCCAGAGATGTAGAGTACACGGTCTGCGCCTTGGTAGAACTTCCGAATTCCATGAGTTATCGTTATAGTGGTTTTGGATATGACGTAGTTTTGTCTGTGGACACCGCACAGAGGGACAGCGGTGGTGCAGCCATTCCGATGCTCTACCTGTTCGACACAGCGGACGACGCTGACGAGGCCGAAGCAGAGCAATATCTATCGAAGCTCACTGCCGGTGAGTTTTCGCCCTTGATGTATGAAAGCAAGGCCACGGCTCGCTCTGAATTTGCTCAGTTCCGGCAGATGTTCCTTCTGATAGGTGGTATTCTCTGTGCTATCATCGGGCTGGTGGGACTCTTAAATTTCTTCAACGCCATGATGACCGGTATTCTTTCCCGCCGCCGTGAATTTGCTGTGCTTCAGGCTGTAGGAATGACGAACCGGCAGCTCAAAACCATGCTGATCTACGAGGGATTATTTTACGCAATGTCCTCCGTAGCGGCGGCCTTTATTCTGTCGCTGGCGGTGGGACCTCTTGCAGGAAAAATGCTGGGCAGTATGTTCTGGTTCTTTGAGTATCGATTCACCATTCTGCCTGTCCTGCTGACAATTCCGGTATTTCTTCTGCTGGGGTGGCTGATTCCTTGCATGATGTATGACAACGCAGCGAAATGCAGCGTTGTAGAGCAATTAAGGGATGCTCAATAACTGTTAAGCAAAAAACGGCCCTCTGCCAAGGAAAAGGCAGAGGGCTGAGTTTTAATCTAAGGGTTTACATTCAGTTACAGTTTTTAGATAAATTTCGGGGTTTCCGTTCAAAACAAGGTCTGCATATCCAATCGGGTCATTGTAGATCAGATAATCCAGTTCTGACCGCTGATACATATTGTCGGCAACCTCGTTTTCCACCGCAAACGTATCAATGGCAATCTTGCTGCCATCAAAAAATTTCAATTCCACACAAGCGGTATCCATGTTAAACTCACAAGAAATCAATCTATCCATAAGAAACCTCCATTTTGCGGGATGTTAGATCATCCCAAAATATTTGAATGCTTCTCGGATTGCTTTCTCTTTTTCCTGCGGACACTGGGGCTGTCTGGAATCCTCGGACTTCGGCAAATTGTAATTCTTGCCAACTTCAATCCCACATTTCCTCTTAATCTGTGAGATATAAAGATTGGATACCTTTAACCCGCTATGCTCCAGCACATAGTCTTTGATCTGGGTGTAGGTTGCCCCATCCTGAAATTCGGACATATCCATATCTTCCAAAGAGAACTCAACCCGAATCTTTTTCGAGTCGACCTCACCCTTGGAAAGCAAGACAACCGTCTCAACTGTTGTTTCGTTGTCCCAACTCATTTCCTCTATCTCCTTTCCATTAAAATAGACAGGAAATCTGAATTTAATGTGCTTCAAGAAACGGCCATCCGGCTGCTCTTGCTCGTATATATCAACTCGTTCAATGAAGCTGTTAAGAAACTCTTTCTTTTCAGCATCCGTGAACTTATCATACAGTTTATCAAAATACAGAAGAAATTGATAGATGTTGTCACCGGAAATTTTCTGCTGACGCACATTATAGATTCTGGTTTCCACTTCCTCAATTTCTTCTTCCACAGAATCAATATCATCATACAGCTTATACAAGCGTTCTTCCATATCCTGATACTTGCGGTCATAATGCTTGTCTGTTACATCAAGACTGTCCATCTGCTGTCCCAACTTTGCTTTTGCTCCGTTTAGCTGATGAAGTTTCTTACGAAGCTGTTCCAGTTCGGTTTCCAATTCTTCTGTATCAATTCTGGAACCAATCTTCTGACGGATTGCCTGTTCAAACTTCGGGTTTGTAACCAGTTTTCTGATCACTTCTTCTACCGCAGCGTCCACCATTTCCTGTTTCCACTGTCGTCTGTATCCGCATTTATGACCATTTACCGTAGTACGGTGTTTGCAATGATAATAATAATAATCCTTATATAAGGTTCCGTCTTTTTTCTTCTTACGATTTACATTGCCGTACATCGCAGCCCCGCACACAGGACAACGAAGAATACTGGAAAGGATGTTTTCATGTTCCTGATTATAAATTTTCTCGCTTTTGACACCTGTTTCCTGACGTTTCCTTTGTGCCATCTGCCATACTTCTTCCGAAACAATTGCTTCATGTACTCCATCATAAACCGGGTAATCGTCCTGTTTCACAATATGATACTGATTACGGGTTCCTGCAATCTTTTCATTCTTACGGCGACCATAAGCGAGTTTTCCACAATAAACCGGATTGTCTAAAATTGACTTGATAAAATGTGCTGAAAACATATCCAGCGTGTTATTCTGGCGCTTTTTCTTTACATAGCCATGCTCATTCAAATACGTTGCAACTGCAGATGCTCCCATTGTTGTATTCACATACTTATCAAAAATAATGCGAATCACATCGACTTCATCATCTGCAATATATAAATAACCATCTACCAGCTTATATCCATAAGGAGCAAAACCGCCATTCCATTTTCCCTCACGAGCCTTCTGTCTGCGCCCCTCCATAGTCTGAACAAGGATATTTTCACGCTCAATTTCCGCAACCGCAGATAAGACAGAAATCATCAATTTCCCGCTGTCTTTGGAACTGTCTATGCCATCTTCTACACAAATCAGATTGACCCCAAAATCCTGCATACGCTGTAAGGAACTAAGTACATCGGCTGCATTTCTTCCGAATCGGGAAAGTTTGAATACAAGGACAAATTCAACCTTATCTTTGCCTGACTCAATATCTTTCAGCATTTGCAAAAATTGTGGACGACCTTCTATGTTCTTACCGGATTTTCCCTCATCAGAGTATTCACCCGCAACTACCATATCCTGAAATTCCGCATACTTTTTCAGCTTATCTTTCTGTGCATCCAAACTATATCCATCTACCTGCATCGAGGTAGATACTCGTGTGTATATGTAACATCTTCTTGTTTTCAATTCCTAACCACCTCCATCCATAGGGTGATATGTAATTGTGCCACGGCCTGTGGCACTTTTTACTCCAATTCTTTTTCGATTTCTTCAATAGACGGCAAGCTGCTTTTCAGTTCTTCCGGAAGTGCTTTTACCATCTGGTTTTTCCATTCTGCTACGCCAATTGGATTCTGGTATCCTGCAAGAGAATACTCAACTACCGTCTGATTTTTACCTTTAACCAAAAGCAATCCGATAGTCGGATTATCACTCGGATGACGCAGAATATCATTTACAACATTCTGATACATATTGAGCTGACTGATGAAACCGGGCTCAAAATCACAAGCTTTCAGTTCAATTACCACATAACAGCGAAGTTTCAGATGATAGAACAAAAGATCAATATAAAAGTCATCTCCGCCCACTTCCAGATGTACCTGTCTGCCTACAAACGCAAATCCCTGTCCCAACTCCAAAAGAAAGTTCTGGATATGCTCTGTCAGCTTACGTTCAATCTCAACCTCTCGCCTTGGCATATCAGTACCAAGGAAATCAAACAGATACGGATCTTTGAAAATCTGATTTGCCATATCGGAATCCGCAGGTGGTAAAGCAACAGGGAAGTTATTGACACTTTTTCCTGTACGTTCAATCAATTTGCTCTGAATCTGCAAATCCAGAATCGTACTGCTCCAACCGTTTTCGATGGTTTTATGTGCATACCAGATTCGTTCTTCCTGTGTATCCAATTTGTCAAGCAACATACGATTGGTACGCCATGGAATTTGTGCCACGACCCGTTGCACAATTTCAAAATCCGGCCAGCACTCTGCGAATTTTCTCATATACTTAATATTTCTTGGAGAAAAGCCGGACATATCCGGAAACGCATCTTTCAGGTCTTTTGCCATGCGGTCAATGACTTTGGCTCCCCAGCCTTCTTCCTCCTGCTTTTGCAGAATAGCTTTACCAATATTCCAATAGAGACAGATCATACTGGAATTTGCATTCAGTACAACCTTTAATCTCTGGTTCTCAATTTCTTTTTTGATTGCTTCTATAAAATCCAAATAACTATCACTCATTTCAGAAAGATTTGGAGCAACAGGGAAAATCACTCCATCTTTATCTTTCCCCATACGTTTTCTGCTATCCATGATTGCTGCCTCCCATTATATTCCATATGGCATATATCGAATTACTGTTTCAATTATTTGTCCCAACTTAATTATACCATTGATTTTCAGTTTTTCAATATATTCAAAATATAAAAAATGGATGCCGACATTTTCGACACCCATTTACGCTGACTTTGTATCTTCTGTTTTAGTTCTTGCCCCACCATCTTCATCTGCATTGATCTCATCGAGGAGCTCTTGCCCGTATTTCTCAATCATACGAGCCAGAAAATCCACACATCGTTCAAATGCTATATTCTGTTCCATGAGCCCCTCCTTTCAAATCACTTACCTATGCTCTTTCGTAGACTTGAAAGCCGTGCTATAATATTTAGCAGAACGCTTCCATCAATCTACACTCATTTTAGAACAAACAGTCTAAAGCTTCATTGAGCGTGGATTGAGCGTAAATTGACTATTTTTGAAGGAGGGCTGTCTATGGAATATTTAGATTTCAGTTCAGTCATCACCACCATTCGTAACTATATCAGTGATGCCCACAGTATGAATCAGATTGACATGATGTACCAGTTGTTTGTCAGCTTTTTAAGTTCAGACGAATCTCTGGATTTTGATTTTGATAATGGTCTGGTATGCCGTTGGTTCAATGGACAAGCAAAAATCAGTCCTCGTATCACCAGGTATTATATGGATAACCACAATCGAAACCGACTCGCTGCTGATATGCACAGAAATGTGCTTCCGTTGATGTATGACAGTACTATGGCGGTGCAAGAGATTTATAACATTCTGGTGCAGGATACAACCATATCAGATAAAACCAAGGCTCGGCTTCTCGAGAATTATCCTTGTGAAACAGAAATGGATGAAGCAGTATTTCTAACTTCTGCTTTATGCTTTGGCATGGAACGTACTTTTGTAAAGCGAGATGTAAATACTAAGAATCTGTTATCTGCTGGAAATCTTTCTCCGGCCGTGAAAGATTTTATCTACGATGGCGGTACCCCAAAGCCATGCCGTCATTTCTGTGGACGAGACAATGAACTTGTAACTTTACATCAGTTGTTATGTAGTCATGGAAAGGTATTTCTGCAAGGTATCGCCGGCATTGGTAAAAGTGAATTGGCAAAGGCTTATGCTAAAATTCATAGCAAAGAATACACAAATATTTTGTACCTTTCCTACACTGGCAATTTAAAACAAGATATTTCAGATATGGATTTTGCAGATGATCTGCCGGATGACGACAATGAAGAACGGTTCCGCAAACATAACCGTTTTCTGCGTACATTGAAAGAGGACACCTTATTTATCATTGATAATTTTAATACTACAGCATCGCAGGATGGTTTGCTGTCGGTTGTGATGAAATATCGCTGCCGTATTCTGTTTACTACCCGAAGCAGCTTTAACAACTATACTTTCATGAATCTGGAAGAAATTGGGGATACAGATGCTTTGATTAAACTGATGGGCTGCTTCTATTCCGATGCTGAAAAGAATCGCACGATTTTGGAGCAAATCATCCAAACAGTACACAGTCATACTCTTGCTGTAGAAATGTCAGCCCGTTTGTTGGAAAGTGGAATTATGGAGCCGTTGCTCCTGTTAAAGAAGCTAAAAGAAGAAAAAGTCGCCCTGGATGCCACCGATACTATCGGTATCTCCAAAGACGGCAAAAGTCGCAAGGCGACCTATTATGACCACATTCACACGTTGTTCTCTCTGTATCAGCTTTCAGAAGCAGAAACAGATATTATGAGAAACCTTGCGTTGGCTTCGTTTTCCGGTGTTCAAAACAGATTGTTTGCGAACTGGTTAAAGCTGCGTGATATGAATACTGTCAATGATCTGATTGAAAAAGGCTTCATCAAGGCAATGGAAGGTCGTATGATTGCCCTTCATCCAATGATGCAGGAAGTGACAATGGAAGAAACAAAACCTTCTGTGCAGACTTGTCACACCTTATTGGAAAGCTTACAGCAGATTTGTCTGCGTCATGGAGAAGAAGTTTCTTATTATAAACAGTTGTTCCAGACCATTGAATTTGTGATAAATCAGATTGAAAATGATGATATGCCGGTATATCTTCGTTTCTTGGAAGATGTGTTCCCTTATATGGAGAATTACCGCTATTATCAGGGGATGGAATTGGTTATAAATAAACTGTCTGACTTGCTCAAGGACAAGGCTGTAGGCTCTATTGCTGACCGGGCATTGCTGCTCAGTTATCAGGCAGCTTATGAGAAGAAACCAGATAAAGCAATCAAGATGCAGAAAGATGCCATTGCAATGATTCCGAAAATGACTTCGGAGAATGCGTTGCTCCTGTCCAATCTGTATGCAAATCTTGGCGGTATGTATAAAATGAATGGCAAGCTGGAACTTGCTAAAGAAAATATGGAACAGGCAATCAGAATCATAGATGAGTATGGTCTGGCCTATTACCATGATAGCATTGTGCAGATTACAAACTATGCTGTATTGCTTACGGATATGGGACAGCCTGATGTTGGTTTGTCTGCTCTGCGAAAGCTCTGCCGTGTAATTCGAGAATATAATTCTGATACTGGTCTGGATTATGCAAGTGTTCAAGAAGCGATGGGAAATATCAGCCTGACTATGGGAGAAATTTCGCAGGCAACTTCATATTTCCAGAAAGCTATGGAAATCTATGAAACAGTATTTGAGTTTGAACCTGATATGATTGAAGCAAAGAAACAGGAACTGCTTGGAACGTATGCGCAAGCCGGATTATACTTAGGCGAAAAATTATTGACCAAAGAAGGGGATATATAACTATATGAACAATTTACTCGTTGGAAATGGTATAAACATTCAATTTAATAAAACTGATTATACTACGCAACAAATAGTATTGAGAATTCTAAAAAATTGTGATAGAGATGATTTTCCATCACATATCATTGTGAATTTCCCGTACCTGTTAAAAAATTATATAGGGCAATTATTTTTAGAAGCAAGAGATATTTTGGAGGACAAATACGATAATTTTACAAATTGTACTGCAGAAGATGAATCTTTGAAGTCTTTCAAAAAACAATATGCAGATAAAATTGATACATTACGAATAACTGATATAGGATTTGAAGACTATTATTTAATTCATGATTTAGTATGCCACAAGACCAATACTCAAAATCCCGAGCAATACTATGTCAGGGAAGCTCTGAGAGTTGCTTATCTATATGCAATATATAATGATGGTAAACTTAATACCTTGTATCAAGAATATCCGGAAAAATTCATCACCTATTTAGAGGCGTTCGACAACATATTTACTACAAACTATGATGCAAATCTCGAATTAGCAACACATAAACCGGCATACCATATTCATGGGCAATTTGATAAGAAAAGTGATGTGTATCTTCTCGATTCATTCAGAAACCAACTTCCCGATGCACCAATAAAAGAAATAGAAATTGATGAGAATTATTTCTATTTGTATTCAAACGCTTTGACAACACATTGTGGCGCATACAAAGAATTACAGATCAAACAAATTCCTCAAGCAAATAGTGCTGTTGAAAAAATGGCAATAGCCTATAATAATGACCCCAAAATCAAACAGGATGTTGATAGTTGGACGCTTAAATCGAATAAGTTGACTGCAAATATGGGATATGCCATTCAGCTTAAAGCCGCTAATCCTTCATTAACTTTTTCTGATAATTATCATTTTGATACTTTCAAAAATATTACGGGGACATTAGAAATATTAGGATTATCTCCGTGGAATGATTTTCATATATTTGAATCAATAAATGCATCTAATATTGACGAATGTGTCTACTATTACTTTAACGAAAGTGATTGTGACATGATTAAAGAATTACTTCCGACACTTAATGCTCAAGGGAAAATTCGATTTTTATCTGTAAAAACTTTTTGGGAGGATTGTTATGAAAAATAAAATAGTATTCAAATCTCAGAAAGATTTCGTGAAATGGGTAACTGTATCGAATATGTTTGCTAAAAGCAGGATTATGCCCATGGTTGCATTAAAGCAGTTTAATTCATTAAAAGCCAACCAGCGAACAAACATTAAGAAAGCTTTTGAAGAATATGACCAAAAGCGACGAATAAAAATTCCGAAAGGTGAAATTGATTCTGCATGGACAATATCAGTAATGGTAGATGCACACATTATTGCGACAGAATATAATGTTGATCCATTAACTGTGATAATGTGTCTTAATTCACCTTGTAAAATAAATGAACGAATTGTCATTAAATAAACAATTGTAGCTCTGTGTAATAGCAGAGCTATTTTTTATTCCACAGATAAATTTTGCTCAATTTCCGCTCAATCCACGCTCAATGTGTTTTGCGCCCTCTTTCAATAGAATGAAATTGCAATGAAAACAGCACCAAATCAGAAAATCCGGTGCTACTTCAACGCAAATCTACTGAAAGGGGCATTTTTTATGAACACGAACAAGCACAAGGAGGTACAGACCAAATGAGAGAACTGAACAACATCAAAATCATTGCTGTGGATCACGGCTACGGCAACATCAAGACCGCAAACACAGTTACCCCTACCGGAGTGACCGCCTATGAAACCGAGCCGATCTTCTCCGGCAACATTCTGGAATATGGCGGCATCTATTACCGCATCGGAGAAGGTCACAAGGAATTTATCGCAGACAAGGCTGTGGATGAGGACTATTACCTTCTGACGCTCATGGCGGTTGCCAGAGAACTGAATGTATACGGCATCCGTGAAGCAGATGTTCATCTGGCTGCCGGTCTGCCACTGACCTGGATTCGCAAACAGCGTGAAGATTTCCGAAGCTATCTGCTCCGCAACAAGGAAGTGAACTTCCGTTTTAATGGCAACGATTATTACATTCGATTTGTCGGATGCAGTCTTTTCCCGCAGGGATACCCTGCCATCATCAATCAACTGGGAAATTTCAAGGGAACGAATCTTTTGGCAGACATTGGAAACGGCACCATGAACATTCTGTATATCAACAATAAAAAGGCGGTAGAGAGCCGCTGTTGGACAGAAAAGTTCGGTGCCAACCAGTGCATGATTGCCGCTAAGAATGCGGTACTGGACAGCTTCGGCGTGAAAATCGAAGAATCTACTGTTGAGCAGGTACTTCGTTTCGGAACTGCTGATATCAGCAAGCCCTATCTGGACTGTATTACCTCCGTGGCTAAGCGATATGTGGCTGATATTTTTGCTACGCTTCGCCGCTATGAATACAATCCGGATCTGATGCGACTGTATATCGTTGGTGGTGGCGGCTGTCTGGTCAAGCATTTTGGACAGTACGATGAAAGCCGAGTGACTATTCTGGATGATATTTGTGCGACAGCCAAAGGTTATGAATATCTCGCCTCTATGAGCCTTCGCAGGAAGGAGTAAGCCATGAGCGAGAATATCCGCAGCACAAATCTTCGCTTCAATCTGGAAAAGGACACCCAGAAGCGAGCATGGCAGTATCTTCAGAACATGGACAAGCAGCAATTCAAATCCTACAGCAATGTGATTGCCGTAGCTCTGGTGGATTACTTTGACCGCTATTATCGCAGTCAGGATGATCCTTACTTTGAAACCAGGGAACGTGAGGAACGATTTGTGAATCAGATTATTTCCTCTGTAGAAAGCGCCATGGAGAAAACACTTCCGGTATTTCTTGCAGGCTGTATGGTGGGAATGTCGCAAGTGCCGGTTGGAGCCGTTTCGGTCACACAGCAGGAACTGGATGAGGAAGTGGATTGGGATTTTCTTGGAGAATAAGTTTGCTCCAAGCTGATCTCACAGAAGGGAGGTGAACACATGACACAATTTCTAACACAAAGCAGTCCGATACCGCCGTATATGGCGTTCCCAAGATTTTTACTGGACAAGGATGGCCTAAATGAAACTGCAAAAATTCTCTATACGATTTTGCTCGACCGAGCAAGGCTGTCCCAGAAAAATGACGGATGGACAGATGAACAAGGTCATGTGTTCATTTTCTTCCCCATCAAGAGCCTGGCAGAAACCATGCACAAGAGTGAAATGTCTGTCAAAACCGCATTGAATGCTCTGGAGAAAGAAAATCTGATCGCCCGTAAACGTCAGGGAGCAGGTTTTCCAAACAGGATATACGTTAAATATCCACCGGAAGCATTGAATCAAACGGACAGAATTTTTTCCGTAAAACAGACAGAAAACTGTCCTACAGATGGACAGAAAACTGTCTCTGTGACAGACAGAAAACTGTCCAGTAGTAATAAAGAGAAGAACAATATAAAAAGAACAAATTCAGAGAGTAAGGATGACCGCACCGCTTATGGCTCTTATCAAAATGTTTTCCTGAGTACGGAAGAACTGAAGGCTTTGAAGGACGAGGTTCCTCATTATCAGGAATACATTGAAAAGCTGTCCAGCTATATGGCATCCAGCGGAAAACAGTATTCCAGTCACGCAGCCACCATACGAAGCTGGGCATTGCGTGACCATCCTGCTCCTGTCAAACGAACCTATGAATGTAAGGAGGATGAAAGCCTATGAGACCAATCAATAACGCCGTGGATGAATTATTTCAGCCGAGAGAGCTTGCAGAGGATGAATATTTGAACGAAGCTGACGGACTGATGTATTGTTCCAAATGCCACACTCCCAGACAGCACCGAATTGAATTGAAGGAACGAGTATTCCTTCCTACGGTTCGATGCCGCTGTCAGCAGGAAATATACGACAAAGAAGAAGCCGAACGCAAGCATCAGGAATTTCTCATTCAGGTGTCACGCTTGAGGACAAACGGATTGCAGGACAAATCCCTGCATGATTACAACTTTTCCAATGATAAAGGCTACAATCCGGAAATGCAGAAAGCCCATGAGTATGTGTCCCATTGGGAAGAAATGAAAGCGAACTCGTTGGGACTGCTTCTCTGGGGAGATGTGGGAACCGGTAAATCCTTTTTCGCTGGCTGCATTGCAAATGCCCTGTTGGACAAAGGTATTCCGATTCTGATGACCAATTTTTCCAGAATCCTGAATACGCTGACCGGAATATATTCCGATGACAGAAACCAGTTCATTGACAGTTTTAATAAATACAGTCTGCTGATTATTGATGATCTGGGAATTGAGCGAAGTTCGGAATTTGCTTTGGAACAGGTATTCAATGTGATTGACAGTCGATACCGAAGCAAGAAACCACTGATTGTAACCACCAATCTAACTTTGGATGAGTTGAAACATCCGAAAGATCTGGCAAGAGCCAGAATTTATGACCGAGTATTGGAGCGTTGTGTTCCTTTGAAAATCAACAATCAGAATATCCGAGAGTTGAACGCAGCCGCCAATATGCAGGAAGCACGAAAAATATTAAATTCCGGTACTTAAATTCACAGCCGATGGTGCGGAACAATTCGCCTGTCAGTACACAGATAACTTATAACTTGCAAAACGAATTGTATCTGCACCATCTACACCGGATTACAGTACCACACCGATACCAGGAGATTTTATGGCAAATAACAGACCTATGACTGAAGATGAAAAGAAATTATTGCAGGCACAGCACAGAATGGAAGCGATTGAAGCACGCAACCGCCAGAAAGAGCGAAAGGCAAGAACCAGACGATTGATCCAGATGGGAGCCGTATTGGAAAGCGTGTTCCCGGAAGTTCAGACTATGGAGCTTGATGATGTGAAGATGGAGCTGAAAAGACGATTGAAGGCATAAGCCTTGGCAGCTTCGCTGCTATCCCGAAGGGCGCACTTACTCACCACCCATAAAATGGGCGGTGGTATCCCCTTCGGGGTCGTGCGCTCTGCGAGGCTTTGCGGCTCCGTTGGAGCCTTATGTACAATGCCACACTTGCTGTCATTGTCCACGCAGTTTCCGCAAGTACAAACGATACTGCGTTTGTAATCAGGGGTACAAATTGTACCCTACCTTGCGCTAACTGCCTGCGAAAATCTGCCACTACACAAGGTACGCCCTTCGGGTGCGGCAGTTTTATCGCAGAGATAGGCGCAGCATTCACCGCACCTATTTTCTTTTTCAAAAAAGAAACAAAAATTGTGCTGCGGCACAGGAAGGAGGAAAATAGTGAACTATTTCCATTTAGAAGCAAAAGTTGTGAGTCGTGGCGCAGGCCGTTCTGTGATAGCAGCTGCCGCTTATGCATCCTGTTCCCGACTCTACAATGATTATGACGGACTTACCCATGACTACACCAGAAAGCACGGGTGTCTGTATAGCGAAGTCTTTCTTCCGCAGTATGCACCAGAAGAATGGAAGGACAGACAGCTACTCTGGGAAGCTGTCGAGTCCGTAGAAAAGACAAAGGACAGCCGACTGGCGAGAGAGCTTGTGGTTGCTTTGCCATCAGAACTGTCTTTGGATGACTGGAAAAGTATGCTGAAGCGTTTTGTTCGTGAGCAAGGCATTGACCTTGGAATGTGTGCGGATGTGAACATCCATGATCCGTACCCTCCGGGGCATAATCCTCACAGCCATATTCTTTTCACCATGCGTCCCTTAGATGAACACGGCAAGTGGCAGACAAAGACTCAGAAAGAATACCTTTGCAAGCGTGGCGGCGAAGAACGTGGTTTTACTGCTGATGAGTTCAAGACCGCCAAAACACAGGGGTGGGAGAAACAATATATGTATCAGTTCGGGGAGAAAAGGCAGTATTTAACCCCATCTGAAGCTGAGAAAATTGAGGGATGTATCAGGACGTCAAAGACCCCTAAAAGCACCCGCTATGGGAGACAAAACCCACTTACAGCACTTTGGAACAGCGAAGAACAGATATTTGCATGGCGCAAGAGCTGGGAAATGATTGTCAATGAAGAACAGGAACGCCATGGTATTGCTGACCGTGTAGACTGTCGCAGTCATGCCGCCAGAGGACTAACTGAACAGCCAACCGTACACGAAGGATACCACGCAAGAAAACTGGAATCCATGGGAATTGTTTCTGACCGCTGCGAACTGAACCGCCAGATCAGGGCAGATAACAAACTCCTGCGTGAACTGAAAAAACAGGTGCAGAAGCTGATGAAAGCAGTCAAAGAAAATATTCCTGCCCTCGCTTCTGCATTGGAAACTCTGCGTGACAACATGATTTTTCTTCAGTATCAGTTGATCGTGAATACTTCTCAGCAGGAAGCTGTCACTTCCCAGAAAAACCTTTTGGCTGATATACTGGCTGAATACAAAAATGTTAAGGCAGAATTCAAAGCCAAGACCGCTGAGAAAAAAGAGCTGATTGCAGAACAGAAAAACTGTGGGATTCATTTCATTCGTGCAAGTAAGCTGGGTGAACAGATTGCAGCTCTGACCGAAGATATTGAAGAATTGAAATTCCAAAAGGCTGGATTGCTTTCTCAGCTTAATTGTCAGGATAACGGCATTGCTGCCAGAAAGCAGAATCTAAAAAAGATGGAGAACGCTCTGGAAACCTTGGAACAGCAGCGTGCTGCCCTGTCTGAACAGAAAGAAGCTGATAAGACAGATTTTCTTGAAATCCGAGATGGTATCGCACCCGAAAATATGGATGCAGTTATGCAGGAACGTGAAAAACTCCGTCCTGATGGCAGAGTTGGTTTAGTACGAAAATTGTATGAAAAATACAAGAATAAATACAGTTCTGCTACTTTCGATGAAGCCAACAGGCAGATTGATGCCGAATTGAAAGAACAGCCAATTCAGAAGAAAAAGCGTTCTATCAGCGAACAGCTGAAAATGCCGAAACAAGAAACCCCACAACCAAAGAAGCAAAAGAAGAAAGAATACGAGCGATAATTGAAAACACGGCTGTTACTTCCGAAAGGTAGTAGCAGCCGTATCCCTCATTTGTTTTTGTATTTGTCTATAATCTCCCTAAATTTTGGATGTTCTCGAAGGTATGCACATTGTGGATCAGTTTCTAATCCATTGAGAAGAACTGGTATCAACTCATGGGATTGTATAGCTTTGGTTTCGGGTGCCATCCTGTGATACAGAACGGAATCAGTTAATGACCAATGTGTAGTGAGCGCTTCAAGCATTTGTTCCAGTAAATGAAGCGTTGCATCTGCATTTTGCTTTTGTTCCAAAATCTGATAAGAAGCAATATATCGGTTGTATTCCCACATATCAAATACATCTACCATGGAACTTGATTTTTCGGCAATTTTACAAGCAGATTCTGTGTTTCCGGAAGCTAATTCAGCATCTATCAATTTCGTTAGGAGCATCTGAACTCTGGTAATTTCTTTGAATAATGCCTTTTCCAGTTCTAATGCAGCCAATTCTGCTTTTTGTTGTTGCATATAAATAGATACCTGAAGCATAAGTTTATCCGGCAATGTGCTAATCAGGTCAGTTTTATCTTGAATTGTATCAAGAACCTCTTGTGCAGCATCTGTTTTGCCCTTACGAATATAGCGGTTAACTCTCATATAGTTAGCACTATTTCGTATCTTTTCATCATTGCTCTCAGCCAGATGTAAATACCAGTCTGAAATCTTTGTATCAAGGCTATCGATGGGTAAAGTATCATCGGCTGTCTGCAAAAGTATGGAATCCAAAATAATCGTGATGTTGAGAAGAAGCAGTTCGTTGTGTGGGTATTCGTGTATCTTTGCTTCAGCAGCATCAAATGCAGAAAGAATATCATTCCTTGCTTGTTTGGCGAGCTCGTTGCAGAAAAATCCAATTTCCTGTTCAGACAGATCCTCACTAAAACAAAACAATGTATTCAAATCAATTTTCAAAAGTCTGGCTAATGGAGGAAGAAGGCCAATATCAGGGCTTGTGATACCTTTCTCCCATTTGCTGACAGCGGGAGTAGAAACACCGAGATAATCAGCAACCTGTTCCTGTGTTAATCCAAGTAGCTTGCGCTGCTCTTGGATGACTATGTTCATAGGCATATCTTAATCTCCTTTGAGGATATTACAAAAAGCTCTTTGTTGTCTTTATTATAGCAAGCTGATATTCATAGCACAATCGAGCAGTTGTTAATCATGGAGATAAAAACTTAACCACAAGTTAAAAGCCACGGCTTTCACTCTGATATGGAGTGCAGTCATGGCTCTTTCTAAATGATGTAAAAGGGCGATAGCATTTTATGCTGTCATCCCTTATATTTATTGCAAAACCAGATTGAAGCGATGGATACAGGCCACTCTCTTTACGGTTGACTATTTCGACTGGTTTTGCTGTTTAGCTTTTTCTTGATTATAAACATAATAATCATATAAATAAGGCACACTATTACTCCAGAAACTGTCATTTTCAAAAGACCGATATGCCATGCGATTTGAAGTCGTGCCAGATAATAATCAGGGACTGCTCCGTTTAGAAGTACAGGTATGCCAACTTTCAATACAGGTAAACATGCCCCAAACAGGAAGCTGATGATTGCACCCAAAACAAAATTCATTTTTTGATATATGTTTATTTTTTTCAGATAATCAATCTCTTGCATTTTTGTAGCATTATTCCTGTTGGCTGAATTACTTAATTCTGCTTTAAACGTCCGGTATTCATTCTGACAATTTTGGCATTCTTCCAAATGCTTTTTAATAAATGAATTTGTTTCCTCGGATGTCAAATCATCCATGTATAAAGGTAGTAAATCATTGACTATATTGCACTGCAATTCTTTATTCATTTTTCTTCATCTCCTCAAATATTCTTTTTTTTCCACGATAAAAATTAACACGAGCCCAATTTTCACTTTTGCCTATTATTTCACCGATTTGAGCGAAAGATATTTCTCCAATCAACCGTAAATACATAACTTCCCTCATCGGTTCATCAAGATTATGTAGCGACTTCAATATCTCTACATTTTCCCACTGGATAAATAGTTCATCTTCAGCAGAAGAAATTGTCAACATGTCTTCATAATTTGATAAATCTTCAAATGATTTATTGTCTCTTAAATACTTGAGCCAAAGATTTTGAGCAATACCACAAAGCCATGTCAATACACTGCTATTTCCTTTAAACTTGTTAATACTATTTACAGCGCAAAAGAAAGTTTCCTGTGTTAATTCTTCTGCAAGTTCATGGTTACATGTTTTACTTAGTAGAAACGTATAGACCTTTTTTGAGTGGTTTTGGTATATTTCTTCCATTGATTCCATCGTACTTCCTCCTTTCTGCTAAGTTAGTACCCGGAAATCATCATTCGTTACACATAAATAAATAATTTGTAGAGCTTTGTATTTCCTTATGTGCATTTTAGTATATAAGCATAAATTTTTCTACAAAATCCCTTTTCATTCTCCAAAAGAGATGATATCTTCAGAATCGAGAAGGAGGGAATTCATCACTCCCTCCTTCTCGATTTAACAACATATCAATTCATTCAAAACAATTTCCTCTGCCGCATTTCGGATGTTATTGCAAGCACCAACCCATGCCATCTGATCACGAGCCTTTAATGCTTCGTTTATGCCCTGCTGCTCCTGCATTTGCAGGGTCAACAGTTCCATTCTTTGATTAGCGGTATCATCCACCTCATTCAGATGTTTGACCAGTTCTCCATCCAGCAAAAGTGTGTTGTACAGCATCTTATAGTGTTCTTTCAGATAGCGCAGACGCATTCTGCCGTACTTTCCGTAATGCGGTTCTTCCTCCGGAAGTTCCAAATCCGGATAATACATTCCATCTGCTCCGAGCGTATATGTACCGCCCATTTCTTCGAATAATGACTTCATATGCTATTCCTCCTTGAAATCAGCAATGACCTTTAGATCATCGCAAAATGTTCAAGAGCAGCTCGGATAGCATCTTCCTTTTCTTTCGGGCATTGTGGTACTTTCTGATTTTCTTTCTGTGAAATATTGTAATGTTCTCCTACATCAATACCACATTTGCGTTTAATTTGGGAAATATATAAAGTTGAAACCTTTAAGCCAAATTCTTTCAGCACATAATCCTTGATTTCCTGATAGGTAGCCTTTGACTCAGCAGCGGTAATATCAAGCTCATCCAAGTCTAAGTCGACCTCTATCGTATCATCCGGAGTTTTTCTGGACAAAAGAACTACCGTCTCAACATGTTTCGTCCACGGAAAAAGATCAACCGGCTGGCACTCCTTTGCCTGATACCCATGTTTTGTCAGATACTTTAAATCCCTTGCAAGTGTCTCCGGGTTACATGAAATATACACTACGCGCTTCGGAGCAAGCCGGATGACCGAAGATAAAAACGCCTCGTCACTTCCTGCTCTTGGAGGGTCCATGAATACGACATCCACATTGCCATCCGGTGTTGCCTTTTTTCCCGATTTTGTGGCATCCGGCACCTGATTTTTTTTCTGATCGGCACGGTATTCCGCCATCTCCACCATAAACTGTCCTGCATCGGCATTGTAAAACTGGACATTTTTGATGTCATTGCGTTTTGCGTTGGTTACGGCATCCCTGACTGCATCACGGTTTAACTCCACACTGATGACCTCTTTTGCTTTTGATGCCGCGATCAGACCGATCGTTCCGATGCCACAGTAAGCATCCACAATCCTCTCTTTTCCTGTCAGTCCGGCATACTCGATCGCCTTCGTATAAAGGATCTCCGTCTGCACCGGATTGACCTGATAAAATGATTTCGGGGAAATACGGAACGTACAGCCGCAGAGTGTGTCCTCAATATATCCTTTCCCGTAAATAACGGTTTCTTTTTCTCCTAAGATCATACTGGTCTTTTTGTCATTGACATTGAGAACGACCGTTGTGATCTCCGGGTGAAGTTTACGCAGTGCCTTGACAAAATTATTCTTGGACGGAAGGATTGGGGATCCGAGCACTAATACTACCATCACTTCTCCGCTGTGAAAACCGCGACGCACCAGTACATGACGCAACAGACCATATCCGGTATCCTCATCATAAGTCTTGATTTTAAAGGAACGTAAAAGTCCCCGGATATCGTGGATGATCGCATCTGCCGTCTCATCTTCGATCTGGCAGGAATCAATGTTTACAACATCATGTGTCCCTGCCTTGTATACGCCTGAAATGACAGATCCGCCTTTTGCAATGTCAAATACCGCATGCACTTTGTTGCGGTAATGATACGGATTTTCCATTCCGATGATCGGCAGTACTCTGCAAAATTCTCCGACATTTTTTCTAACATATTCCTGCTTTTCTTTGAGCTGTTTTTCATAGGAAAGTCCCTGATAATCGCAGCCACCGCATTTTTTTGCATACTGGCACATGTCTGCGTTCTGCTTCTTCGTGATCATTTTTTCCGACGTGTTTTTTCCTGATACTTTTTTCTCTTTTACCGATTTTCCATGATCCGTTTTTTCTGTAAATGCTTTAGTCACTGCATACTTCTTTTCCATTTTTCCGATGGTTCGCTTTTCTGCTTCCTGCTTCACTGTTTTATCAACCGCATATTTTTTCTTTCCCATTTTTCCGGCGGTTCGTTTTTCTGCCTCCTGCTTCATTGTTTTATCAACTGCATACTTTTTCTTGCCTGCAGCTTTATTTTTCGCTATGTCTTTATTTTTAACTTTACTTTTGTTCCTCATTGCACTTTTATTTTTCATTGCATTTTTATCTGCCATTTCAATCCTCCATTCTTTTCAATAAAAACAACACTTTCATTGACACCTCATGTTTACGCACAAGCACAAATCCTGCGCACAATCCTCAATCTCTCATCGTGCTCTGTTCCCCGCTCTGCACCAAGACACAGTATTCCTGCTTTTCACTTGTCCCTCAAACCTTTCCGCCTCACGACTCTTCCACACACTGACTCGGAATGTTCAGATAGGACTCTCCCCAGTTACACATGGCATTTAGGATCGGTGACAGGCTCTCTCCAAACTCCGTCAGGTTGTACTCTGTTTTGGGCGGGACAACCGGATAGACGGTTCTTTTGATAAGTCCGTCTTTTTCCAGTTCCCGAAGTTGCTGTGCGAGCATTTTATCGGTGGCTTTCGGTATCTTTTTATGAAGTTCACTGTAGCGGAGCGTTTTTCCCATCAGATGAAACAAAATGACCGACTTGTATTTGCCGCCGATCAGGGAGATCGTCGCCTCCACCGGACAGTTAAATTCCTTATTCATAGATCTATTTCTCCTTACTTACTTTTTCGGAAGTATATATCAAAAAAGTGCATACTTGCTTATATTCTGCATTTCCATATAATTATAGACATGAACGTTCAGAAACACAAGATAGAATCCGAAATAAACAGGATTATCCCAGCGAAACCGCATGAAATTCAATTATGTGCAAAAATCAGCTCAAGCATGGAGGATTAGCGTGAAAAATAAGATTTTTCACACGCAAGATCCGTGCTTACACACAAACTCAAGATGCGCAAAAAACAGCTCAAGAATGGAGATTATCATGGAATTATTAGAGATTGCAAAAAAGAGACATTCTGTACGAAAGTACACAGGAAAAGAAATTGAACAGGAAAAACTGGATAAAATCTTAGAGGCTGCCCACGTAGCACCGACCGCCGCGAACATGCAGCCGGTACGCCTTATAGTCGTAAAAAGCAAAGAAGGACTGGAAAAAGTCGGAAAGGCAGCAAATATTTATCAGGCACCGGCTGCCATTGTCGTCTGTGCCAATAAGACAAAAGCCTGGAAGCGTCCGTTTGACGGCAAAATCACAACCGACATCGATGCCTCGATCCTGACCGACCATATGATGCTTGAGGCAACCGAGCTTGGTCTTGGCAGTGTCTGGATTTGCTACTTTAACCCGGACATATTAAAAGAAGAACTGAACCTTCCGGAAAACTTAGAACCGGTCAATATCTTAGCTCTCGGATACAGTGATGAACTGGATGCATCCGCAGAGCGTCATAAAGATATGCGCATTGGCATGGATGAGCTGGTTTCCTACCTTTAAAACAAATAGCATGCACCACAAACAAACCTGTGATTTTAAGTAATCACAAAATTGCCAGGATCATGCATCAGCATCCGAATGTCAGATTTTAATCTGACTTCCGGGGTGGTACATTGCCCTGGCAATTTCTTTATCACTTTTCTATTCAGGTGCTTACCACTCAGACTTACCACTTTTCTTACCACTATGAATCACGATTTTGTGATATTTTGCGATACTTTACGAGGTTTTCTCTGTCAACGTCAAATGCCTTCCATCACTTATCAATCAAGCATTTCCACCACTTCCCAGTCCTTACTTCTCATGACGAACGCCTAGCGTTCGTCTACAACCTGAAAGATATAGAACTTCAAATAATAACTCTCCGGCACATTTGCAGAATTTGCCCAGAGAATCGGATGATCCGGCGCCTGTGTTCTGAATTCCACCTGGCGGAGTCTCTTGTGTGCTGCCTTTGCCGCCTCTTTGACTGTCTTTGCCAAAAGTTCCTGTGTCATGAAATGGGAGCAGGAACAGGTTGCAAGATAGCCGCCGTCTTTTACCAGTTTTAAGCCTTTCATGTTGATCTCACGGTAACCTTTGATCGCGTTTTTCGTTGCCTGGCGCGACTTGGTAAATGCCGGCGGGTCTAAGATGACAACATCATACTGCTCGCCGCTCTGCGCCAGTTTCGGCAGTTCATCGAGCACATTCGCACAGCGGAAATGAACGGTATCCTCCAGTCCGTTCCTGCGCGCATTTTCGTTTGCCTGCTGCACGGCATACTCGGAAATGTCAAGACCTGTGACATCCGCTGCCCCTGCAATTCCGGCATTTAAGGCAAATGTTCCCATATGGGTAAAGCAGTCTAACACCTTTTTCCCTTTACAGATCCGCTGCATCGCAAGACGGTTATATTTCTGGTCTAAGAAAAATCCGGTTTTCTGTCCGTTTACGACATCGACAAGATAACGGACTCCGTTTTCCGTGATCTCAACGCTGGTGTCGAATTCTTCCCCGATAAATCCTTTTACCTTTGGAAGTCCTTCTTTGGTGCGCTCATTGGCGTCGCTTCTCTCGTAGACGCCACGCACTTTGATGCCATCTTTTGCAAGTTCTTCTTTTAATAAAGAAACGATCGTCTCCTTAAACTGCTCCATGCCAAGTGCTAAACATTCCACCACGAGCACATCCTCATATTTGTCAACGACAAGTCCCGGCAAAAAGTCTGCTTCCCCGAAGATCACACGGCAGGATGATGTATCGACCGTCGTTTTGCGGTATTCCCAGGCATTTTTCACGCGCATCTGTAAAAATGTGCGGTCGATCTCCTGGTCCACATGTCTTGTCAGCATACGGATGCGGATTTTTGAATTGGTATTGATAAATCCTTTGCCCATCGGATAGCCGTCAAAATCATGCACGACCACGATCTCTCCGTTTTCAAAACTTCCCATGACCGTATCGATCTCATTATCAAAAATCCAGGCACCGCCTGCTTTGATCGTTCTTCCCTCGCCCTTTTTTAATGTCACAACTGCACTCATTTTTCATCCACCTTTCTCACGCTTTTTCTTTTCCGTAATTTACAATATAAATTCCCACGCAGACCAGCACCAATGCCACCAGGCACAGCAAAGCAGCGCACCGATCCACACCACAATGGTTTTCTGCATCCATTGTTCATTTAATTTCATTTGTTTTCCTCATTTCCTGATTTTTGCATTTACCCATTGTAGCACATTCCATACTGCCTATAAAATATTTTTTGAGCAAAAACTGTTTCTTGTAACTGCCTGTCATGTCCGATATAATAAATACAAAAATATATTGACAGATCCAGTCTTAAAAATATACACAACAGGGGGATTTTCCATGGCTACGATAAGTTTATGCATGATCGTTAAAAATGAGGAGGCTGTTCTCGCGCGATGTCTCGACTCGATTGCAGATCTGATGGATGAGATCATCATCGTGGATACCGGTTCCACGGACCACACAAAGGAGATCGCTGCAAAATATACCAGTCAGGTCTATGATTTTAAATGGACGAGCGATTTTTCCGCGGCAAGAAATTTTTCATTTTCCAAGGCAAATATGGATTACATCTATACCGCCGATGCGGACGAGGTTTTAGACGATTTTAACCATGAGCGTTTTCTGCGGCTCAAAAATGCACTGCTGCCGGAAATTGAGATCGTTCAGATGAAATATGTGACAGATGCCGATTTCGACACTGTTTTAAATGCCAAAAAAGAATACCGTCCGAAGCTGTTCAAGCGTCTGCGCACCTTTACCTGGGTCGATCCGGTGCACGAGACAGTCCGCCTGACTCCTGTGATCTTCGACAGCGACGTTGAGATTTTACATAAACCGCAGAATTTTCACAGCAAACGTGATTTTTCCATATTTATCAAAAACTTCCAGAGCGGTCACGAACTCTCTCCGAAGATCCGCACGATGTATGCCAAAGAGCTGTTAAAGACCGGTGACACAAAAGACTTTCAGGATGCGAAACCGATTTTCCAGTATATCTTAGAACATGACCTCTCCGATGATGCCATGAAAGAAGCCTCCTGCGTACTCGCGCATGTGTACCGCTTAGAGGACAACAAAAATGAATTTTTCAAGCTGACGATGAAGGATATGCTGACCACTCCATGTTCCGAGATCTGCTATGAGCTTGGTACCTATTTTCTCGCGCAGAAAGATTTAAATGAGGCTGTTATCTGGTTTTACAATGCCGCCTACGAGACGGAGAGCATCTTAGATGTCCACACCAGCGGCGACCTCCCTCTGTATGGATTGGTCGAATGTTATGAGCTGCTTCTTGCCGAAGCAAAATCGAATATCCCTTCGGATACCATGCTGGTTTCAAGCTATGAGGAAGCATTGGAAAAATACCGCCGTGAGTCGCAGAGCTGGACGATGCCGGCAGAGAATTAATTGAGTTACTGTTCACTCGCAAGCTTGACACTTGCTGTCAAGCTGTGCGCCAAAGACTATATCATGCCAGATTACAGCCCCATGCATCGAAGATGCATTTAAAATGGGCTGTAATCGTTACTGCTCACACAGTATGTGTGAACAGTAACTTAATTGACTTGTCAAACCCTCCATAAAGTGTTAGGATAAGACTATGGTAAATTTTTAACAATCTTTTTATATCATGATTTTTAACAATTATGAGGAGGTATTTGTGATGGATTATTCACAGGAATACAAACAGAAACTTGTATCTGCCGACGAGGCGGTAAAATTGATCAAATCCGGTGACTGGGTTGATTTCGGCTGGTGTACAAACACCGTAGATGCCCTTGATCAGGCGCTGGCAAAACGTACCGATGAGCTGACAAACGTGAACCTGCGCGGTGGTATCCTTTTAAAACCGTTAGCTACTTTCGCACGCGAAGATGCCGGTGAGCACTTTACATGGAACTCATGGCATATGTCCGGTATCGAACGTAAAATGATCAGCCGCGGATGCGCTTTCTATTCACCGATCCGTTACTCCGAACTGCCACGTTATTACCGCGAGCTTGACTGCCCGGATGATGTAGCAATGTTCCAGGTAGCCCCGATGGATTCCCACGGATATTTCAATTTCGGACCAAGTGCCTCCCATCTCGGCGCAATGTGTGAGACTGCAAAACACATCATCGTAGAGGTAAATGAAAATATGCCGCGCTGCCTTGGCGGAACAGAATGTGGAGTTCACATTTCCGATGTTACCTATATCGTAGAGGGTTCGAATCCTCCGATCGGTGAGCTCGGTGCCGGCGGTCCTGCAACAGACATCGACAAGACGGTTGCAAAGCTGATCGTAGATGAGATCCCGAACGGTGCATGCTTACAGCTTGGTATCGGCGGTATGCCAAACGCTGTCGGTTCCCTGATTGCAGAGTCTGACTTAAAAGACCTCGGTGTCCACACAGAGATGTATGTAGATGCATTTGTTGACATCGCAAAAGCAGGAAAGATCACCGGTGCAAAGAAAAATATCGACCGTTACCGTCAGACCTACGCTTTCGGTGCAGGTACCAAAAAAATGTACGATTACTTAGACGACAACCCAGAGTTGATGAGTGCTCCGGTTGATTACACCAACGATATCCGTTCGATCTCTGCACTCGATAACTTTATTTCCATCAACAACGCCGTTGATATCGACCTCTATGGTCAGGTCAATGCAGAGTCAGCAGGTATCAAGCAGATCAGTGGTGCCGGCGGACAGTTAGACTTCGTTTTAGGTGCTTACCTGTCAAAAGGCGGCAAGAGTTTTATCTGTCTGTCCTCTACCTTTAAGACCAAAGACGGACAGGTGCAGTCAAGAATCCGCCCGACATTGGCAAACGGTTCCATCGTAACCGATACCCGTGCCAACACACACTATGTTGTAACTGAGTACGGTAAAGTCAATGTCAAAGGACTTTCCGCATGGCAGAAAGCAGAGGCATTAATCTCCATCGCTCACCCGGATTTCCGTGACGAGCTGATCAAAGAGGCTGAAAAGATGCACATCTGGAGACGCAGCAACAAATACTAATTGCACATAATCTATGCATGCATAAATTATGCATAAAGAAAAGGCAGAACCGCTTCATCCCCGGCTCTGCCTTTTCTTATATTTTATACTCATTTTTTTACACAGTCCAGCTTTTTGCTATCTTTCCATCTCTGGCATTCCCTATACTGTTGCTTTCTATTTTTCACACCGGCATTTCACCCATTCTGTTATCTTTCCAGTTCTGACATTCTCACACCGTTACACTCTGTTTTTTCAGGAAATTCCACCCCAGCACTGCCATAATGACTGCAGCTATGACTCCAACGACAACCAGATACTGCACGATATTTCCGAATCCGATCTGCATGCCAAACTGATGCATCTTTGCTGCCAGTGCTTTATTTTCAATTAATTTCACCGGCACAAGTGTGACAAACATCCAGATCGCCCAGATTGCCCAGAATGCTTTCATTCCAAACCGCAGGGTCACAGCCCCTAAAAACAGTTCAACGATCGTCATTCCCACAATCACTGCCAGAAGATATTTCCACTGAAAATACTGTGTGAGGTCAAGTATCACTTCGCACTGCGGATAGATCACGCGCATCAGGGCGGATTCTATCTTCCCAAGCACGAACAGTAACAGTTCTAATCCTGCCAGTTCTGCCATATTAAACAATGCATAACTTCCCACATATGCTCTTCTTGTCGCTCCCATGGAAATTGCCATATTAAATTCCCCGACAAAAGAAAATATGATACCAAAGAAATGCACAAATACCAGTGCTACCATCGCGATCAACATTCCAAGAGTGACACACTCATTTTCTTCCATGGTATTTGCCCGGATGATCATCATAACAATGATTCCAAATATATAGCTGCCAAATGCAACTGCAAGGAACTGCAGCACTTCCATTTTTCTTGTCTTACACTGTATCAAAAAATTACCTGTCATTCCCACGCTACCCCTTTCATACGGTTTTCATTTTGTGTATAAAATACTCCCGTTGCTCTGTCGTCCCAGTCTTCTACACAAAATACTCTGTTTTATACCCGGACTTCATACTTCGATACAACGCGAAGCATCATGACCAGACTGACCGCATACAGCGCAGCTGCTACAACTGCACCGATCAAAAGTCCCATCGAAATGACACTGCCGGACTGTCCCTGAAACCATGCAGTCAGCGTATCCGCCAGATCGCTGCCCATAATAAAACCTGCACCAATACCCATCACAACTGCAACTGTCACAATGATGCCGACTGCTATTCCCTTTTTTCCATAACGCATCTGCAGAACAGCGCAGATCTGACCGAATGCAATACACAAAACAAATGCTTCCGCGATCAGTATATTCTTAAATCCATCCATTCTGCCTGCGGACATATATCCCGTAAAAAGGATAAACAGATATGCAGTCACCGCATAGCCCGCATATAACAGCTGCGCACCCCATGCAGCTTCCTTTCTGCCTGATCCAAATGAAAGCACCATCGGAATATAGGCTCCTCCATAACTGATCGGTCCAATATAGTTAAACATGATGCCGATCAGGACCGCAAAGAAATTAGCGCTCTGCCAGAATCCACTGTCAGCACTCTCACCCATACTGAAAAACAAACCGTACAGCAAAACAAATCCAATCAGGATGGCTGTCATCTGTATTCCATATTTTCCCCAGAAAAGCAGGTTCCTTTTTATTATCATTTTAGACTGTTCCATTTTCCATTCCTCCCGCTATTTCCTAGTCATCTAATCCGCACAGTGAAACAAATAATTTTTCCAGGCTGATCGGCTGGATCGTCACATCATAGCCCTTTGGCAGCTCCTGGCCTTCTTTTAAAAGGATCGTCACGCTCTTGCTGCGTCCCATTTTTTCCTCGTGGTGTTTCTCATAACCTTCCGCTGCCTGATCTACCACTTCCGCAAGTCCGCTGACATGATAACTTCTCTCTAGCAGATCCTGTGTATTTTCTTTCAGTAAAAGGCTGCCATCCTTGATCATGATGACCTCCTCCATCAGATCCGCTGCCTCCTCGATAATGTGTGTGGAGATCACAAAGGTACGGCCTGTTTCGGTGTATTCTTCCATCAGTTTATGGTAAAAGTACTCGCGCATCACGACATCTAACCCCGCTACCGGCTCATCTAAAAAAGTAAAATCCGCTTTGCTGGCAAGCGCCACAATGATCGTTACCATGGAAAGCATACCCTTCGACATTTTGTTGATACGCTGTTTCGTATTCAGCTCAAATTTTTCAATCAGCTCATCTGCCATTTTCTGATCCCAGTTCGGATAATAGTAAGATGCATTTTTTAAATACTCTTTTACTTTTAATGAACTGACACCACTTCCATACAGGTTGGTTGAAAGTTCTCTGGAAAAACAGATATGATCTAATGCTTTTCTGTTTTCCCATATCTTTTCGCCGTTCCAGGTCACATTTCCCTCCGTCGCCGGATTCTGTGCGGATAAAATCGATAATAATGTTGTTTTTCCAGCACCGTTTCTTCCGATCAGACCATAGATCTTTCCTTTTTCCAGTGTGAAATCTATATTTTTTAAAACTTCTTTTTTCCCATAACTCTTATTGACATTGCTGCAGATGATTGCTTCCATCTTATTTTCCATTTTATCTTCCCCCTTATTGATCTGCTGACTGGATCAGTTTAATGACCTCATTTTTATCAAGTCCAATGCTTGCCGCTTCCTCTAACAATTTTTTGACATAGTGATCAAAAAATTCGTTCCGCCTGCGGTTTAAAATGTTTTCTTTTGCCCCTTCTGCTACAAACATGCCGATTCCCCTTTTCTTATATAAGATTCCTTCATCTACCAATATATTCACGCCTTTCGCCGCAGTCGCCGGGTTGATCGCATATAACTTTGCCAGCTCATTGGTACTCGGCACACGCTCTTCCTCCAGAAGAATATCCCTCAAAATATCTGTTTCGATCATTTCTGCGATCTGCAGATAAATGGATTTCTCCTGCGTTAAGATTTCATTCATGCATGGTGGCTCCTTTCTTTCAATTTCATTCCTGATAAGATTCCGTTGGCATTATGTGGTTGGTTTGTTATGTGGTTCATTACTTGTGTAACTAACCATAGCACTATGTTACGATATTGTCAACAAATTTATTCATAAAATTTAGAAAATTTCTATAACGCAAAAAAAGCAACACCATCACAACCCACCTGTCAAACAGGTCAGTCATGTGTGTTGCCTTGTCAAATAACCAAAACCGATTTATCTCATTTTTTCCATCTACGGCATCATGCTTCCTGCGTTCTGCCCCCGGCCATCCGCTCACGGATCTCCACTCCGGTCGGTGTTCCCGCAAGTCCGCCTTTTCCTGTTTCACGGATATCCTCGGACATGCTTCTTCCGATACTCCGCATCGCATCGATCACCTCATCCGGCGGAATCTTGCTGAAGATTCCCGCACTCGTCAGATCCGCCGATGTCAGTGCATTGACTGCGCCCATCACATTTCGTTTCACGCACGGCACCTCCACCAGACCGGCAACCGGATCACAGGCAAGTCCCAACAGATTTTTTAAAGCCAGTGCCGCTGCATTTGCGATCTCTTTTGCACTGCCGCCTGATAAATGCACAACTCCGCCCGCTGCCATCGCAGACGCAGAACCGATCTCTGCCTGACAGCCTCCCGCTGCACCTGCCAGAAAAGCACGCTCTGCGATCACTCCGCCGATCCCGGCTGCTACAAACAGTGCTTCCACCATTTTTTCCTCAGAATAGCCTTTTTCTTCCTGCAGACTCAAAAATACCGCCGGCACAACTCCGCACGAACCGGCAGTCGGTGCCGCGACAATACGCTTCATGCATGCATTTGACTCACTGGTCTTTAATGCCTTCTCCATGACTTTCCCGATAAAATCTCCACAGAGCAAAGTTCCCTCTGCCCTCGCCTCCATCATCTTTTTACCTTCCGTACCGACAAGTCCGCTCTCGGATTTTAATTTTTCATCATAACGCGCATCCGCATCTTTCATCGCCTGATACATCGCGCGCATCTGCTCAAATGATACATCCTCCGTGATCCCCTGCTCCCTGCAGTCGTCCTCCTGCACGATCTTCCAGAACGGTTTCCCGGATTTTTCTTCTAATTCGCATAATTCCTGTAATGATCCATACATGAAATGTTCCTACTTTCTTATGATAAATTCTACTCTTCCACAAGACTGCAATATGTCACTTTTAATATGCCCTCTAACCGCTCCAGCCATGCAAGCGATTCTTTTGGCACTTCCTGATCGCACTCTATGACCATGACGGCGCTGCCACCCCTGCTTTTCCGGTAAAGCTGCATTGTTGCAATGTTGACACCCTTGTGTGCGAGCATGGAAGTCACTTCGGTGACATGTCCCGGCTGGTCGATGTTGTGCACGATCAGTGTCGGATAATCGCCGCTGAAATTGGCAGTGATCCCGTCAAGCTCACAGATCTGTATCCGCCCGCCTCCAATCGAAGCCGCAACCACTTCGAGTGTACGCCCGGAAACACCTGTCAGATTCATTTTCACTGAATTGGGATGCACATCACCAAGATCAATCCCCTCTAAGGAAAAATCCATTCCTCTTTCGCCTGCAATCCGAAAACTGTCCGGGATTGCCGGATCATCCACCTGCATGCCCAAAAGTCCGGCGATCAGCGCCTTATCCGTGCCATGTCCCTTTCCCGTTGCAAGGAAGGAACCGTGAAAATATATTTTTGCCTCTTTTACTTCTTCCGCAAGCAGCTTACGGCTGACTCTCCCGATCTTGACGGCTCCTGCCGTATGGGAGCTGGATGGACCGACCATCACAGGTCCGATGATGTCTAACAGGTTCATATCATATCTCCGTTTCTCTCATAAGTATTTACTTATGTTTTCTATAATTTTATCCTATTTGAAGTTATATCAAATCCATGATACATTTTAATTGCTATATACACACACACATTTATAGCATAGAAAAGGACAGCGTTTCCACCTCAGGAAACCTGTTCTTTTTATTTTACAGCAACAGCGTGTTCGTATCAGTCTGCCCGTGAAACATACCATCGGTTGTTTTCATCGCTCTAATCTCATCATGCCCATACCAGCGCACAATATCCATAAAATCACGGAGTGGATCATTCCATACCTTATGTGGATGATATACCAGATTTAAATTTCTTTCAAGACAAAGATCTTCCACTTTTATTTCCTCCAGACGGCCTTCTTTTAAATATTCCTCAATCAGACAATATGGCAGCACAGAAATACCAAAACCATCTTCCACCGCCTGCACAAGTACTTTCGTACTCCGGCTCTCCCAGAGCGGATCGATCACGCAGTCTTTTGTCCTTAAAATGGCTTCAAAACGGTCACGTACCCCGGCTCCCTTTTCCCGCAGAAGAAAATTTTCTTTTTTCAGATCCTCAAATCTGACATGCTCCTTCCCCGCCAGTGGATGATCCGGTGCCGCAACGATCAGTGTCCGGTCCTTTGCAAACGGCTCCTGGATATAGTCGGTCTCGCCGGGCAGATCTTCCATCAATCCCAGATCGATCTGATGCGTTTTTAAAAGTTCCATCAGCCGCACTGACCCGCTAACCGTTACTTTCACTTGGATATCTGGATACTTTTTTTCAAATGCACGGATAAATCCACGCAGCATTTTCACGCCGACAGAAAGGTTTGCACCGATACGGATTGTCCGCACCCCTTCCGTTTCTTTTAAATGCTGTTCCAAATCCTGATACAATCCAAGGATATGGCATGCATACTGATAGAGAAGCCTGCCGCTCTCCGTCGGCACCACTTTACGGTTATAGCGCTCTAAAAAACAGACACCGCTCTCCTGCTCTAATTCCTTGATGGTCTGACTCACCGCAGGCTGTGTCATATATAGTTTTTCGGCCGCCTTTGTCATGTTTCCCTCTTCACACACTGTACGGAAAATAGTCAGTTGTCTGTTATTCATAGGCGTTGTCCTTTAACAATAAAATGTCCTTTGCATGCACTGCCAGAGCCGGCGGGATCGGTCCTGGCGAATCTTCCTGTTCTGTTTTTGCTATTTTCCACTGAAGCCACCCGCTCTCTTTCGATGGACGAAATGAAATATTCCACTCAAACGGATCCTCAATGATACGGGATTCCTCAATTTTAAAAATATTTTCCTCCTGTACAGAGTTCCTATACTTTTTAAGGCCCGTTCCCTCCTGTATCACACTCACACGAGATTCATTTGCTGCACTCTCTTTGCCAGGTATCTGCTCTGCATTCACCGGATAAAACGAATGTGCCCGGATACCAACCGCCTTTGTTTCCTCCGGAATCTCCGAAACGCAAAGGGTTATCCCCCAGCCAAGCGCTTTTATATGGTTGTTATCCACAATTTCTGCTGCAGAAATGTTCTTACATCCGGATAACACTGCCGCCGTCTTTGTTTTCGGGTTATGGAAAAATTCTTTTGTTTTCTCTATGACCTCCATTTTTCCATGGTCGATGCAGCTTACCACGCTGCACAGACGATAAACCTCATCCCGGTTGTGTGAAACAAAAAGTACCGGTTTTTGCACCTCCGCTAACATATCTCGCATTTCCTGCTCCAGCTCCCATTTCAGGTAACTGTCAAGCGCAGAAAATGGCTCATCCAAAAGCAGGATATCTGGCTCAGAAGCAATCATCCGCGCCATTGCCACACGCTGTTTCTGCCCGCCGGAAAGTTGTGCGGGGTAATGTTTTTCCAGCCCCTCTAAACGGAAACGGTTGATATAAGATCTTACTTTTTCTTCCTCCGGATGTTTTCCCATGCCGGCTTTGATATTCTGTTCGACCGTCATATTCGGAAACAGGGCATAGTCCTGAAACATATAACCGACACGCCGTTTCTGCGGGGTGAGATTGATCTTTTTTGCAGAGTCGTATAAAACTCTGCCATTTAATTCGATCCGTCCTTCGTCCGGCGTCTCAATTCCGGCTATACATTTTAGTGTCATGCTCTTTCCACATCCGGATGCCCCAAGAATCGCAAATACGCCACGCTCGGTCTCGAACGCGACGTCTAAATTAAAGTTCCCCAGCCTCTTTTTTATATTTACTTTCAGACTCATCACAGTCCTCCTGCCTCACCATCTGTCGCATATTTTATATGCTGCTTTCCTTTTTCCTCCTGACTGCCCTACCATCTGCTCACATGTTTCATATTTTTTGCCGTAATGATATTTAGTAAAAATATGACCACAAATGCAATCACTAATATCACAATCACCCAGAATCCCGCTGTCGCATAGTCGCCGTCCTGGATGACCATTGCAATTTTCTGTGAGATCGTACTCGTTTTTTTCGGAATATTTCCCGCAAGCATTGAGGTTGCGCCATACTCACCGAGAGCCCTTGCAAACGTTAAAACGGTTCCGGATGCAATACCCGGTCCCGCTGCCGGAACGACCACTTTCCAGAAAATTTTAATTTCAGGCATCCCAAGTGTCCGTGCCGCATAGATCAGATTTACATCGATCTGCTCAAACGCTGCCCTGGCATTCCGGTACATGAGTGGAAATGCGATTACCGTCGCCGCGAGGATACAGCCAAGCCATGTCTGTACCACCTTAAAATCAAATCTATCGTAAAGATATGCTCCAAACGGTCTCCTGAGGCTGAACAGCAACAGCAGGAAAAACCCGGCTACCGTCGGTGGCAGCACCATCGGCAGTGTCAGAATTCCATCTGCAACCGCCTTAACACGCGGTCCTGCTTTCACAACTTTTCGCGCTGCATAGATTCCTAAAAAAAACGAAATAATGGTTGCTACAATTCCGGTCTTTAACGAGATTAAAAGCGGACTCCAGTCAAGTCCGCTTAAATATGCTGCCAACTGACTCATAACTGCCTCCTGTTTTCATTTTAAATTTTCAGACAGCCATTTATCATCCATCTTTTATCCTGATCATTTTTGCAGCATAAAATCTACTGTCTCAATCACTGTCTTTATTGGTTTGAAAATAAACGGCTGTTTAAAAAATTTAATCTTTATTCAACATCTGTATCAAAATAGTATTTCTGGAAAATCGTTTTTGCGTCGTCTGAAGTCAGGAAATTGATAAAATCCTCCGCAGCACTCTGCTCTAACTCATCTGCTTCTTTATTGATGATCTGTGCTACCGGATAAATAACAGTTCCTGTCAGCTCATAAGGAACCACCTCTAAAATTTGAAGACGATCCTCAAAGCCGTAAGTATCTGAATAATATACGGTTCCGACTTCATTCGATCCCTCTGCAACCGCAGCCGTTACCGCACCTACATTGGCACACTCGTTAATTTCCACACCGCCAAGTGCTTCCTGGATTTCCGATGTCGTGATCTGTGAAACATCGTCCACTTTGTTCAGCATTCCTGCATTTACCATTGCCTGTCTGGTATATTTTCCAACCGGAACAGAACCGTCTGCAAGCGCAATGCTCTTTGCTTTTCCAATATCAGAAAGTCCGGTTACCTCCGTTCCACTGCCTTTCCATGTGACCACGCAGACCTGATTGTTTACAACGTTGTGTCTGGTTCCGTCAACAGCCAGTCCGTCCTCATCCTGAAGCTGATCCATCTGTTTCTGTGCTGCGGAAAAGAATACATCACAGGCTGCTCCCTCCTCGATCTGTGTCATCAGGGTACCTGAACTGTCATAACTTCCCACGATAGATACATTCGGCTGCGTTTTGTTATACTCTGCGATCAGCTCTTCCATAACCATGTTTAAACTTTTCGCTGCAAATACCGTTACCGTGGTCGCCTCAAAAGGCTCTGCTGCAGTTGTTTCTGCTGCTTCTGAAGTTTCCTCTGCCGCCTCCGTTGCTGACATATCTGCGCCTGATGATTCGTCAGCATTTGCTTCTGCACCCTCTGTCTCAGAAGATTTTTCTGCATCTGCGGAAGCCACCGTATTAGTCTCACCTGCTGACGCCTGATCCTTGCTTCCGCATCCGGCAAACATGGTCATTGCCATCGCTGCAGAAAGTAATACACACACACATTTCTTCTTCATTTGTTTTTACTCTTTTCTTTTCATTTATATTTTAAGCGCTATTAATATCATGTCTTTTTATAGATTTTAAATTTATTTTTAATTTTTTCATTTCTTTTTAGACCGCACCTCAATAAGCTGTGCTGCAATACTGATCGCGATCTCCGCCGGAGTTTCACTTCCGATTTCAATTCCAATCGGTGCTGTCACACGCGCAAGCTGTTCCTCGGTAAATCCTTCTGCCAGTAATTTATCGGTGACAAATTTTGTCTTTTTCCTGCTTCCTACAACACCAATGTACCCGGCAGAAGTTTTCAGTCCAAAGCGTTCTGCATCTGTATCACAGAGATGTCCTCTTGTAACGACCACAATGTAGTCCTCCGGGTGAATCGTAAATGTTTCTTCCAGTTTTCCAAAATCAATCAACCGTATCTCTTCCGCTCCCGGAAACAGTTCCGGCTTCGTAAATTCTTCCCTGTCATCTGAAACAATGCATCTGAAACCAAGATGTGACAACACCGGAACAAGTTCCTGCGCTAAATGCCCGCCCCCAAAAATGTATACTTTTCCATCATAAGAAAACTGTTCTGCATAGAAACGTGCTCCATCTAGTTCTGTCACAGACTGATGCGCAAAAGTCTGAAACTCTGGCAGTATTTTTATTTTTCCTTCCTCTAACGGCATCAGGATCCAGAATGCTTCTCTTTTTTTTTCTGCCTCTTCCATCTGTCTGATCCATACGGCATCTTCCCGGACATCCACAAAATAAAACAGCACTGTCGCATTTCCGCCGCATGCCATTCCAAGTTCTGCAGATTTTTCCTGACCAAGATTATACTCATGCAGATAATTTTTCTTTTCCGTAAGAAGTTTTTGTCCCACCAGCGTTGCCTGGTATTCCAGATTACCACCGCCGATCGTTCCGGTCACTCTGCCATCCTCTCCGACTACCATATAGGCACCTGCTTTTCGCGGGATTGAACCGCGTCCCGCTACCACAGTGACAAGCATACTGTTTTTATTTTCGCTGATCCTTTTCTTAAGAGTTTCCACAATTTCTTTCATAGGGCATTCTCCTTATATTGTATTTCTATCACATCACGATTCCTGCAACAGCAGTTCATCCCCAACATGAATCGTGCCGCCTTCTAACACAACTGCAAAAACACCTTCATGTGGCATGATACATTCTCCCATTCTCTGATAAATCTGGCAATGGGAGTGACATTCTTTTCCGATCTGTGTCATCTCAAGCAGCACCTTTCCGCAGCGAAATCTCGTACCGACCGGAAGATTCTTAAAATCATATCCCTCCACGATCAGATTTTCTCCAAATGCTCCGAACGCAACGTCTGCACCTTTTGTACGAAATTCTTCTATTTTTTCAAAGGAAAGCAGACTGACCTGTCTGTGCCATTTTCCTGCATGTGCATCGCCCTGGATGCCCCAGTCTTTGACAAACCCGGCTTCTGCCACCTCATGCTTTTCTGTTCCTCTTTCTTTGCTGATACAAATTCCTTTTATGATTCCCATGTATGATTGCTCCATTTTCTGATGTTTTTCATCCGTTTCATTGCAGGTATTTTCAATCCTTTATAAATACTTTGGAATTTTTGTTTCTCATATCAGTGATTGGGCGATTTCTCTATATTACTACATATTTCTACCCATTTTTGCTTACATATTCTGCTCATTTACGGTCGATTGGGCGAATGCAGTTCGTTCATGTATTTTTCGCCCATTTCAGCCATTTTCCACTCATTTCATTGCGTATTTTGGGTGTTTTTCATTTAATTATAATTAATTTCACCCATTCTCGTCAGAATTACATTTCTACCTGCATTTTCATTGTAAATCAATTCACTCCGTTGCATTATCCACCAATACGCACCATTGCATTGTGCTCTGTCATTTCAGAGACCTGTTCAAAACAATGCTCCGCCGGTTTTTCAAAAATTGCCTCTTTCATCACTTCCTGCAATGTCTGTTTTCTCCCCGGATCCCGGAGAACGGATCTTAAATCAACGCCTTTTTCATAACAGAGGCATAGTTTTAAATATCCTTCCGAAGTGAGCCGGATGCGGTTGCAGGATCTGCAGAATTTATGATGCATGGCACTGATAAAACCGACATCCATATTTAATCCCGGAAAACGGTAGTAAGCTGCAGGACCTGCGCCATGTTTTCCGGATTGCTGCTTCTCTTCCGTGTACGACAAATCCCGGATATCTGCACTATATTTTTCGCCTTCCCTGCTTCTCACAGTTCCGGCTTCTGATACATTCCCATAGCACTCCTCGATCTGCCGAAACAATTCTTCATTGGAGCCTCCAGTATACGCTGCCCCATACCCGATCGGCATCATCTCGATAAAACGCACCGGAATCTGCACTCTATTTGTATAATCAAGAATAGATTTCCAGTCAAGATGCTGATAATGCACGGTATTAATCTTTACCGGAATTTGTGCTTCTTTTGCAGCATTGATTCCTGCCAACACTGCATTTAATTCATCCCGTCCCGTCAGTCTTTGAAATTCTGTTTCATCCAAAGTATCAAGACTGACATTCACACTGTCCAGTTCAGCCTCTTTCAAAGCCTTTGCATACTCTGCAAGCAGAACCCCATTTGTGGTCATTCCAACCGTTTCAATGCCGGAAACATTTTTTATTTTTTCTACCAGATCCACACAGCCGCGGCGCACTAACGGTTCCCCGCCAGTCAGGCGGATATGCCGGATTCCAAGTGCTGCCGCCGTCTCTGTCACCTGAACGATCTCCTCGTAGGTCAGCAGATTTTCCATATCTGTCGTCTCTATATCACCCGGCATACAATACTTACAACGCAGATTGCAGCGGTCGGTAATGGAGATTCTCAAGTAGTCGATCTCTCTGCCTGCCTTATCTTTCATAGACTCGTTTACCAGCCCTTTCCAAATCCACAATTCGGGTAAATACAGTGGTCACAGTTTAGGCAGAGTCCCCCTTCTCCAAGCGCTGCAAGCTCTTCTGCTGTCACTTTATCATCAGCCATAATGCGTGGCAGTACCAGATCAAAGATTGTGCGCTTTGCATACATCACGCAGCCCGGCAGACCAAGGATCGGAACATTTCCGTTGTAATAGGAAATCAGAAACATCGCTCCCGGCAGTACCGCTGCACCGTAAGAAATGATCTCTGCACCCGTGTTTTTGATGGCAAGCGGGGTTTTATCATCCGGATCCACACTCATTCCTCCGGTACAGATCACAAGATCTGCCCCTGCCTCGATCGCCGCAAGACATCCATCCGTAATCTTTTGATTATCATCATCAAAAGTTTCATGAAAAATGACTTCTGTATCATATTCTGCCAGCTTTTCCCGGATGACCGGTGTAAAAGTATCTTCGATCCTTCCATGATAAACCTCATTTCCGGTCGTGATGATCGCAGCTTTTTTCTTATGGAATGGCTTTAATGTAAAAATCGGGGCATCCGCACAAATTGCTTTTACACGTTCCATTTTATCTTTTTTGATGACAAGTGGAATAATTCTGGTTCCTGCAAGCTTGTCCCCAGCCTTCACCGGTGTATTTCCGTGGCGGCTGGCGATCATCATTTCACCGAAGCTGTTCACCTTTTTCAATTTTTCTTTGTCAACTTTTAACAGTCCGTTGCAGTCTGCAATCAGCTCAATTTTTCCCTCCTTAACATCTGACGGATGCATATGGTCGTTTTTACACATCTCATAAAGGATCTGCGCTGCTTCATTTTCATGAAGAATCGTGTCATCTTTTTCCCAGATGTAAATATGATCTTTTCCGACACTCAGAAGTACCGGGATATCTTCCTCCGTGATAATGTGACCCTTGCGGAAAACCGCATCTTTTGTGACACCTTTAATGATCTGGGTAATGTCGTGGCAGAGAACCTGACCGACCGCATCTTCTGTTTTTATCAGTTTCATGAAGCGTATGCCCCTTTCTGTTTTTATGATAAAATATTACTGCCAAATGCGCAGACAACCTCAAGCACACTGCCCGCAATGCAGCGTGCTTTATCCGAAATGGTGAAACAATTTGACAGCTCACTTTTACGCGGATCAATGTCCGCGATCTTAAAGCCTTTTGTAACCGGGTATCCATCACGGATCAGTCCACGGATAATGCCGGGTATCGTGGCGGTCACGGAATATCTGCGGTTTTCTTTTTCATCCGCGATATAGGCGATTTCTTCGCCCTGCTCCACGATATCACCGATCTTGTGCACATTATAAAGGATTCCTTCCGCTCCCGCATGAATCACACGCTCTGCCGTATAACCACCAATATTGCCTGGGATTCCGGTATTTGGAATGGCTGATCCCTCACGGATAATTCGACCAAGGTTATGCCCACGCATGGTCTCGATGACGATATCGACATCTACCCCCGCCGTAAATCCAGGACCTAATCCCACCGTGAGCGGTGCCATAGAACGGTTCGTTCCAAGATTTTTCTTGGCTAAGATCGCATCTACGACCACATCCGGTTTTAATGCCGTAATACTTGCTCCATCCGGATCTACAATCAATGGGACTTTCCCGGTATCGATCACTTTTTTTGCCTCTGCAGTATCTTTGATCAGCACTGCTTCCATGCCCTCTACCGTGGCGCTGCCCTCATAAACTGCCTCACAGACGGCTACCTGACGGCGGATCGCCGCCGGGTGGTCTGTCTCTAACACCAGTACCGGAAATCCTGCCGCCCAGAGTCTGTGAATGGTTCCGGTGGCAAGATCACCGCCGCCTCTTACTATGATGAATGGTTTCTGTCTCATGTATTTTCCCTCTTTTAAACACTCCTGTTTTCTCCGGCAATCCCTCAAATCACCAGTTCAACACTCTGATCTGTTTCGATTCCAAATGTATGGATCTGCTCTTTTTTCTGTTCATATTCTGCCGGTTCCATCCGCCACGCAAGACCGCAGTCTGCAGAAAGCTGCCTTGGCACAGGAATCAGACGTCCGTTGATATGATTTTCCCCGCAGTATTTTTCCATTGCCATCGCCGCTGAAGTTGTATGAAACGTAATAATCCTGTAATTTTTCTTTTCTCTCATATATTTATACCGGAATTTTTTCTCGATTTTTCAGAATAAAGAGTCGCTTGCGACTCTTTCGCGCTCGAGCGGTGCTGTTTACAGCTAACTTC
>OIAA01000103.1_pt1 | contig 42904 bp, 29 predicted proteins | sample 1580591 | NCBI WGS metagenome assembly OIAA01 (sample SAMEA3882556, study PRJEB24775) | human gut metagenome | biome: human-associated habitat; feature: intestine environment; material: feces | place: Netherlands | collected 2009/2010
CAGGGGGGGAAGGATTCTGTATAATGGAGTTATCAAGAGACGATCGGTGTAAGAGAAAGGAGGATTTTTATGAAACAATATGCATGGATCATGGCAGCATGCCTGACGGCAGCGATGGTAAGCGGATGCGGAGTAGCTCAGAAAGGTGAGGCGGGAAATCGATCAGAAAGTACAGCTGCGAGTTCAGAAAGATCAGAGGTTGTTGTGCCAGAGGGTACGGAAGCAGAGAACGAAAAAGGTGCCACGGCAGTGAAGCTCTCAGAAGGAGAAATTTACCGGGATGATTTCGACGGGGATGGGAAGGAAGAAGAATTTTCCTTTACCTTTGAGGGGGATGGAAAGGACAATCATAATCTGGAACTTTATGCTTATACGATGCAGATGAACTGTGACGGTCTGGTATATCAGAAAGAACTGTATGGCGGATATGAAGAGACATGGATGATTCGAAGTGCAGATGGTGATCATTATCTGTATCAGGAATCTTATGGCGAAGATCTCATGCATTCTGTGACGGTTTTTCGGGTAACATCTGATGAAATTGCAGAAGCGGGAAAAGCAGAGGGAAGAATCGGAGACGAAGGAATTCAGGATGTGAATGCATTCCAGTGGGCTGACAGGATCTATATGCTTGGGACATATGCAGGATATCGAACGGTTGGTGTTGGGGCAGATGGACGATCGGATGGCTGACAGGACCGCTGGTTGTCAAGGAGGGAACGACCCTGACGGCAGAAATTTTTAACAGCAATGGAAACCCGGAAAACATCGTGCTTACGACCGGAACAGAGCTGACTCCGAAAAAGACAGATGGAACAGATTCATACCGTTTGTTGAGCGGCAATGACTGGCGCTTCTTTTATTATCCAAATCCGCAGAGCGTGGATGAAAAGTTTGTTCTTAAAGATTATGAAAACCCAGAGTATGTGATGATGGAGGTACCATCCTGCTGGCAGTCAAAGGGCTATGACTATAAGCATTATTCGGGTGGTGCATTTGTCATACCATATGATCCGCCGTATGTGCCTGATGAGAATCCATGTGGTGCTTATTATAAGGATTTTGATATATCTAATGAGGAATTAGAAAAAGACTTGTATTTGTACTTTGAGGGAGTAGAGGCAGGATTTTACGTATGGGTGAATGGTCAGTTTGTTGGCTACAGCCAGGTGTCACACAGTCCTAGCGAGTTTGACATTACTCGCTTTGCCAAAGCAGGAAAGAACCGTCTGGCAGTACTTGTGTTAAAGTGGACTGATGGAACGTATCTTGAAGCACAGGATAAGTATCGCTACAACGGAATTTTCCGTGATGTTACATTGATTGCTCGTCCAAAGAGCGCAGTAGTGGACTACACTGTGCGTACTACTTTGTCAGAGGACAACACAAAGGCAGAGTTTTTTGTAAGACTTGATTCATACAAAGGTTTGCCAAATGTGACAGTAAGCTTATTTGCACCAGATGGCAGCAAGTTGGCAAATGAAACGCTTGCGACAGAAAATAAAGATCTAGAAACTGTGTTTAAAGTGAATGATCCAATTTTGTGGAATGCTGAGCATCCAACTTTATACAAAATACTTTGACATGAGTTATATCAAACCGTATAATAGACAAGGATAAGCAACGCCAGACACAGGTCTGGCTGTCTGAGATAGATGAAAACGGAGGAAAACCAATGGCATTAAGCAAGAAGCCGGTAAACGGCATGAAAGATATTTTACCAGAGGAAATGCAGATTCGTGATTATGTGCAGCAGGTGATCAAAGAGACATACCGGAATTTCGGTTTTACACAGATTGAGACCCCTTGCATGGAAAACATTGCAAATTTAAGCAGCAAGCAGGGTGGTGAGAACGAGAAGTTAATTTTTAAAGTAATGAAGCGTGGCGAGAAGCTAAAGATCGCAGAGGCAAAGGATGAAACAGATTTAGTGGATTTTGGAATGCGTTATGATCTGACGGTTCCATTGGTCCGTTATTATTCGAACAATGCCAATGATCTCCCATCTCCATTTAAGGCGTTACAGATGGGAAATGTGTGGCGTGCAGACAGACCACAGCGTGGACGTTATCGTCAGTTTATGCAGTGTGACATCGATATTATCGGAGAGCCGACGAACCTTGCAGAGATCGAGCTGATCTTAGCAACGACTACAACGATCGGAAAACTCGGATTTAAGAATTTCGAGATCCGCATCAATGAGCGCCGGATCTTAAAGGCGATGGCAGCATACAGTGGATTTGCAGAGGAAGATTTCGATACTGTATTTATCATCTTAGATAAGATGGACAAGATCGGACTTGACGGTGTGGCAGAGGAACTCGAAAAAGAGGGCTATGCAAAAGAGTCGATCGAGAAATATCTTGCACTTTTTAAAGGTGTTGAGGAAGCAGAAAACGGCATCAAATACCTTGCAAAGACTTTGGAGGGATATTTAGATCCTGAGGTGGAGCGTAATCTTTTAGAGATCATCGATACCGTGGAGGGTGCAAAGGCGGCTTCCTTTAAAATGGTATTTGACCCGACTTTGGTTCGTGGTATGAGCTACTATACCGGAACCATTTTTGAGATCTCCATGCCGGAGCTTGGCGCAGCCTGTGGCGGCGGTGGACGTTATGATAAGATGGTTGGCAAATTTACCGGACAGGATGTGCCGGCATGTGGATTTTCCATCGGTTTTGAGCGTATCATCCTTCTTCTGATGGAGAGCGGATTTACGGTTCCGACACAGCGTCCGAAAGTTGCATACCTGATTGAAAAGGGATGCCCTGCAGAAAAACTCGGCGAGATCATCGGAAAGGCACAGGAAGAACGTGCGGCAGGCAAACAGGTGCTGGTTGTCCGCATGAACAAGAATAAAAAATTCCAGAAGGAAAAATTAGACGCCGAGGGATACAAAGAGATCATTGAGTTTTTCAATAAATAAAGTTTAATGACAGAGTGAATAATCTCTTCGAGATTGTAGAATTTTTTAATAAGTAAAAGGAAAGAGGTTTGCAGTAATGGCAGAATCAATGAAAGGCTTACACAGAAGCCATAGATGTACCGAGGTTTCAAATCAGAATATCGGTGAGACCGTAACCGTCATGGGATGGGTACAGAAGAGAAGAAATTTAGGAAGTCTGATCTTTATCGACTTAAGAGACCGTTCGGGTATCTTACAGCTCGTATTTAACGAAGAGAGCGTCGGCAAAGAGGGATATGAGAAGGCAGAGCGTTTAAGAAGTGAGTATGTGATCGCGGTAACCGGAAAAGTTGAAAAACGTTCCGCAGCAGTGAATGAGTCTTTAAAGACTGGTGATATTGAAGTGATCGCAACCGATATCCGCATCTTATCCGAGGCAGAGACACCTCCATTCCAGATCGAGGAGAACAGCCAGACAAAAGATGAAGTCCGTTTAAAATACCGTTATTTAGACCTGCGCAGACCGGATATCCAGAAGAATCTGATGCTCCGCAGCAAGGTTGCATACCTGATGCGTGACTTCATGGCAAAAGAGGGATTCCTTGAGATTGAGACTCCGATGTTATGTAAATCAACACCGGAAGGTGCAAGGGATTACCTGGTACCGAGCCGTGTCCATCCGGGACATTTTTATGCACTGCCGCAGTCACCGCAGCTTTACAAACAGCTTTTAATGTGTTCCGGTTATGACCGTTATTTCCAGATCGCAAGATGTTTCCGTGACGAGGATCTTCGTGCAGACCGTCAGCCGGAATTTACACAGGCAGATATGGAGCTTGCATTTGTGGATGTGGAAGATGTATTAGATGTCAACGAGAGACTGCTCAAATATATTTTCAAGGAAGCAATCGGTGTGGATGTGACACTGCCGCTGCCGAGAATGCCATGGCAGGAAGCAATGGACCGTTTCGGTTCCGATAAGCCAGATACACGTTTTGGCATGGAACTCTGTGACGTATCCAAAGTTGTAGAGGGCTGCGGATTCTCCGTATTCACAGGAGCACTCGAAAATGGTGGTTCCGTCCGTGGTATCAACGCAAAAGGACAGGCCGGCATGCCGCGTAAAAAGATCGACAAACTGGTGGAATTTGCAAAAGGCTACGGTGCAAAAGGACTTGCTTACCTTGCAGTGAATGAGGATGGCACTTACAAATCTTCTTTTGCAAAATTCATGACAGAGGACGGGTTAAAGGCACTTGTTTCTGCAATGCAGGGAGAGCCGGGAGACTTATTATTATTCGCAGCAGACAAAAACAAGATCGTATGGAATGTACTTGGAGCACTCCGTCTTGAGATTGCAAAAGAGTTAGATCTGCTTGATCCAAGCCAGTACAACTTTTTATGGGTAACAGAGTTCCCGCTGTTAGAGTGGTCTGACGAGGAAAACCGTTTTATGGCAATGCACCATCCGTTTACCATGCCGATGGAAGAGGACTGGGACAAGATCGATTCTGATCCGGGCAGTGTGCGTGCAAAGGCATATGACATCGTATTAAACGGTACAGAGCTTGGCGGTGGTTCCGTCCGTATCCATCAGGATGACATTCAGGAGAAGATGTTTGAGGTGCTTGGATTTACCAAAGAACGCGCACATGAGCAGTTCGGATTCCTGTTAGATGCATTCAAATACGGTGTTCCGCCACACGCAGGATTGGCGTACGGACTTGACCGTCTGGTCATGCATATGGTACACGCAGATTCCATCCGTGATGTCATTGCATTCCCGAAAGTAAAAGATGCATCCTGTCTGATGACACAGGCACCTGGTATCGTGGATAAAAAACAGTTGGAAGAACTGGGACTTGAAGTTGAAGAAGTGTCAGAAGAATAAGTAAAAATTTGACAGGGCGTCGGGGACGCCCTGTTTTTGTATATGGGGGAAATATGGGAGAGAAAGTTAAGAAAAAGGGAACATGGGATGCCAGATGGCTCACCATACCGGAGTTTGCCGATGCCTTGCCCGTTAATCTCTTTCACAAAGAACAGGTCCAGCCAGCTTTTGAAGGAGAAAAAACGGCAGAATTACAAAATGTCCATGTGTTTGTGCGCGGGCATTTTACTTTAGAGCGTGCACAGAAGATTTTCTGTAAGGTCACAGCCGATGACCATTATAAGGCATATCTGGATGGAGCGTTTATGGGGGAAGGACCTGCCGCGGCATATCATACGAAGTATTATTACAATGTTTTGGAACTGGGGACATTTGCTGCCGGGGAGCATGTGCTGGCACTCCATCTGTATTATCAGGGACTTGTGAACCGTGTGTGGAATAGCGGGGATTTGCGTTTTGCCTTTGCGGCGGAGCTGTGGGATGAAAAGGGAAAGGAGATACCGGTTTCTTTTTGCTTTTTGAAAACGGATTGTTATGAGGGAGAGACAGTCGGATACGAGACACAGTTTTTGGAAAATTTTGACAGCTCCCAATACCCATATGGGTGGAAAAATGCTAAGTTTGATGAGAGCGGCTGGAAAAAACCTGTTCCGGCAGGGTGGGCAGATTACACGCTGACGAAACAGCCGACGGAGATGCTCTCTTACATGGAATATCAGTTGGAGACGATAAAGCTGCACGCTGGTAATGAGCATCCACTAGAACCGATAAAGCTGTACTCTGATGCCGTACAGCCATTGAAACCGACAAAGTCAGAGCACAAATGTGCAGATCATAACAGTCATATACATCAGATCACACCGTCCGTGATAAGACAAGATCCCGATGGTTCGATCCTTCTGGATGCGGGCGAAGAGATCACAGGCATGATCCTGCTCACCGCGGAGGGGAAAGACGGCGATCAGGTGAAGTTGTTTTATGGGGAGGAACTGGATGAAACGGGCAGTGTGCGCTATGATATGCGATGCAACTGCTGTTACAGGGAAATCTGGACGTTGGCAGATGGCAGATGTGAATTTGATCCGTATGATTACAAGGGATTCCGGTATGTTAAGATCGTGCCGGACGGGGGCGTTAAACTGTCGGATATCCGTTTTCTGGTAAGGCATTATCCGATGGATGAATCACTTTGTGAGTTAAAGACAGAGGAGAAAACATTAGAAAATATTTTTCAAATCTGCAAAAATGCAGTGCGTCTTGGAACACAGGAGAATTATGTGGACTGCCCGACGAGGGAAAAAGGTCAGTACTTAGGGGATGCGGTCGTGACGGCGCACGCGCAGGTACTTTTGACCGGAAAGACGGATATGCTGTTAAAATGCATCGATCAGTTTGCACAGACAGCGAGGGTCTGTCCGGGACTGCTTGCGGTTGCGCCGGGCGGCCTGATGCAGGAGATTGCAGATTTTTCACTGTTGTATTCGCAGCTCCTTTTGCTGTATTATCGTTTTACCGGGGAGAAAGAGACGGTGGACCGTTATTATGGAATCGCAGATGGGATTTTAAAACATTTTTCGCAGTATGCGAGGGAGGACGGTCTGTTAGAGCAGGTCGCTGACAAATGGAATCTTGTGGACTGGCCGGAAAATCTGCGGGATGGATATGATTTTCCACTGACGAGACCTGTGGTGGCGCCAAGCTGCCATAATGTGATCAATGCACTCTACATCGGGGCGATGGAGACACAGAATACGCTGGCAGAGATCTGTGGAAGGGAAATGCCGTATCAGACGAAAGAAATTAAAAAAGCATACCGGAACGCTTTTTACCGGGAAAAGACAGGACTTTTAGCGGACAGCGAGACGAGCAGCCACGCGGCACTGCATTCGAATGTTTATGCGATGTACTTTCATTTACTTCCCAAAGCGGATGAACAGAAAATACTGACATTTATGGAACAGAAGGGATTTTCCTGCGGCGTGATGCTGAGTTATTTTGTACTGCGTGTGTTCGCAGAACGCGGACAGTACGATACGGTGTATGAGCTGCTGGTCAATGAGGGGGAACACGGATGGGTCAACATGCTGCGCGAGGGTGCAACGACCTGTTTTGAGGCATGGGGGAAAGACCAGAAATGGAATACCAGCCTGTGCCACCCCTGGGCATCTGCACCGGTCCCGATTTTGATCGAGGAGATCGCGGGTGTACATATAGACGCGGCAGAGAAGGGTGGATATTACTGGACACCGCACATCCCAAAGGAAATCAGAGAGTTCCGCCTCTGTGTGCCGGTGAAAGGGAAAAAAATCATTGTCGAAAAGAAAATGGGGGAAGCATATGCAGTTATCAGAGAAGACAAAGAATAATTTAAAAGGCGTTATGCCGATTACAAAAGAGGAGCGCGAGGATGCGCTGGCATCTGCCTGCATGCAGGTAAAGCGTGTTCTGCCGGAATTTACGACAAAATTTCAGAATGCATACAGTGAAAATGGATTTTACCGTCCAATCGACAACGTGGAGTGGACGACGGGATTCTGGACGGGGGAGATCTGGCTTGCCTATGAATATGGCGGGGAGGACGTTCTGTTAAAGGCGGCAGAGATCCAGATGCAGGATTTCCTGCACCGGATCGAGCAGAAGATCTGTGTGGATCATCATGATATGGGATTTTTGTATACACCATCCTGTGTCGCAGGTTATAAGCTGACCGGTTCCGGGACGGGAAAAAGAGCGGCGCTCCTTGCGGCAGACCAGTTAAAGAGCCGTTTTCAGGAAAAGGGAGAATTTATCCAGGCGTGGGGCGCTATGGGAGAGCCGGAAAATTACAGGCTGATCATAGACTGTCTGCTCAACGTACCGCTGCTTTACTGGGCGTCACAGGAAACGGGAGATGAGAGTTACCGTCAGATCGCTGACCGGCATGTACATACAACACTTGAAAATGTGATCCGCCCGGACTTTTCGACCTGGCATACATTTTTCTTTGATCCGGTAACTGGAAATCCGGATCACGGGGCAACCTGTCAGGGCTACCGGGACGGTTCTGCCTGGGCGAGAGGCCAGGCGTGGGGAATTTACGGAACGGCACTCGCATACCGCTATACAAAAAGAGAGGAATACAAATATATTTTCCGTGGTGTCAGTAAATATTATATAGAGCATCTGCCGAAAGATCTCGTACCGTACTGGGATCTGGAGTTTTCGGATGGTGATGCACAGCCGAGGGATTCTTCCTCCGCCTCCATTGCAGCGTGCGGAATGCTTGAGATGGCAAAATACTTATATGATGAGGAGGCGGCATTTTACCGGGATCTTGCGGAAAAATTTATTGGTTCTGTATACCGGAACTATGCGGTAAAAGATTTTGAAAAATCCAACGGGATCGTACTGCACAGCACATATTCGAACCGTTCGCCGTATAATACCTGCAATCCGTGCGGTGTGGATGAGTGCAATAGCTGGGGCGATTATTTTTACATGGAGGCGCTGACGAGGCTGCAGAAAGACTGGCAGATCTACTGGTAAAGGGGAAGAGATGGAATTTTACAGGATAAATGCGCAGATGCTCCCGAAGGTAAATTTTGTGGATGAGACAGAGATAAGACCGCCTTATGTCCACAGGAAACGCAGGGCGGGAGAACAGATCTTATATTTTATCCGGCACGGGGAGATGCATCTGCTTGAGGACGGAAAGCCTCTGATCTTAAAGCCGGGGGATGTCTGTCTGCTGGATAAGGATCGCACGCATGAGGGAACAAAGGCGACGACCTGCAATTATTATTATGTACATTTCATGCATGGGGAGATGGAACTGGTCGATGCAAAAGAAGAGGAAGTCGCCAGGCAGCAGTTTGAACGCCGGAGAAAGGCGATGGCAAAGGAGCCGTGTGAGCCTTATGGAAGTTATGATGAGAGTGAGATCTGGCTGCCGAAATACTGGCATATCAAAAAAGTCACCGACCAGATCCACATTGATGAGCTGATCAAGCAGGCGATCGCGGAGGATTACAGCACGTTTGAGAATCATAAGATCCTCTGTGCCTGCCGGATACAGGAGGCGTTGATCGAGATCGCGCGCTGTTTTGCGACAGCGGAACGCGAAAGGACTGCAGGCGGGTTCCCGGAAAGCTATTATAAAGTCCAGAAAATACAGGAATGGTTAAATTCATCTTATGCGGCAGAAATTTCGGGGGAGCGGTTAGGGGAGGAGTTTGACGGCAATTTTGATTACATGAACCGCATCTTTAAGCGCGTGACCGGACAGACCATTTTTCAGTATCTGACGGCAGTCCGCATGGAACATGCCAAGCGTCTGATCGCGCAGACGACGATGCATACCGGGGTGATCGGCCAGGAGGTCGGCTACCCGGATGAATATTATTTCAGCAAAGTGTTTAAGCGCAATGTCGGGATGTCACCGCGCGCCTACGCAGATTCTCTGTCAAAAAATAAATCATGAAAAGTCGCTAAAAGACAAAAAACGTCACTATTCTCCATTGTATCATACCTCTGTTTTTTACTATGATGTGTTTAAAAGAAAACATAGACCGTAGTAAAAAATGGAGGTATTTTTTATGATTATGAATAAAACAGAACTGTTATTAAATGAGGGATGGAAGTTTCATTTTGGAGAATGTGAGGAGGCATGGTATCAGGGATATGACGATCGTGCATTTGAGCGTGTCATGCTGCCGCATGACTGGGCAGTGGCTTATCCGTTTTCAAAACAATATTCCAGCGGCACCGGATATCTCACAGGCGGGATCGGCTGGTACCGGCTGCATTTTTATCTGCCAGAGGAATATCAGGGGAAAGCGATCCGTCTGGTATTCGACGGTGTGTATAAAAACAGCCAGGTGTGGGTCAACAGTTATTATCAGGGAAAACACCCGTATGGTTACACCGGATTTTCCTATGATATCTCTGGGATCGCACATTTTGGGGAGCAGGAAAATGTGGTCAGTGTGAAAGTGACGCACACGGACATTGCGGATTCGAGATGGTACACGGGAAGTGGGATCACGCGGAAAGTCACTCTTGTGGTGGAAGAACAGGTGCATCCGGCAGAATATGGCGTGACGTTTGTGACAGAGAAACTTGTGGCTGATGGGAAAGAGTTTCCGGAAGTGCAGGCGGCAGTCAGTATCCATCATGAGATATGCAACCAGACGAAGGAGCAGAAAACATGTGTGGTCTGCACAAAACTGTCTGATCCGCAGGGAACACCTGTGGCAGAGTGGAAAGAACAGGTACAGATCCCGGCAGGAAATACGGTATCCTGCAGCATGCATGGTACCATCCGTGATCCGAAGTGCTGGTCGCCGGAGCACCCGGATCTCTATGGGATGGAAACCTGGTATGAGACAACGGATGAGGATGGAAAGAAAATATCTTATCTTGCAGACACACAGAAGGTCGGGATCCGTGTGGCAGAATTTGACGCGGACCGGGGATTTTTCCTAAACAGTGTGCCGATGAAGATCAAAGGCGTCTGTGTGCATCATGATGCCGGCTGTCTCGGTGCTGCGGTGACAAAGGAGATCTGGCACAGACGGCTTGCAAAATTAAAGGAATGTGGCTGTAATGCGATCCGGTGCAGCCACAACCCGCATATGCCGGAACTGTATGAGCTGTGCGATACGATGGGATTTCTTGTGATGGATGAGGCGTTTGATGAGTGGGAAAATGCAAAAAACAAATGGTCCACGGGACACAATGTTTATCCGCCAAAACATCAGGGTTATTTTGAAGATTTTCCAGAATGGCACGAAAAGGATCTGCGTGCCATGGTAAGGCGTGACCGCAATCATCCGTCCATCATTTTGTGGAGCATCGGAAATGAGATTGACTATCCAAACGATCCGTATTGTCATCCGAGTTTTCTGGAGATGACCGGAAATAACGACGCGAACAAACCGGCGGCAGAACGGCAGTATGATCCGGCAAAACCGGACATGAGGAGACTGCTTCCAATCGCCGGGGAACTTTCCAGTATTGTAAAGAGTGAAGATGAGAGCCGTCCGGTCACCATGGCACTTGCCTACCCGGAGCTGTCTGCAAAGCTTGGTATGTTAGAGCATCTGGATGTGGCAGGCTACAACTATAAGGAGCAGTATTACGAAGCCGATCACAAAGATTTCCCTCAGATCCCGTTTTTAGGGAGTGAAAACGGGCACAGCTATGAGGCGTGGGATGCGGTAAAATCAAATGATTATATCAGCGGACAGTTTTTGTGGACCGGGATCGATTATTTAGGGGAGGCACATGGCTGGCCGGTTCATGGATCTGGAGCCGGAATTTTGGACTGTGCCGGATTTGAAAAAGCAAGATATTACCGCAGAAAATCATTGTGGTGTGAAGAACCGCAGCTTTATCTTGCCACAAGACCGTGGAGTGAGGAATCTGCAGAGTGGATCCCATGTCGGGAAAACTGGAATTACAAAGCTGGAGAAAAGGTCATCGTGATGTGTTACTCAAATCTGCCGGAGACAGCTGTTTTTATCAATGGAAAAGAGGCTGGCAGACAGATCGGCTACAACGACGACGGTGCATATCGTTTTGAGGTACTCTGGGAGGCAGGGATACTTGAGGCAAGCGGTTATGATGAAAACGGAAATATCATAGAACAGGAGAGACTGCTTACCACGCAGAACGCTGCTGGCATCAAAGCAGAGGTCTATCAGCCGGAGGAGATTCCTTTCCAAGAGACACAGAAAAACGGATATCTCTATCAGATCGCGCTCACACTTGTGGATCAAAACGGACAGAAGGTTGTCTGGGATGATAAAAAACTGCGTGTGGCTGTGAGCGGGGCAGGCATGTTAGCAGGGATCGAGAACGGGGATCTGTCGGATGTGACTCCATATGCGGAAAATGCGAGAAAGACAAAGGACGGAAGGCTCATGATCTATGTGAGAAGAATAAAAAAGGGAAAGATCCGTGTAGAAATTTCAGAGACAGACAGCATAGCACAAAAGAACTGCATAGCAGAAAAAGGAGGAATGCATCTTGAAGTGGAAATGGATTGATGCAGACTGCACCAGCGTTACCACGGCAGAGGGAACGCTGACGCTGAAGGGACTGTTTATCCCGTTGTTTATTGAACAGCTTTTGATGAATATGACCGGTACGGTCAATACGCTGATGCTTGGGCACTATGCGGATGATGCGGTCGCGGCAGTCGGTGCGGCAAACCAGGTGATCGGATTTTTGTACACGTTTTATGCGGTATTCAGCGGCGGCGCATCGGTCGTCATCAGCCACAGACTGGGGGCGGGAGATGAAAAAAGGGCGTCGGATGCAACGTTTACCTCCATCGTGTGCGGAGGTGCAATCAGCCTGATCTTAGGAACGATACTGGCATTTTTTGCAGGTGCAGTCATGCGTCCGATGCAGTTAGAAACATCGGTGTATGAGATGGCGGTGGTATATTTTCGCATCTGTATCGGCTTTTCCGTACTGCAGGGCATTATTTCTGCTATCTCCGCGGTACTGCGCAGTTATGGAAAACCGAAACTTGCAGTGACGGTATCTTTGTTTATGAATATCGTGAATGCAGTGTTAAATTACGTTGTGATTTTCCAGCCGGTGAAAATTGTGCCGGAGGGCGTGGAAGGTATCGCAATGGCAAACGTGGCAAGCCATGGGACGGCGCTTTTACTTGGCGTCTGGTTTCTGTTCCATTGCGGACTGCATCTTGATTTTGCATCGAAAAATTTAAAGACATTATCCTGCGTGGGTGGAATCTTAAAGATCGGACTGCCGGGAGGGATCAGTTCCCTGTCGTATTCCTTTTCACAGATCGTGTCAACATCGATCTTAGCAGTGCTTGGAACAGCGGCGCTCACCGCAAAGATCTATGTTTCATCCATCGTGTTTTATGTCTATGTGACCGGAATGTCACTCGGGCTTTCCACCGCGATCCTGATGGGATGGATGACGGGTGCAAAGGAGTATGAAAAGGCATACCGGCTGAACCAGCAGGTGTTAAAAATCGCGGTCAGCTTAAATATTGTGCTTTCGGTTCTGATCTTTCTCTGCCATAGACCGTTGATGCATTTATTTACGCAGAGTGAGGAGATCATCGGGATGACGGGTGTGATCTTTTTTATCGATATTTTCGTGGAGATCGGGCGCGCGTTCAACCATGTTGAGGACAATTCACTCCGGGGAGCGGGGGATGTGTTCTTCCCGATGGTCATCGCCGTGATCTCCTGCTGGGGCGTCAGCATTTTGTTTGCATATCTGCTTGGGATACGCCTTGGGATGGGACTGGCAGGATGCTGGATCGCGTTCATGCTCGATGAGATGTTCCGCGGAAGTATCTTTTTTATCCGTTTCCGCTCACGAAAATGGACGAAAAAAAGAATCTGACCCTATATTGACAAACCTGCAAAATCCCGATAAAATTAACTTGAAAACGTTTTCAAATATGACTTTTTAAGGGGGATGGCCGATGGGCAGTGAGTTAAATATTTATAAAATTGCACAGGAAGCGGGAGTTTCACCGGCAACAGTGTCGAGAGTCATGACAAAAAATGCGAGGGTGAGCGAGGAAAAGAGAGCGCGTGTGGAAGCAGTGATCCGCAAATATGATTACAGGCCAAACGCGCTTGCGCAGGGACTGATCAAGACGAAAACGAACGTCATCGGTGTGCTTGCTGCAGATCTGGTCAATCCTTATTATTCATCCATGGTGGAAAACTGTGAGAAGGAGATCATTGCGCGCGGGTATGTGCCGATGATCTGCGGAACATTAAGCAATCCGGATCTCGAGGTGGAATATATCCAGAAAATGTTTGACATGCGTATGGATGCGATCATCATTATCGGGGGAAAATCAGACAGCCTTGTCACGGAGCCGGAATACGCAGATCTGATCAACCGTGTCGCTGAATCCATCCCGGTCATCACAACAGGAAAGGTGGAGGGCGGTGAGTGCTGCCAGGTCACGATCGACGAGGCGGAGGGCATGAACCAGAGCATGGAATGTCTGATCGGTTTAGGACATAGAAGAATCGCACTGATCGGCGGAGTCAAGGAGATGAAATCCACTTACGATAAGCGCATCCGCTACCGAAGTCTGCTGCGAAAGAACGGTCTGACCTACCGTGAGCGCTATGTGATCAAATCCAATTATTCGATTGAGGGCGGTTATCAGGGGTTCGAGGCACTCTTTCAGGGAAATAAGACACTTCCCACGGCGGTGATCGCGATCAACGACTACAGTGCAGTGGGTGTGATGCGTTCCATCAAAGAGCATGGACTTAGGATCCCGGAGGATATTTCCCTCATCAGTTTTGATAATACGTTTATTGTAGATACCGTCATACCAAGGCTGAGCAGTATTTCCTATGATTATGAAGCATTTGGAAAGCTTTTGGTTGACACCGCATTAGATAAGATTGGCGGAAAAGAAGTACCGGAGGTACAGAAAGTAACACCGACTCTGATCATCAGAGAATCCGTAGCGGAGTTAAAACGGTAAAATCCGTTAGAATGACGGAAAAATAAAATAAATGTGAAATAAATATGTACAAAAAGTAAAATAACCTGTTGACAACTCATAATATGTATTGTAATATAACAATATGAAAAGGGTTTCAAATTAAAAAGCACTATAAAATACACAACTGGTGTAAAAGCCGGCTGTATGGATGGTGTTTACGCAGCGAAGGTGTAAGATAAGTGCGGGAAACATGCAAAAAAGAAGATATAAAGGCGTTTCTGACACTTAAGATCAAAAAATATTACACCTTATGGAAGATGGCAGACAGTTTTGTGAAAAATATAAGTGCTTTGTTTTTACAAGGTTTTGAAATCGGTTTCAAGAAAACGTTGGAGAGGGGAAAATATATGAAAAAGGAGAACGGTGTTACAAAACAGGTTGGCAAAAAACTAAACTTCTGGCAGAAACTCTGGAAGTACCGTGTACTGACACTGATGTGTGTCCCGGCAATGATTTTTTTCTTTGCATTTAACTATATGCCATTGCCAGGAATCTATGTTGCGTTTGTTAAATACAATTACCGCGATGGTATTTTTGGTAGCAAATTTGTAGGGTTACAGAATTTTGAGTTCCTCTGGGAATCAGGAAAACTTTTATCACTGACGAAAAATACAATTTTATATAATCTGGCATTTATCCTTCTTGGAAATTTACTTGCGGTCGTGGTAGCGATCCTTTTAAATGAAATGAGATGTAAATGGTTCAAGAAAGTATCACAGACGATGATGTTTCTTCCATATTTCATTTCACAGGTTTTAGTCGGATTTCTGGTATTTAACTTATTAAATTATGATACCGGATTTGTAAATGAGATCCTTACTAGACTTGGAATGGAAAAATGGGGACCTTACAGTGATCCACATGTATGGCCGGTACTTTTGGTTATCATTTATCTGTGGCAGCAGACAGGTTACAACTCCGTTGTATATTTTGCATCTATCTGCGGAATTGACGCAGAGATGATAGAGGCATCCAAGGTCGATGGAGCAAATGCATTTCAGAGGATTCGTTACATATTGCTCCCGAGTTTAAAACCTACCGTGATCATCCTGTTACTGTTTGCATTGGGCGGCATCGTAAAAGGTAATTTCGGATTGTTCTACAATATCATTGGTACGAACTCCTTATTATATGACACGACAGATATTATTGAGACGTTTGTTTACAGGGCTACGATGACAGATTTTAACTTCTCGACAGCGTCGGCAGTCGGTCTGTATCAGTCAGTCGTTGGTTTTGTGATCGTTATGATCGTAAACTATGTGGTTAAGAAAATTGAACCGGATTATTCCCTGTTTTAATATCTATGGAGGTCGACTATGAAGAAAAATAACAGCAATAAAGTAAAACTTGGAGCTTCTGATAAGATTGTGCGGGGATTTGGATATGTAGTGATTACAATCTATGCACTGGCATGTATATTTCCATTCCTGTTGATTCTTGGAAGTTCATTTACGGCAGAAGAAGTGATCCGTACGGAAGGTGTACAGTTGATTCCGAAACAGTTTACACTGGCAGCTTATGAGATGGTCTGCAAGGGCGGTGGTATCTGGAAATCCTATCTGCTCACGATCATCCTGACGGTGGTCGGTACGGCGGTCGGACTGACAATCATAGCAATGACAGGTTATGCACTGCAGAGAAAAGATTTCCCGTTCCGCAACGGAATTTCCTTCTACATATATTTTACAAGCCTGTTTTCCGCAGGACTTGCACCGTACTATCTTCTGATGACACAGACTTACCACTTAAAGGACAGCTATTTTGCAGTTTTATTACCGCTTATGATGTCGCCGTGGCTGATCATCATGATGAAAAACTTTGTGAAGGCGATCCCGCATGAGATTACAGAGTCCGGCAAGATCGACGGCGCCGGGGATATGAAGATCTTTGTTTCCCTGATCCTGCCAATGTTAAAACCGGCACTTGCGACGATCGGATTATTCCTTGCACTGGGATACTGGAATGAATGGTATCAGTCCTCTCTCTTCTTAAGCTCGAAAGTGGATGTAAAACCGTTACAGTATACATTATATGAAGTTGTAAATAAAATGGATCAGCTTAAAAACTCCATTGCAGGACAGTATATATCATTGGCAGATATTCCGACAGAGGGAATCAAGATGGCAAATGCGATTCTTGCAACCGGACCGATCATTTTCCTGTATCCATTCGTTCAGAAATATTTTATCAGCGGTATTACCGTTGGAGCCGTAAAAGGCTGATCGATACGATTATCGCTCTGCATGGGGCAGAGTCATAATAAAAGCAGTTTTGTCTTAGAAAAAGACAGATCTGCTGCAAAAATAAATCATATGGAGGGTATGGTATGAAGAAAAGATTTAAGAGACTTGGGGCAATGTTACTCGCAGGTACAATGTTACTTGGCGCCACAGCCTGTGGCGGAGGAAGCAATTCTTCCACAACAGGAAATGCAGCAAAATCGGAAGACAGTGCATCCACTACGGAAACAGGGGGAACGACAAGTAGTGGTGACATTGACACATCCGAACATGTAGTGATCACTTATATGGTGACCGGTGATAAACCGGATGGTAAGAGCGCAGAGCGTCTCGATGAGATGATGGAAAAACTGAATGCGATCCTGACCGAAAAAGTAAATGCAGAACTTGAGATTTATTACATCGGATGGACAGATTATCTCTCCAACTACAATCTGACACTGGCACAGATGGATGGTTCTGTCGACCTTGTCGGAACTGCTTCTGACTGGCTCGATGCCTGGCCAAACGCAAAGAACGGAGCATTCTTAGAGCTTTCCGAGGATATGTTAAAGACCTACGCACCAAAAACATGGGAGAGCGTAAGCCAGGATCACTGGGATCTGTGTAAATATAACGGCTCAATCTATCTGATCCCGGAGGATAATTACGCACAGTGGACCAACCATGGATTCATCTATCGTCTTGACTGGGCAAAAGAAGCAGGACTGACAGATGGTGTCAAGAGCTGGGAAGACCTTACAACTTACTTTAAATATGTAAAAGAAGCATATCCGGATGTGATTCCATGGGATTCTGACGGTACACAGTATGCACAGATGGCAAACGGCTGGATCACCTCCCACAGCAATTTTGTTGCAATCGACGGTGTCTGTTCCGGCGCATTATGGGGCGGTACAAAAGATGACCTTTACACGATCACAACACCTGCATACACAGACACAGATATGATGGTTGAGTATGCAAAATTAATGAAAGAATGGGATAACATCGGCGTATGGAAGACAGATGTATTAAACAATACTGCTTCCTCAAACCGTGATGATTACCGTATCGGTCGTGTTGCAGCAGAGCAGCACCACACACAGACCTGGACAGATCTTTGCAGTGCAACTCCGTCAAATACGATTTATCAGGATGATCCGGATGCAGAGTCAGGTTTCTTCTACTTCGGAGAAGAGACCGGAAACGTGGTAGCACTTTCCATCACACACGGTGCAATGGCAGTTTCCGCAGCAAGCAAGAACCCGGAAAGAGCACTGATGGTATATGATTTATTAAGAAATGACGAAGAATGCTACAGATTACTCTGCTATGGTATTGAAGGCGTATCTTACGAGATCAACGATGAGGGACTCCGCACAACTCCGGAAGGCTACAACTCAGACACAGACAACATCAACGGTATGACCAACTGGTGGTGGGGGCGTAACGACGATCTTGAGATCAGAGACGCTACAAGAAACTGGGATGCAATTGACAAACTTTACAGTGAGTATGATTCCTTAAAGATTGATTATCCGTATGGACAGTTTGTACCGGAAGTTGATGATATCCAGTCTAAGATCGATAACATCAACGAAGTATATACCAACTATACAAAACAGATCTCTTATGGTAAATATCAGGGAACTGCGGAGGAGATCGTTGCAGAGATGCAGTCAGCATTAAAACAGGCTGGTATTGAAGAAGTAACCGCAGCACTGCAGGAACAGTTTGATGCATTATACAAATAGGTATACAATAAAGGCATGATGTGCCGCTATTGAACAGAAGGTGTTGATTCTAAGAAATAGGGGATCAACACCTTTTGTTATAGGAAAGAACTGATACAAAAGGAACATTTTGTGAAAAAGAGGAGAGATGGCATGGGCAATTTTGAGATCACAGACAATTTTTATCTGGATGGAAAACCGTTTCAGATCATATCGGGTGCAATTCATTATTTCAGAATCGTTCCGGAATACTGGCAGGACAGACTTGAAAAATTAAAGGCAATGGGATGCAATACAGTGGAGACATATATCCCGTGGAACATGCATGAACCGAAAAAAGGTGAATTCCACTTTGAGGGGATGCTTGACATAGAACGATTTGTAAAAACGGCGCAGGAACTTGGGTTATATGTGATTTTAAGACCGTCGCCGTACATTTGTGCGGAGTGGGAATTTGGCGGACTGCCGGCGTGGCTGTTAGCGGAAGATGGAATGAAACTGCGCGTTTCCTATCCGCCGTTTTTAAAACATGTGCAGGATTACTATGATGTATTATTGAAAAAAATCGTGCCGTATCAGATCAATTACGGCGGGCCGGTCATTTTGATGCAGGTCGAAAATGAATACGGATATTATGCAAACGACAGGGAATATCTGCTTGCAATGAGAGATAAAATGCAAAAAGGCGGTGTCGTTGTCCCGCTTGTTACCTCGGACGGACCGTTTGAAGAAAACTTAAACGGGGGTCATTTAGAAGGCGCGCTGCCGACCGGAAATTTTGGATCTAAGACCGAGGAGCGCTTTGAAGTCCTGAAAAAATATACGGATGGCGGACCACTCATGTGTACGGAGTTCTGGGTAGGCTGGTTCGATCACTGGGGAAATGGCGGTCATATGACCGGCAATCTGGAGGAGAGCGTCAAGGACCTCGACAAAATGTTAGAACTTGGTCATGTCAATATTTACATGTTTGAGGGCGGTACGAATTTTGGATTTATGAACGGCTCGAACTACTATGATGAGCTGACCCCGGATGTGACGTCGTATGATTATGATGCGCTATTGACGGAGGACGGACAGATCACGGAAAAATACCGCAGATACCGCGACGTCATTGCAAAATACAGAGAGATACCGGAAGTTACATTTACGACCGAGATCAAAAGAAAGGCATATGGAACACTGCCAGTAAAAGAAAAGGTAAGCCTGTTTTCAGTGCTGGATGACCTCAGTGCTCCGGTGGAGAGCAGTTTTCCGCAGAGCATGGAAAAACTGGGGCAGAATTACGGCTATATTTTATATCATTCCACATTAGATACGGAGGAGAAACTCGAAAAACTCCGCCTGTGGGAGGCAAACGACCGTGCCAATATTTTTGTGGATCAAAAACCGGTCACAACACTTTACGATCTGGAACTTTTAAAAGAAAAAGAGCTGGATGTCACGTTTGAAAGGGGAGCAGATTTTGATATCCTGATGGAAAATATGGGACGTGTCAATTTCGGACCGCGCATGGAGCACCAGAGAAAGGGCATTGGTCAGTGTGTGCAGATCAACGGACATATGCATAATCGCTGGAGACAGTACACGCTGCCGCTCGACAATATCGAAAAAGTTGACTTTTCCAAAGAATACAAAGAAGGGCTGCCGGGATTTTACCGTTTTACGGTGGATATCGACGAGACAGCAGACACATTCCTGGATTTTGAGGGATGGGGAAAGGGCTGTGTCTTTGTAAACGGATTTAATATCGGAAGATTCTGGGAGATCGGACCGCAGAAAAGACTCTATATCCCGGCGCCGCTGCTGAAAAAGGGCGAAAACGAGATCATCGTATTTGAGACAGAGGGAAAGACCCGCGATACGATCGTGTTGAAGGATGAGCCGGATATTGGCTGAGTGTCCACGAAAATAAAAATCAAGTAATATGAATGGAGCAGGGTATGGCAGGATATTTATTTGTACACTTTACCGGGGAACAGAAGGACGGCGAGCAGATCTATTTTTCCGTGAGCCGGGACGGACTGCACTGGACGGATCTAAACGATGGAAAACCGGTACTGTATTCGCATATCGGCGAGTGCGGCGTGCGCGATCCGTTTCCGGTAAAAAATCCGCTGAATGGACGTTATTATCTGATCGCAACCGATCTTCGAATCGAAAAGGGTGAGGGCTGGCAGGCAGCGCAGGAGCGCGGCAGCAGGGATATTATTATCTGGGAGTCGGAAGACCTCATTCATTGGGAAAAGGAGCGTGCCCATACGGTCGGCATCCGTGAGGCGGGCTGTGTCTGGGCGCCGGAAGCAGTGTTTGATGAGGAAGAGCAGGCATTTTTAGTTTTTTTTGCATCCAAAGTAAAATGTAAAGGGGAAGAGACTGCAAAGCACCGCATCTATGCCGCTTATACAAAGGATTTTATCACATTTTCAGACACATTTTTATATATGGAGCGTGAGCGGGATGTGATCGATACTACAATTTTAAGGAGCAGCGGGAAATATTACAGGATCTCAAAGGATGAGACCGACAGCAGACTGATTTTAGAGGAGGCGGACAGTCTCCGCAGGGATTTTAAACAGATCGCCTGTCCGGTTTTTAAAAAATTAAAGGGCGTGGAAGGCCCGGAGGGCTATCTTTTGCCGGATGGCAGGAGCTGGTGTGTGATCGCGGATCAGTTTGCCGAGGGAAAGGGATATCTGCCGATGATCACGGAAGATCTGTCATCGGGTGATTTCACGATTTTGGAAAAAGAAAAATATGATCTTGGCAGGACGAAAAAAAGACACGGCGGGGTGTTGGAATTAAGTGACGCAGAGTATGAGAGATTAATTAAGGCAGAAATGGAGGGGGAACATGTTATATCCACAGGAAAATAAGATTCGTGGGATTATAGATTTAAACGGAGTGTGGGATTTTGCACTCGGGACAACAGAGGAACCGGGGGATGCGGTGACATTGCCGGATCAGATGGAGCCAATTGCAGTTCCGGCATCTTACAACGATCAGAAGGATGATATTGCTTACCGGAATCATTACGGTTATGCGTATTACCGGAGAAATATTACAGTGCCTTCTTATTACAAGGGACAGAGACTGGTGCTTCGCTTTGACGCAGTAACACATTTTGCAAAAATTTATCTGAATGGGGTATTGCTCACACAGCATAAAGGAGGATTTCTTCCATTTGAAGTGGATATCACTGACAAATTATGTGCAGGGGAGAGTGCAGAACTGGTCGTTGCTGTGGATAACCGCATTAATCACAGCACACTTCCGGTTGGAAATGAGGAGGGAACCTCATTTATGGGAGCAGACAATGCAGGAGTGCCGGGAGTTGAAGCTGCAAAACGCTGGAGAAAACCACAGAATCTTCCTAATTTTGATTTCTTTAATTATGCAGGGATCAACCGTCCGGTCAGAATTTATACGACACCGAAGGCGTATATCAAAGATGTAACGCTTGTGACAGATATCCGTGGAACAGATGGCATTGTGAATTATCAGGTTAAGACTTCAGATACAGATGGACAGGAAGTTGTACTGCAGATCTTAGATGCCAATGGAAATGAAGTGGCACAGGCAAAAGGCACTTCCGGGGAGATCGTGATACCGGATGCAAAACTGTGGGAGCCATATCCGGGAACACCGTATCTGTATACGGCAGCAGTCACGTTCGGTGATGATTATTATGAGGAGCCGTTTGGCGTGCGTACGGTGCGCGTGGAGGGGACTTCATTTCTGATCAATGGAAAACCATTTTACTTCAAAGGATTTGGAAAACATGAGGATTCCGCATTTCACGGACGCGGTATGGACGTCTGCCTGGATGTCAAAGATGTCAATCTGATCCACTGGCTGCATGCAAATTCCTTCCGTACCAGCCATTATCCGTATGCGGAAGAAATGTACCGTCTGTGTGACCGCGAGGGAATCGTGATCATTGACGAGGTTCCGGCAGTCGGGATCGGTGCCGGAGCGGGCATAAATCCTTATGAAACATTCCCGATCCGCGAGCACCATGAGCAGGTCATTAAAGATATGATCGCACGCGACAAGAATCATCCGTGCGTTGTCATGTGGTCACTTGGAAATGAACCGGATACGGAAAATTTTCCGGAGTCAGCATACGAGTATTGGCATTCACTCTACGAGCTGGCACATGAGACAGACCCGTCAAATCGTCCGGTCACTTTGGTCTGCTGTCAGAACAACTATGAAAAAGACATGGTCACAAGGAGCATGGATGTCGTCTGCATCAACCGCTACTATGGCTGGTACAATTTGTCCGGAGATCTTGATGCTGCCTGCTATGGACTGAACCTGGAACTGGATTTCTGGGAAAAACAGAATAAACCTGTCATGATTACCGAGTACGGTGCCGATGCTGTAGCCGGCATCCATGAGTGTGTGCCGGAAATGTTCTCGGAGGAATTTCAGGTGGAGTTTTACAAGAGACAGAATGCGCAGTTTGATAAGAGGAAGTTCTTTATCGGTGAACATGTCTGGAACTTTGCGGATTTTGCGACTGTGCAGGGATGCATGAGAGTCGATGGTAATAAAAAGGGACTGTTTACGAGAGAGCGCAGACCGAAAATGGCGGCGCATTACTTTAAAGAGAGATGGGGAGAGATACCTAATTTTGAGTATAAGGGTTAGGTGGTAAAGCACAAAGCGGGAGCCACAAACTAAAGGAGGACTCATGTCAAAAAATATTCGTGAAATCAACATCAACCAGATAAAAATCCACGACCCATTCTGGTCTGCCATGCAGCACCGCATGACAGACACCGTCATTCCGTTTCAGGAGAAAGTATTAAATGATGAAGTGCCAGGCGTGGAAAAAAGCCATGCCATTGAAAATTTTCGTATTGCCGCAGGTTTAAGCGAAGGAGAATTTTACGGTATGGTCTTTCAGGACAGTGACGTCGCAAAATGGTTAGAGGGTGTCGCCTATTCGCTTGCGGTAAAGCCGGACAATGAGTTGGAAGCGCGTGCGGATGAGATCATTGACATCATCGAAAAGGCACAGCAGCCGGATGGCTATCTTGATACCTTTTTTATTGTAAAAGAGCCGGAACACCGCTGGCAGAATTTGCAGGAGTGTCATGAACTTTATTGTGCCGGACATATGATGGAGGCAGGAGTCGCCTACTATCAGACAACTGGAAAAGACAAACTGCTTCATGTGGTGGAGCGTCTTGCTGACCATATTATTTCAATGTTCGGGGAAGATAAAGAGCCGGGGATTCCGGGGCACCAGGAAGTTGAGATCGGACTGATGAAACTTTACCGTGCGACCGGAAAAGAAAAATATAAGGATATGGCACGGTATTTTTTGGAAGAGCGCGGAAAAAATCCAAATTACTTTTACGAGGAAAAGAAAAAAAGAGGCTGGCAGCACTGGGGGCAGTACAGCTTAGAGCCGTTAGATCAGAGATATACGCAGACACATGCCACGATCTATGAGCAGAAAGAGGCGGTTGGGCACAGTGTGCGTGCCGTTTATATGTATACGGCAATGGCTGACCTTGCCGGGGAAGATAAAGATCAGAGACTTTATGAGGCGTGTCAGACTCTGTGGGATAATATTGTAAAGAAAAGAATGTACATCACCGGCGGCATCGGTTCTACGGTTGAGGGCGAGGCATTTACGATTGACTATGATCTGCCAAACGATATGGCATATGCAGAGACCTGTGCTTCGATTGGAATGATATTTTTTGCGAAGAGAATGTTGGAGATCAGGCCGCTTGGAATTTATGCGGATATCATGGAGCGGGAATTTTACAATGGAACCATCAGTGGTATCCAGTTAGACGGAAAACAGTTTTTCTATGTCAATCCGCTTGAGACCAATCCGGGAACTTCCGGCACGATCTTCGGTTACAAACATGTGCTGCCGACCCGTCCGGGCTGGTATGCTTGCGCATGCTGTCCTCCAAACCTGGTACGTCTTGTGACTTCACTTGGCACCTATGCGTGGAGCGAGAGTGATACGACACTCTATTCCCATCTTTTTTTGGGACAGACAGCAGATTTTGAAAAAGCGGTTGTCAAGGTAGACAGCAGTTACCCGTGGGAGGGAAAAGTAACCTATCAGGTAAAGGCGAAGATGAAAGACGCATTTGAACTGGCAATCCACATTCCGTCCCATATCCGCATGGATACACTTTGCGTGACAGTCAATGGAGAAAAGACAGATGCAGCATCCCGCATAAAAGACGGATATCTTTATCTGAAGCAAAACTGGGGAGAAAATGATGTGATTGAGCTTACATTTGATCTTCCGGTACGCAAAATTTATGCAAACACAAACGTGCGTGAAGATGAAGGCTGTGTCGCCCTGATGCGTGGTCCGGTTGTTTACTGTTTTGAGGGAGTTGACAATGGCGAATGTATTCAGGCGCTACGGATTCCAAGAGAGATCAAAGCGGAGACAGAACTTTGCAGGGAAGGTGTATTAGAAGGAAATGTATTGATCCATCTGCCGGGATACCGGATGGAGAGCAGTGATGCACTTTACTCCGAGGAACGCCCGAAGCGGACAGATGTGACGCTGACCGCAATTCCTTATTATGCGTGGGCGAACCGGGGAGAAAACCAGATGCGTGTCTGGATGCCAGAGGAGTGATCTTTCCGACTAGTTTTCTACACGAAATACCAGACATCCGTGTGCTGGCGGTGTGACAGAAATGGCACTGCCGGATACGGATGTTTTTTCTTTGCTCCAAAGTTCCGTCAGGCTGGCATCTTTGTGGGCACAGGGTTCATCGCCGACATGGAGCGTTTCGATGTCACAGTGGATCGTATGTGTCTCATCCGATAGGTTGAAGAAGGCGGCAAAGTGTTCTCCGGTAACTGCATTGTATGCGCACCAGATTGCTTTTTCATCGTCCAGACATACCTGATGCGGCTTGCAGTCCGGGGTTAACATGGACAGCACATCGCGGTTAGTAAGAAGGGCAAGTGTGGCGTCATCTAACTTTGTCAGTTCACAGCCAAGCATCAGAGGGGAACCGAAGAGACACCAGAGCGTTAACATGGTATGCTGTTCCTCCGGTGTAAAATTAGTGTACCATTCATGACCGAATCCTTTTCCAAGCCAGCCGAGCGGAAGCATATCGCAGTCCGGGTAACATCCTTTTGCCACATGGTTCTGCCAGAGCTCACAGCGGTGGAACATATCTTTTAACAGATCCCATTTATCCCAGAAATCATCGGTGATACGCCACATATTTGCATAAGTCTCATAGTGCCATGCGTGTTCGATCAGTGCAGGTCCCGGAGAAAGGGATAAAACGATCGGCCTGCCACAGCGTGCGATCGCCTTTGCGAGCATTTCTATCTCATGGCGTGCAGAATAAGGATTGGCCGGATAGATATTGGTATTGCAGATATCATCGCACTTGATGAAATCAACACCCCAGGAAGCATAAAGTTCCATCAGGGAATCATAGTAAGCCTGTCCTGCCTCCGTATCGCGGACACCGTACATATCCGGGTTCCATCCACAGATGGAGGAAGGATTTGCGACCATATCGGCAGTCACATTGCTGCCCTTGATCATACAATGGTTATGCGCAGCAGTTCTTGGGATTCCGCGCATGATATGGATACCGAATTTTAAACCGAGACTGTGAATATAGTCAGCAAGGTGGGTAAAACCGGTTCCGTCCGCAGAAGATGGAAAACGTGCCGGATCCGGCTGCAGTCTTGAAAATTCATCCATGGCAACATCCGCAAACGGGATATACTGGAACTGATCGCGCATGGAACCGGCACCGATCGCGTACCATTCGATATCAACGACGATATATTCCCATCCAAACTCCTTTAAATGTGCAGCCATGTAATCTGCATTTGCTTTCACGGCATCTTCTGTCACCGTGGTGTCATAGTAATCGTAGCTGTTCCAACCCATAGGCGGCAGCGGTGCAAAATTATTTTTGTTCATAAAAAACCTCCAGAATTGATTTCCTAAGCCGATTATACTATATAGAAATTACAATACAATACGCATTGCATTTCTTTTCACATTTTTTTATAATGAAAATAATGTTGGAACCGTTATTTGATTCTGACATTATTAAAATCAGAATGACAAAAGACATATCACGATAATAAGAAAAATAAGAGGAATAATCATGTCCGAAAAGAAAAAAGTAAAGATAAACGGTTTTGTTTTTACGGATGAAGCGGAAGCAGAGCAGGCGAAAAAGGAAGCACATGGGATTCATTATGTGGAAGAACGCGCAGATATGCATCATCCGGAAACGGTGCTTGAAATATATAATAAAATGGTGAAGCAGGAGCTGTTTGAAACAGCGGTTGGATTTACATACTTAAAAGAACTACAGGAATATCTGATTCAGAATCCGTCCATTAATAACAGTGATATTCTTCCGATTTCCGTGACACATCCGGTGTTAGAGGAGAGCCTCCGGAAAAAATTAAGGATTTCTGCAAAAAACAGGGCGAGCGAAAAGAAGGCGTCAAAAAAAACGGATGGATACCGCAAAAAATATGAGATCACGTTATTTATATCTGTGATACTGGCAGTCAGCGTGATCGGAATGTTTATCGTTGCATCGACGAGCGACAGTCCGACGATCATCAATTACGAAAATAAGCTGATTGATAAATATGCGGCGTGGGAGCAGGAACTTGATGAGAGGGAAGCCGCGTTAAAGGAACGTGAACAGACGGTGGAAGAACCATAGAAGACATCACATTTATTTCATAATTATCTGTTAGGATAACATGCAGGTTTGTACTCTGGCACAAATTTGAGATGTGCAAAAAAGCAGCGCAGAAATGAGGAACAAAGATGGAAAAAATTAAAATATTAGTTGTGGATGATGAAAGCAGAATGAGAAAATTAGTCCGTGATTTTCTGGTCAGGGAAGATTATGAGGTGTTAGAAGCGGGAGATGGAGAAGCGGCACTCGATATTTTTTATCAGGAAAAAAATATTGCATTGATCATTTTAGATGTCATGATGCCAAAGATGAACGGATGGGAGGTCTGCAGGGAAATCAGGGAGACTTCGAAAGTGCCAATCATCATGCTGACGGCGAAGGGGGATGAGGAGGACGAGCTGACAGGGTTCGAACTTGGAGTTGATGAGTATATCTCAAAACCGTTTTCTCCGAAGATCTTAGTTGCGCGTGTCGGTGCAATTTTAAGAAGAAGCGGAAAGGCACCGGAGGAGGGAAAACTTCTTTCCATCGGCGGCATCGTGATCGATCAGACTGCACATACAGTGACGGTGGATGGCAGACAGATCGAATTAAGCTTCAAGGAATTTGAACTGCTTACCTATTTTATGGAAAACGAAGGCATTGCACTTTCCAGGGAAAAGATTCTTAATCATGTCTGGAACTATGATTATTTCGGGGACGCCAGAACAATCGATACACATGTCAAAAAACTGCGTGCCAAGATCGGTGAAAAAGGAGATTACATCAAAACCATCTGGGGCATGGGTTACAAATTCGAAGCAGAAGAAAATGGCAGTGATAAGTAATGATGAAAAGCAGGAAAAAAGAATTTAAAAGAAAATATTTTGGTTCACTGACACACCAGTTGATCCTGATCAGTATCTGTCTGGTTACGGGAACACTTCTTTTGTGCTGGTTTATCAACACGGTTTTTTTAGAACCGTACTATGTGATCAATAAACAAAATACGCTGCTTTCCGGATTTGAGACGATCGATGAAGCGAGTGAGGCAGGGACACTTGATGACAGTTCTTTTGATGTGACATTTGACAATCTCTGTGCAAATGGGAATATCACCGTCATGATCATAAGCTCCGACCGGACGATCGTGCGGTCTTCCGTCAATGATACGCAGAAAATGATGCTGGAATTTATGAATATCATTTTTGGCGAAAAACAAAATGAAGTGACGGTGATGATGCAGTCGGATAATTATATTATTCAAAAACAGACGGATACCAGGTTAGATTCAGAGTTTCTGGTCCTTTACGGAACACTTTCAAACGGCAATCTGATCCTGATGCGTACCGCACTTGAGAGTATCAGGGAAAGCGTCAATCTGTCCAATACATTTCTGGCATGGGTGGGTGTTGTCGCTGCAATCATCAGTGCAGTCGTGATCGTGTTTGTCTCAAGAGGCATTACAACACCGCTTCTGCGTCTGACCGATATCTCAAAACGCATGACGGAGCTTGATTTTGAGGCAAAATACCAGCCGGGGCGCAGATACCACAACGAGGTAGATGAGTTAGGCGAATATATGAATGTCATGTCGACCACGTTAGAGCATACGATCTCCGAACTGAAAAGCGCAAATAACCAGCTGCAGATCGATATTGACAAAAAGACGCAGATCGATGAGATGCGCAAAGAGTTTTTATCCAATGTATCGCACGAGTTAAAAACACCGCTTGCACTGATCCAGGGCTATGCGGAGGGATTGAAAGAATGTATCAATGATGATGCGGAGAGCAGGGACTTTTACTGCGAAGTCATCATGGACGAAGCGGACAAGATGAATAAAATGGTCAAAAAACTGCTCACTTTAAACCAGCTCGAATTTGGCAATGAGGTCATCACCATGGAGCGGTTTGACCTGACAGAACTGATCCGGGGGGTGATCAATTCGTCTGCGATCCTTTTGAATCAGAATGAGATCACATTGGACTTTACACAGCAGGAACCGTTATATGCGTGGGCGGATGAATTTAAGGTGGAAGAGGTAGTGACCAACTATCTGAGCAATGCGATCCATCACGCAGAGGGAGAAAAGCGGATCGATATCAGCTGTGTACAGAAAGGGGACAAAGTCCGCGTCAGTGTTTTTAACACGGGAAATCCGATACCGGAAGAAGATGTGGACAATATCTGGATCAAATTTTACAAAGTGGATAAAGCGAGAACCAGAGAATACGGTGGCAGCGGCATCGGTCTGTCAATCGTCCGGGCAATCATGGATTCGTTCCATCAGAAGTGCGGCGTGATCAATCATGAGGACGGAGTGGAATTCTGGTTTGAATTAGAGACAAATAATGGAAATTTTTTTAGTTGATAAATCATACCAAAAATGCTAACATATGGGTATAGTTCGTGACAATAGAATGTTCGCAGAGTGCGCATTCTGTTGTTCATGATAATAGAATATTCGCAGAGCGTGAGTTCTATTATTTACAGATATTTTGAGAGGAATGCCATGAAAAGAACGGGAATGAGATTAACGACAGTGGCAGCAGTGACAGCGTTGCTGCTCGGTGGATGTGGAGAACAGCCATACAGTTTAACAGAAGATGAGGAAGGCATGATTGTGGATTACTCGGCACACGCTGTGGCAAAATTTAATACGAGCCAGCCTGACGGTCTTGCAAATGTGAGCCGCAATGAGCAGGAAACAGAGGCAGTGGATGAGTCACAGACGACGGAGACGGAGAATAAAATCACACTGGATGCATCCGGCAATGCAGCTGCAGGAGACCAGAGCACAGAGAATAAAACAGCAGAGCCGTCGACACTGGATGAACTGTTTGGAGGAGAAAATCTGTCGGTCACATATACCGGAGCAGAAATTGCGGCAAATTATATGGAGGGCGGTTATTATTCGCTGGATGCAGAGCAGGGCAAGACATTTGTGATTGTCGGTATTGATATTACAAATTCCGGAGCGGATGAAATAGCGATAGATAACTTTGCAAAGACACCGAAGTTCTCTGTTATGGTCAATGGTCAGGAAAAAGCAGAGGAAGAAAATACAATACTTCCATCTGATTTTGCACTGTATCAGGAAACAGTCCCGGCTGGAGTAACAGAAAATACTATCTTATTGTTTCAGGTGCCGGACAGTGTGACCAGTGTGGACAGTCTGGATCTGTTTGTAAATATCAGCGGTACAAATTATCAAATTACTTTGTAATGATATTAGTAATGTGCTATAATAAATGCAGTATTTATGCAATGGAAAAAGAGACGAATTGCGTAGCAGATGATACGCGGGAGGAGAGACAGGAATGGATACAAATATACTTTTAGAGTCAGGAACAAATGAACTGGAGGTCCTGGAATTTACATTAGGAAATAATCATTATGGAATCAATGTTGCAAAGATCAGAGAGATATTGACGTATCAGCCGGTTACACCAGTACCAAATTCTCATCCAAGTGTGGAAGGTATTTTTATGCCGCGTGATACGATGATTACTGTTGTTAATCTGAAAAGATGCCTGGGAATGCCGGAGGACGGAGAAAACAAAGGACTTTTTATCATCACGAACTTTAACAAATTAAATATTGCGTTTCATGTAGATGCCGTGATTGGTATCCATCGTGTATCATGGGAATCCATCATCAAACCGGATTCAACGATCAATACGGAGAATAACAGTGCATCCACAGGTGTCATTAAGATGGATGACAAGCTGATCATCATCCTTGATTTTGAGAAGATTGTATCCGATATCAGCCCGGAGACAGGACTTAAGGTATCAGATGTTGATAATATGGTAAGCCGTGAACGTTGTGACTCTCCGATCCTGATCGCTGAGGATTCACCGCTTCTTAGCCGCTTGATCACAGATTGTCTGAAGAAGGCAGGATACACCAATCTGATTGTGACAATGAACGGTCAGGAAGCATGGGACAAACTTACTGAATTTGAAAAAGCAGGTAATGTGCGTGACAAGGTTCACTGTATTATCACGGATATCGAGATGCCGATGATGGATGGACACAGACTGACCAAACTGGTTAAGACAAATGATAATATGAAGAAGATACCGCTCATTATTTTCTCATCTTTGGTCAATGAGGAAATGAGAATTAAAGGCAAACAGTTAGGGGCAGATGCTCAGTTGACAAAACCTGAAATCGGCAATCTTGTAGAGGCTATTGACAATTTAATTGATAAAAGCATTGATTAGGTTGAAGCGAAGAGGGGGATGTGATGTATTGTCACATCCCCAAATTAAGTTATAGGCTTGACGGAGGTATCGGATGAGCGGGACAGAAGATTATCTGGATGGACTGTTAAATTCCATATCTGAAAAAGATTTGGATACAAAGAAAAAAACCGGGAGTGAAACGATGCAGACAGAGGAAGATATTATGAATGATATGGAAAATGATTTACTTTCCAAAGAAGCGGAAGATAATTTTTTAGAACAGTTTGAAAAAGAATTGCAAAATGAGAAGTCGTCACCGGAAGAGGAAAAAACGGATGATTTCTTTAACAGTTTAGATCAGATTGTGGATGGAGCAGATCATAATAATAATGATGATGATTTCCTGATGGATACGCTTGGAGATATCCCGGGTATCGATGATGTGACAAAAACAGAAGATTTGTCACAGGCACAGACGATGGAAAAAGAGCCGGATGAACAGTCTGAAGATACAGCAGAACCGGCACAGGCGTCAGATGATGCCGGAAGTGATACTTTTGGTATGGATGATGCAGGCAGCACAGGACTGGATGATTTTGGAGACCTTGGCGGGGCTGATATGTTTGGAGACAGTGAGGCAGAAGAAACCGAAATTACTCCGGATGGCATAGAAGAAACTCCGAAAAAAGAAGGTTTTCTAAAAAAATTATCACGCATTCTTTTTGGGGAAGATGATGAGGATGAAAAAGGTGATTCTGTCTCATCTCAAAAAGAACCGCTAACAGGAGAAAATGCGGGTGACATTGATTTGTCAGATCCAAATATGCAGATATTGCAGGAACTGGGAGATATTCCGGATATATCGGATGCACCGAAGGAAGAAGAAAAGCCGGATCCGAAAGAAGAGAAAAAGAAGAAAAAAGAGAAAAAGAAAAAAGAAAAGAAGCCAAAGAAAGAAAAGAAACCAAAGCCAAAGAAAGAAAAGAAGCCAAAGCCGCCAAAGGAACCGGATCTGACTCCTCCATTGCCGAAGGTGCCGGTAATTCTGATCTTTGTAATGGTATTCTCATTCCTTATTCTTGTGGTGTTAGCAACAAATCTGGTCGGCTATTCAAGCAGCTTTTCAAATGCAGAAGACGCATATGCAAAGGGTGATTATGAGCAGGCATTTCAGGATGTGGCAGGTCTTGAAGTGAAAGAGAAAGATCAGGATACCTACAGAAAATACCGTATTCTGGCATATACAACAGGTCAGTACAGAGCATATCAGAATCTGGTGAACCAGAAAATTTATGATATGGCACTGGATTCACTGATCAGCACGATCGGAAGATGTGAAGAATACAGCAGTGATGCCAAAGAACTTGGATGTGAAGGAGAGATTTCAGACATACAGGCAAAGGCAGAGGAAGCATTAGAAGCATTTAAGATTGATACGGAAAAAGCACTTGAAGTATATGACATGAAGGATCGGACTGCATATTCAAAAGAGATTTATCAGATACTGGATGATGCAGGACTTAGTGAGGAATAAAAATGATAGCGATCATTGACTATGATGCAGGCAATTTAAAAAGCGTACAAAAGGCACTTGACTTTTTACATCAGGAATGCGTGATAACGAGGGATTTTCATGAAATCCGTCAGGCAGACAAGGTGATCTTACCGGGGGTTGGTTCTTTCGGTGAGGCGATGGTCCAGTTAAAAAAATATGAACTGGATAAAGTGATACAGGAAGTGGCGGAGGAGAAAAAGCCATTTCTTGGCATCTGCCTTGGTCTGCAGCTTTTATTTGAGGGCAGTGAGGAAAGCAGCGGAGTGGAAGGTCTGCATTTGTTAGATGGGCAGATTCTGCGTATACCAGATACAGAGGGATTAAAAATACCGCATATCGGATGGAATTCACTGGATCTATGGAATAATGGAAGGCTCTTTGCAGGATTGCCGGAGCATCCATATGTTTATTTTGTTCATTCTTATTATCTGAAAGCAAAAGATGACAGAATTGTGAAAGCAACTACGGAATATGGCACACATATTCATGCTTCCGTGGAACAGGACAATATCTTTGCATGTCAGTTCCACCCGGAAAAGAGCAGTACAGTCGGACTTAAGATACTAGAAAATTTTGCCGGGATTTAAGACAGGAGGATAAAAATGTTTACAAAACGAATTATTCCGTGTCTGGATGTGAATAACGGACGTGTGGTAAAGGGTGTTAATTTCGTAAATTTAAGGGATGCAGGAGATCCGGTTGAGATCGCAGCGGCTTATGATAAGGCGGGGGCAGATGAACTGGTATTTCTCGATATCACAGCAACCTCAGATGCCAGAGAGACGGTCGTGGATATGGTGCGCAAAGTGGCAGAAAAAGTGTTTATTCCATTTACTGTAGGCGGCGGTATCCGTACTGTGGATGATTTCAAGGCATTACTCCGTGAGGGTGCGGACAAGATATCGATTAATTCTTCTGCAATCAACCGTCCGGAACTCATCAGTGAGGCGGCAGATAAGTTTGGCAGCCAGTGTGTGGTGGTAGCGATCGATGCAAGAAAGCGTGCAGACGGTTCGGGCTGGAATATTTACAAGAACGGTGGACGTATTGATGTCGGAATTGATGCTGTGGAATGGGCAATGAAAGCGGACCGGCTTGGCGCAGGAGAAATTCTTCTGACCAGTATGGATTGTGATGGAACCAAGGCAGGTTATGATCTTGAACTGACCCGTATGATCGCAGAAAATGTTTCTATTCCGGTGATCGCTTCCGGTGGAGCGGGGACGAAAGAGCATTTTTACGATGCGCTGACGGAGGGAAAAGCGGATGCAGCGCTTGCTGCTTCTTTATTCCATTACAAAGAACTTGAGATCTGTGATCTGAAAGATTATCTGGCAGAACGCGGTGTCTCTGTCAGAAGATAATAAGAGGGTAAATATCATGGCAATGATTACGAATGACTGGCTCCCGGCAATTCAGGGAGAGTTTAAAAAGCCATATTACAGGGAACTATTTCAATTTGTAAAAGAAGAATACAGCAGGGCGGTCATTTATCCGCCGGCAGATGATATCTTCAATGCGATGCATTTTACACCACTTAGTGAGGTAAAAGTACTGATCTTAGGACAGGATCCGTATCACAATGAGAATCAGGCACATGGTCTGAGCTTTTCCGTACTGCCATCACAGAAGGAGATCCCGCCATCTCTGCAGAATATTTACAAAGAGCTTCAGGATGATCTGGGATGCTATATTCCGAACAACGGATATTTAAAAAAATGGGCGGATCAGGGCGTACTGCTTTTAAACACGGTGCTGACTGTCCGTGCACATCAGGCGAATTCCCATCAGGGAAGAGGCTGGGAGCAGTTTACGGATGCAATCATACAGGCAGTCAATGCACAGGACCGGCCAATCGTATATATGTTGTGGGGAAGACCGGCACAGAGCAAGATACCGATGCTGACAAATCCGAAGCATCTGATTTTAAAAGCGCCACATCCAAGCCCACTTTCTGCATACAGAGGTTTTTTTGGATGCAGACATTTCAGTCAGGCAAATGATTTCTTAAAAGCAAATGGGATCGAGCCGATCGACTGGCAGATCGAAAACCTGTAAGTTCCCATAAATGAGGAGTGCCCAGACACCTTTCGGCGCCCGGGCTATTATGAAAAAAATTTATCAAGTATATTATAACAAGTTGTCTAAGTATTTTTTAACTGTATTTAGTATATCAATCATATATGAACAAAGTATGAATAATAAATTAACAATTTTTTAGTAATTTAAAACAAAAAAACAGAAAAAAATACAAAAAAATTGGTTAGGTTATCCATACACCTGAAAAGACGGTTTTACTTGTGGAAAATGCTTGAAAATATAAAGAGAACGGCCTAAAATGACGATATAAAAGAAAACAGGGATGTTTGATTCATAACGAACAGGTTATTGTATTATTTCAAAGGAGTGAGATATATGGCAACAATTTCTGGCTATAATTCATATTCAATGGGAGTTTTGTTTTCTGGTCTAAACACTACATCATCTAAGAATTCATTGTTTTCGAACAGTATGTCAGGAAGTGATATACTTGGAATCAATTACAGTGACTGGGCAACAATCAGATCGGGCAGCTATTTTAAATTGTTAAATGCGTATTATGGGAAAGGTGGACAGGTCAGTGATTCAGACGATACAACATCTTCCTCAACGTCAACATCCAAAGACAGCACCAGGACACTCGCTGTGATTGAGAGTGATGCGAAGAGTGTGGAGAAGTCGGTTGCAGCTCTTCAGGAAACAGGGGATAAATCCTTATTTAACGAAGTGACAAAGACAGATGAAAATGGAAACAAGACGACCGGTTATGATACGGATGCTATCTATAAAGCTGTTAAAAACTTTACAGACAGCTATAATAGTCTGATCGATGAAGTGGGTAATTCCAATACAAAGAGTATTTTAAGAGCCGGTGCCAGCATGGTGAATGTGACAGAGGCAAACCGTAAATCACTTTCTGATATCGGTATTTCCATAGGTGCAGACAACAAGCTTACCATTGATGAAGAGAAGTTTAAGAAGGCTGATATGAGTAAGGTAAAGGCAATGTTTGCAGACAACAGCTACTATGGAACAGAAGTGAAACGACAGGCAGGCCGTGCAGAGTCTTATGCAAAGAGTGAGGCCGCAAAGGCGAATACCTATCAGAAATCAGGTTCTTATACCTATAATTACAGAACAGGCGAACTTTATAACTCTACGATCTGATCGCAGAGCTGCAGAAAAATATGTTGCTGTTTTTCATACATTTTGAAAGCGGACAGCAGCGGTCATACTGGTATGATGTGATCCGGACGGTGGAAGGATTATATCACAACAATCATTTATGAGAAACTCGGATTGGGTTTCTCATAAATTTTGCAAAAAAATAATCAGCGCACCGGAAAAAAAGATTGCACAATGGGGCGATGTATGGTCAAATAATAGATAGTGTAAAAATGGATGTTGACATCTGGCAGAATAGAAAATATTTGAGATAGATGAAATGGAGAAAAGAATGGCAGCAAAGAAAGTAGTAGTCGGTATGTCAGGCGGTGTGGATTCCTCTGTGGCAGCATACCTTTTGAAGGAACAGGGATATGATGTGATCGGTGTGACCATGCAGATCTGGCAGGATGAGGATGAATTTGTGCAGGAGGAGAGTGGCGGATGCTGTGGCCTTTCGGCAGTGGATGATGCCAGAAGAGTGGCAGACCGTCTTGGAATTCCTTATTACGTCATGAATTTCAAACAGGAATTTAAAAAAAATGTCATGGATTATTTTACTGCGGAATATTTAAAAGGCAGGACGCCAAATCCGTGTATTGCATGCAACCGTTATGTAAAATGGGAAGCATTGTTAAATCGGAGTCTTGCGATTGGTGCGGATTATATTGCAACCGGGCACTATGCGAGGATCGAGCAGCTTTCCAATGGAAGATATGCAATTAAAAATTCCGTGACAGCAGCCAAAGATCAGACGTATGCACTTTACAATCTGACACAGGAACAGTTGTCACACACATTGATGCCGGTCGGTGCCTATCATAAAGATGAGATCCGTAAGATTGCAGAGGAGATCGGTCTTATGGTTGCACATAAAAAAGACAGTCAGGAGATCTGCTTTATCTCTGACAATGATTATGCCGGATTTATTGACCGGGAATGCGGCGATCAGGTACCACCTCCGGGAAATTTTGTTCTGACAGACGGAACTGTAGTCGGAAAACATAAAGGGATTACGCATTATACGATCGGACAGAGAAAGGGACTGGGTATTGCATTCGGGCATCCGGTATTTGTCACGGAGATACGGCCGGAGACAAATGAGGTCGTACTTGGTGAGAACAGAGATGTATTTACTTATGAACTGGATGCAGATCATATTAATTTTATGTCGATCCCGGATATTCAGGATGAGATGCTTTTGAAGGCAAAAATCCGTTATTCCCACAGCGGAAGTATGTGCAAGGTGACAAGAACCGGAGAAGATACGATACACTGTGAATTTTTAGAGCCGGTGCGTGCGGTGACACCTGGACAGGCAGTCGTATTATATGATGGAGAATATGTTGCCGGAGGCGGCACGATCCTTTAGAAAAGCGATATGACGGAAAGCCGCTGGATGATAAAAAAGACAGCAGATTACACAAGATAAAAATGATGTGAAAAGGAAAGGAACTGGCAGCAATGACAAGAGAAGCGTTTAGGGAGCTGGTAAAAAAAGGCCCGGTACTGCTTGATGGTGCAACAGGAACGAATTTACAGAAGGCAGGAATGCCGGTCGGAGTATGTCCGGAGCAGTGGATCCTGGAAAATTCAGAAGTGTTGATCGATCTGCAGAAACAGTATGTAGAGGCCGGAACCGATATTTTATTTGCGCCGACCTTTACCGCGAGCAGAATAAAATTAAAAGAATATGGTTTGGAAGATCATTTAGAGGAGATGAACCGCAAGCTTGTCGCACTCTCAAAAGAGGCTGCAAAGGGTACAAATGCGCTGGTTGCCGGAGATCTTACCATGACAGGAGAACAGCTTTATCCGTTGGGAGATCTGATGTTTGAGGATCTGGTGGATGTTTATAAAGAGCAGGCGAAAATTATTGCGGAGGCCGGAGCAGATCTTTTTGTGGTTGAAACGATGATGAGCCTGCAGGAATGCCGTGCGGCTGTGCTGGCAATCCGTGAAGTATGTGACCTGCCAGTCATGGTTTCATTGACTTATAATGAAGACGGAAGAACACTGTATGGAACAGATCCGGTGACAGCGGTTGTTGTGATGCAGAGCCTTGGTGCGGATGCGGTCGGAATGAACTGTTCGACCGGACCGGAGGCAATGTTAGAGCCGATTGCGAAGATGGCAGAGTATGCAGCGATACCACTTCTCGCAAAACCAAATGCCGGAATGCCGGAGCTGATCGATGGTCAGACCGTCTTTAATGTAGAGCCGGAAGAATTTGCCGAAGTCGGGAAAAAACTGGTCGAAGAGGGTGCTGCCATCATTGGAGGATGCTGTGGAACAACACCGGAGCACATCCGTGCTTTAAAGGAGGCAGTAAAAGGTATCCCGGTCAAAGCACCGCTTCAGACGAAGAGAAGAATGCTGACTTCAGAGCGTAAGTCTGTAGAGATCACACTTGATGGACGTTTTATGGTCATTGGAGAACGTATTAACCCGACCGGAAAGAAAAAGCTGCAGGCAGAGTTAAAAGAGGGTTCCTTAAATCTTGTCCGTACCATGGCATTAGAACAGGAGGAAAATGGAGCATCGATCCTTGACATCAATATGGGTATGAACGGTATTGATGAAAAAGAGATGATGCTGCGTACCATTTACGAAGTGACTTCGACGGTGGATTGTCCGCTTTGCATTGATTCCAGCCATGTGGATATTATTGAGGCCGCGCTCCGCATCTATCCGGGACGTGCACTCATCAATTCGATTTCACTGGAAAAAGAAAAGTTTGAAAAACTGCTTCCGATTGCAAAGAAGTACGGGGCAATGTTTATCCTGCTTCCCCTCTCGGATGAGGGACTGCCAAAAGATTCTGCTGAGAAACACGGCATTATCAGCACGATCATGGATGAGGCGGTGAGGATCGGCATGGCAAAAGAAGATATCATTGTGGATGGACTGGTTGCCACGATCGGAGCAAATCCGAATGCAGCGTTAGAGTGTTTTGAGACATTTTCCTATTGCAAAAATGAACTGGAACTGCCGACAGCATGTGGACTTTCTAATATTTCATTCGGACTGCCGGAACGTACTTACGTCAATACGGCTTTTCTTACAATGGCGATCGCAAATGGTCTTACGATGGCGATTGCAAATCCGTCACAGGAACTTCTGATGAATGCCGCATTTGCGTCGGATATGCTGTTGAATAAGAAAGAAAGCGACATCCGTTATATTGAGCGTATGAATTTTCTGTCAGAAAAATATGCCGGTATGGAACGTGTCATGGTTCAGAAAACACCTGCAGGTACATCTGCGGCTGGCGGCGAAATCAGGAAAGAGAGTACGGGAAGCGGCGTATTTCAGGCAGTTTTAAAGGGAAACAAAGAACATGTATTAGAAGAAGTAAAAAAGATGCTGGATGGCGGAGCCAAACCGGATGAGATTATCAATGAGCATCTGATCGCTGCGATCAATGAAGTAGGAGAATTATTTGATAAAAAGAAATATTTCCTGCCACAGCTGATTTCTTCCGCTAATACGATGAAACTTGCAATCGAGTACTTAGAGCCGATGTTAGAGCGCAGTAATACAGAGGCAATGGCTACGATCGTTGTTGCGACAGTTGAGGGCGATATCCATGATATCGGAAAAAATCTTGTGGTTCTGATGTTGAAGAATTACGGTTATCATGTGATCGACCTTGGCAAGGATGTTCCGGCAGATGTGATCGTGGATACCGCAATGAATGAAGGTGCGAAGGTGATCGGACTTTCCGCACTGATGACGACCACAATGATGCGGATGAAAGACGTTGTGGAGCTGGCAAAAGAAAAAGGCTGTACGGCGAAGATTGTAATTGGAGGAGCGGCGATCACGGAGAGTTTTTCGGATGAGATCGGAGCAGATGGCTATTCGAAAGATGCAGCGGAATGTGTGAAACTGGTCGAACGCTTACTGGCATAAGACGCTTTTAGTATAGCATAACATGTAAAACGAGTCTTGTAGCTTGTTTTACATGAAGTGCCAGTATAGAAAGCTGGATGTGTTGTTATGTTTTTGAAATTTTTAGGAAAATATGAAAAAAGGTGTTGACTTTCATCTTCTGTAATAGTATACTTTAGAAGTCGGTTGCAAAAAGCAAAGGACAAAAATGGGATCTTAGCTCAGCTGGGAGAGCATCTGCCTTACAAGCAGAGGGTCATAGGTTCGAGCCCTATAGGTCCCATTTGATGAGTTTATCTCATTATGCCGGCGTGGCGGAACTGGCAGACGCGCAGGACTTAAAATCCTGTTGTAGAAATACAGTACCGGTTCGATTCCGGTCGCCGGCATTGTATCTGGTTCTAGATACAATGAATTGAATATGTGTGCGTAGCTCAGCTGGATAGAGCACTTGGCTACGGACCAAGGTGTCGGGAGTTCGAATCTTCTCGCGCACGTATGCAAAGAGACATGATAATATCATGTCTCTTTTTTTAGATAATTAAAAAAAGTTCTTGACGTATGCTCCTCTCTTGTGCTATCATATACGTTGCACTATTGTGGTGCAGTGGACTTAGTGCGCTTATTCGCAGGAGTCCGGTAACGTTATAAACAACGGGTTCTGCCCTTATGTTAATAAAAACGAGAGGTGAAACGTCAAATGGAGAAAAACAGAATACGACCAGTCAAAGCCGGTAAAGGCATGCGTATGAGTTACTCAAGACAGAAAGAGGTATTGGAAATGCCGAATCTGATAGAGGTCCAGAAAGACTCCTATCAGTGGTTTTTAAAAGAAGGCTTAAAAGAAGTTTTCGACGATATCTCCCCGATCGCAGATTACAGCGGTCACTTGAGTCTGGAATTTGTTGATTTTACATTATGTGAATCAGATGTAAAATATACAATTCCGGAGTGCAAAGAGAGAGATGCAACTTACGCAGCACCTTTAAAGGTAAAGGTAAGACTTCACAACAAAGAAACAGATGAGATTAATGAACATGAGATTTTCATGGGTGATCTTCCTTTGATGACCGAGACAGGTACTTTCGTGATCAACGGAGCCGAGCGTGTTATTGTCAGCCAGTTGGTACGTTCTCCGGGTATCTATTACGGCATTGCTCACGATAAAGTGGGTAAAAAGCTGTATTCCTGTACCGTGATTCCAAACCGTGGTGCATGGTTAGAGTATGAGACAGACTCCAATGACGTATTCTATGTTCGTGTTGATAGAACGAGAAAAGTGCCGATTACAGTATTGATCCGTGCACTTGGTATCGGTACCAATCAGGAAATCGTCGATCTGTTCGGCGAGGAACCGAAGATCCTTGCAAGTTTTGGAAAAGACGTTGCAACGAATTATGAAGAAGGTCTTCTTGAGTTATATAAGAAAATCAGACCAGGCGAGCCGCTTACTGTTGAAAGTGCGGAGAGCCTTATTTCTGCTATGTTCTTTGATCCGAGAAGATATGACCTTGCAAAAGTAGGCCGTTACAAATTTAATAAGAAACTTATGTTAAAGAACCGTATTAACGGACATGTTCTCGCAGAGGATGTTGTAAATCTTGCAACAGGTGAGATCATTGCAGAAGCAGGTACGGAGGTAACAAGAAGTCTTGCGGATGATATCCAGAATGCAGCTGTTCCATATGTATGGATTCAGACTGAGACAAGAAACGTAAAAGTTCTTTCTTCTATGATGGTAGATTTAAGACATTACGTTGACTGCGATCCAAAGGAACTTGGCATTACAGAATTAGTTTACTACCCAATTCTTGCACAGTTAATGGAAGAAAATCCGGATGTGGAAGATTTAAAAGAAGCAATTAAGAAAAATGTACATGATCTGATTCCAAAGCATATTACAAAAGATGATATCTTCGCATCCATCAATTACAATATGCATCTTGAATATGGAATCGGTAAAGATGATTATATTGACCACTTGGGTAACAGACGTATCCGTGCGGTTGGAGAACTTCTCCAGAATCAGTACAGAATCGGTCTTTCAAGACTGGAAAGAGTTGTTCGTGAAAGAATGACAATTCAAGACTTAGATGTTATAACACCACAATCATTAATAAACACAAAACCAATAACATCATCAATAAGAGAATTCTTTGGAAGTTCACAATTATCACAATTTATGGACCAAACAAACCCATTATCAGAATTAACACATAAAAGAAGAATTTCAGCATTAGGACCTGGAGGATTAACAAGAGAAAGAGCAGGATTTGAAGTTCGTGATATTCACTACACACATTATGGTAGATTATGTCCAATTGAATCTCCAGAAGGACCAAACATTGGATTAATTTCAGCATTATCATCATTTGCTAATATAAATGAGTATGGATTTATTGAAACACCATATAGAAAAGTAGATCCAGAAACACATAGAGTAACAGATATTGTTGAATATATGAGTGCAGATGTTGAAGATAATTACATGATAGCACAAGCATCTGAACCAATGAATGAAAATAATGAATTTATAAATAAGCGTGTTCGTGTAAGACATAGAAATGAAATTATAGAAGTTGATAAAGAGTTAGTACAATATGTTGATGTATCACCAAAACAATTAGTATCAATTGCAGCTGCAATGATTCCATTCTTGGAAAATGATGATGCTAAAAGATCTTTAATGGGATCAAACATGCAACGTCAAGCAGTTCCATTAATGACATCAGAAGCACCAATTATAGCAACAGGTATTGAATATAGAGCAGCAAAAGATTCAGGAATATTAATATTAGCTGAAGATGATGGTGTTGTAGAAAAAGTTACTGGTGACAGTATCACAATGAAATATAACAATGGTAAAACAGTTGTACATAAACTACGTAAATTCAAAAGAACAAATGGTGGAACATGTATCAATCAAAGACCAATAGTTAGAAAAGGTGAAATAGTTAAAAAAGGTGATGCGTTAGCAGATGGACCAGCAACAAAAGATGGAGAAATGGCATTAGGTAAAAACATGTTAGTAGCATTCTCAACATGGGAAGGTTACAACTATGAGGATGCTATTCTTTTAAATGAAAGATTAGTACAAGAAGACATATTTACATCAATA
>OIAA01000137.1_pt1 | contig 37084 bp, 29 predicted proteins | sample 1580591 | NCBI WGS metagenome assembly OIAA01 (sample SAMEA3882556, study PRJEB24775) | human gut metagenome | biome: human-associated habitat; feature: intestine environment; material: feces | place: Netherlands | collected 2009/2010
TAGATAAAGAATAAAAAATGAGACATAATAAGAAATTCAACCATTTAGGTCGTACTGCTTCTCACAGAAATGCGATGTTGTCTAATATGGCATGTTCTTTGATTAAGCACAAAAGAATCACTACGACCGTTGCAAAGGCTAAAGCTTTGAAGAAGTTTGTTGAGCCTTTGATTACAAAGGCTAAAGACGATACGACTAATTCCCGTCGTGTTGTATTTAGCAATTTGCAAGACAAGTATGCTGTAACTGAATTGTTTAAAGAAATCTCTGTGAAGATTGCTGATCGTCCGGGTGGTTATACTCGTATTATCAAGACTGGTAACCGTTTGGGTGACAATGCTGAAATGTGCTTCATTGAACTCGTTGACTACAACGAAAACATGGCTAAGGAAAAGGTTGCCAAGAAGGCTACTCGTACCCGCCGTTCAAAGAAAGCTGCTGCTACTGAAGCTACTCCTGCTGCAGAAACTGCTGCACCAGTTGCAGAAGCTCCTGCTGCTGAGGAAGCTAAAGCTGAATAATTCAACTATTCTTTTTATATATAGAAGCCGTTCCAATTTGTTTGGAGCGGCTTTTTATTTCCTATAAATCATCCAAGAAACATTAAAAGATGTGTGCATTAAACAAATTCCTGAAAGAAACTGTTATATTTGCACATAGATATGGCTAAATTCTTAAGATTCATAGGATTCATGGTGCTTGCATTGGCTTTATGGCAGACTGTAAGCGATACATTTGCCAATAAAGCGGCGAGTGGTGGGAATGTTGTGAGTGAGAATACTATTGCCGTACATGAGCAGACTGATGCCTATATTGCGATGCCTCAATTGCCTTATCTGCCGGATGCAGAGCTGGCGGGCATGGGTGGACAATTACATTCGCTGACGTACTCCCGTATACAGCGCATTTCTACCACGGAATATATATTTTCTTTAAAGGACTGGATTGACAAACTGGCCCAGCGAGCGGCTGTTTTGTCTCTGCATCGTGAGAAACTCTATGATGCCACTGCCTATTATCGTTGCCAGCCGGTGTGCGAATATTACATTTTCACACTAAGGCGTATTCTCATTTAGTGTTTTATTGAATCTTCCTTTTTCCCTTGTGTATGGTCAGACTATGTGTTTTTGCAGGGGAATACTGTATTTTCTATTTCTAATAAATTCATTAAAACATATTATAATTATGGCAACTCAAACTATTGACGCAACTCTTTTTGCGTCTTCACATCCCGATATTGTAAAGCGTACCAGTGTTTCAGGACTTATCTTTTCAGTAGCTATGCTGCTGGTCGGTGTTTTTATTTTTGCATCCATTTTTGAGATGAGTGATAAATCTTCCACTCTCAGCATGGCTTTGATGGTGCTGGGTACGGCATTCGTCTTGCTTGGCGTGTTCCGTCTGTTTTGGAAATCGAAGGAAGTGGTCTATTTGCCGACGGGCAGTGTGACCAAGGAACGCAGTGTTTTCTTCGATTTGAAATATTTGGGCAAACTTACAGATATGATTGAGAATGAACAGCTGAATGGCGAGACTGAAATAAAAAGTAGCGGCAGTGGAAATGTGCGCATGGATGTCATGATTTCGCAGGACAATAAATTTGCGGCTGTACAGTTGTATCAGTTTGTGCCTTACACGTATACTCCGGTAACTTCCGTACGCTACTATACGGGTAGCGATGCGGTTGCAGTGTCTACTTTCCTGGAGAAATGTAAAACAGCATAATCAGTCAAAGAGTTAGACTTGACTTTAACTGTGGTGGGGATTAGTCGGCAACGGCAATCCCCATTTTTTTCATCAGGAAGCAGGCGTTCATATTCTGGGCGATACCTGGGCGTAAGCGGTAGGAGAAGGTCAGTTCATTGTCTGTAATGTCTGCTTCGAAGCGATAGTTGCGGATGTCATCGGGGAAGAGGTCGATGAGTGTTCCCAGCAGCAGGTCGTGGGTGGCAATGATGCCATTGGCCTGCAAAGTCATGAATTGCTTGATAAGGGCAAAGGAGCCTTTCTGCTTGTCCATGGAGTTGGTACCTTTCAGAATTTCGTCGAGGATGATGAAAAGCTCCTCACCAGCCTGCAGCTTGTCTATGATGAGTTTCAGACGTTTGAGTTCGGCAAAGAAGTAGGACTCGTTGTCGTTCAGTGAATCCGAGGTACGCAGGCTAGTGATGAGCCGGGCCGGGCATATTTCCATTTGGCGGGCACAGACGGGGGCGCCGATGCAGGCAAGGAGGTAATTGATGCCCACCGTACGCAGATAGGTGCTTTTCCCTGCCATGTTGGCGCCGGTGACGATGATGAAAAACGGTCGTTTCACCATGTCGATGTCATTGCGGACACAGCGGTCACGGTTCATCAGCGGATGGCCCAGGGCTTCGGCACGGAGACGGAAGGAGGAAGGGGCATTGATGGGTGCTTCCGTTTCAGAATTGCTTTCTTCTTCTTTATTTAGGTTTCCTTTTCCCTTTCTTTCCGCTTGAACTATCTTTGGGTAAATATAGTCCGGATGATTATAGGCAAATGTTGCCAGTGAGTTGAGCGCATCCATTTGTCCGATGGCATCGAGCCACCCGGGCAGTTCAGCGGCATATTGCTCTTTCCAGGCTTCAATGCGCATGATTTGACGCAGTTCCCAGAAGAAGAGGCCGTTCAGAATGACGTACATAAAGACATTGTTGCGTTGGTCGAGTTCATCCATGAGCTTGTTCAGCCTGCTGATGGAGTGGGAGGCTTTCCGTTTTTCTCCGTCAATCTGTTGTCTTATCTCTTTGAGCAGGGTGGCTTGTGCAGGCTGCTTTTCCATGAGGTGGAGCAGGGCGGCGTAGGTGGAGAGAATTTGCAGTTTTTTGCCATAGATGGCCTGCATCTTGGTGACTTTGCCAGTGAAGCCGAAGCCGGCGATGACGAAGCAGGTCCAGATGATGCCGTAGATACTTGCGGACAGAATTCCTGCCATGACGAGTGCGAGGCAGATGAGGTTGGCTCCCGTCACCAGTACCGGCAGGAGGCGCAGTAATTTCCGGCTCCGGAAGATGCTCGGACTTTCCGCCCATTGGCACAGTTCTGTTTCATCGGCGGCTTTTCCTTTGTACAGCAGGCCGAGGATACGGAAGCGCTGACGGAATTTCAGTTCCGGAGCCAGTTCACTGACGGCTTCTTGTCGGCGGATGATTTCTTCCTTTCTCTCGAGATGTTTCCCCAGCCAGTGGGCGAGGCGGTGTTTCCCGGGCTGTGTGCAGGTACGGTTGATGTACTGGAAAAGGGAATGCGGACCGAAAACATCCAAATCATAGGTGTAGAGATGGGTGGGGTCGATGTATGCTTCGCCGTCATCGAAAGAAGACGTATCGTAATCCAGAGCGGCGAGTTCCTGCTCGTTGATTTCCATCTTCTTTTCCAGATAGTCCTTGCGATGGAACAGCCGGTTGTGGTATTTCATTAAAAATAGGAACGGCAGTAGGGTGATGAGGGCAATGCAGGCCAGTATACCCCAGCTCTCGCTCCAGAAATAGATAATTCCTACTACTCCTGCCACAAATAGCAGCAGGCGCAGGCTGCCGATGCGGTAAATCTTCTGTTGTACTTTATTCAGTTCTTGTCTTGCCTCTTCTGCCGTGTTGCGGTAGACGGCGCTGATTTTATCTATCGTATTTATTTGCTCCATACATGTTAAGTTTAAGGCAAAGATATACATTTCCAATTGTTTTTTCCGCGATTTTTTGTCTACTTCCGATAAAAAATGTACCTTTCGCTCACTAAAACAAAGTTTCAGAAAAGAGGAGGTTGGGATATGAAGAAGAGTTGGTTGTTAGGCGTTCTGATGTTGCTGGCGGTTTTGCCGGTGGGGGCGCAACAGGTAATGTATTCCAATCTGAAAGAGTTGGTGGAGAACCGTGGCGATACGGTTACCACACTGAAGATTGAGAAGCGTACAAAGAACCAGATTTACCTCATGGGCGGTGCCGATTATCGTATTACGGTAGACGACAATCCCGGTCTTTGCCGTTATCTGAAGTCACGTTGTTATGCTGTACGGGTAGATACCTTGCTTTATGTCAATTGCCGTAAGATGCGCTATAAGCGTTATCGCTTCGGGCAGTGGTATGCACCTGCCATATGGCTCGGCGGCAAGGTTTACTTCTGTGCACAGCCCGTGGGACAAGCAGCCACCAGTACCATGACTCCCGATGATGCCACACGATTGGGCGGTGAAGTGGGAGATGCCATCAATGCTTCGGGACTGGTGCATGCCCGCGTCTATTACGAACTGAATCTCGAAACCGGAAAGTCCGAGTTCGTGGGGCGTGAGCGAATGATGCAATTGCTTGCCGGATACCCGACACTGCACGCCGAATTCGAGAAAGAAACAAGCGAGTCGGCAGAGGTCATCGGCAAGTATCTGCGTGCACTCCGTCCATTAATCACTAACCATTAATCATTAATAAGATGATATTATTGCAAGACGTGCCCGATGGGTACGAATACTGCTTTGCGGGTAACGGGAAGTGCCCCAAAGCCTCTTCCTGTTTGCGGGCGATAGCGGCACAACTGTTGTCCGAGAGTGAAGCCCCCCAGCCACAGTCCGTTCGTGCGGTGAATCCTTTTTATGTCGGCAGCTTGTCCGGGTCCTCCACTTGTGCCCGTTACCGCTCCAGCGAGCAGCTGCATTATGCCCGCGGTATGACACGCCTTTTCGACGAAGTACCCACCAAGCTGCTTTTCACCGTGCGCCATCGCGTGATGGGATGCTTCTCTTGCGAACGCTATTACTATCATTGCCGCAAGGGCGAGCGCCCTATCTCTCCCGAAGAACAGCAGCGGATAGCCCGGGTATTCAATGCGGTAGGCATAGGCACCAAGCCTAAGCTCGACCACTACGAGTATGCGGTAGCTTGGTGACCGGCTGCAAAGTCACTGCACACCTTTTGCAGCGTCACTGCAAACCCGTTGCAGTCGCGCTGCAAAGCAGTTGCAGTATCACTGCAAATAGGTATGCAGTGATGCTGCAAACGGTATGCAGTGGCACTGCAAAATGCATGCACTCACTTTGCAGTGAGAAGTCGCTGTTGTTCACGTTGTTACAGTATGAATACAATGAGGCCTTATCTCCCTCTTTTCGGCCTGCTGTTTACAGATTGCAGAAGAAGGATACGAATACCGGTACACTCATATCAATTAATATTCCGTGGAATATAGCGATAGGAATCACGTCCTTTCCGGAATATTGGGTGATGGAGGGTAGAAGTACATCCATCGAATTGACCCCTGCCGCCGATATAGGTGCCAGTTTGCCGAAATATTTCCGGATGAGCGGTGCACCCAGCAAAGCCATCATTTCACGGAAGATATTGGCAAGCAGGGCGATGGTGCCCAGCTCCGTGGCGAGTTGCAGGCCTATGGAAGGTTCCTTGAATTGCGTAATCAGAATGGAGGAAAGCGAATAATAAGCAAATCCGCTACCCACCGCCATGCAGTCGAACACACTCCATTGGCTCAACAGCAGACTGGCGAAGGCGGAGAACAACAGCGTTCCCACAATGGTGGCCATCGGCACCAAAAGCATTTTGGGCCGCAGGCTCTTGACCAGCTCCTTCAGTTTCTTGTTGCTCCCGATGCCGATGCCCACCTGGAACATCAATGCATAGAGCACATACATGGATAAGTCGTGCAGGTCGAACTGAAAATCATTGGCTACTCCCATCAGGCAGCCGGCACAGAAAAATGCAACAACCGTCAAACTTCCCTTCATCTCTTCTCTCCTTTCTTGAAAAATAGGTGAAACACCATCAGTGAGGCCAGCATGCTGCCTGTAATGCTCAGTGAGGCCAGTACGGCGGCCTGCCACCCGAATCTTCCCAGATTGTCAACAATCAGACGGTTGGAGCCGATGGATACACCGAGTACAAAGAGCAGCAGTAAGATGGTGAGCGAGGCGCTTTTCTCCACTTTTTGCAACATTTGTACGTTACGCATCAGGTATCCGATACCGATTCCTATAAACATGATAGATATAATTGTAAACATAAGTTTTCTTCTTCTTTTTGGTGAATACATAGGTTAGTCCGGTTTTTCCGAATGGAAACCCCATACACGGCATTTCTCCCTCCTTTTCTCGGTAAGGGAAGTGCAAAATAGTAAAATGTAAATTGCAGGGTAGTTAAATGAATCCGCTGAACCAATGTACGTGCACTATGAAATGGCCGCATAAGGTCTTGTTGCCCCATGCAGCATTGCGCGTATTGTATGTTGTAGTTAAAGACTGGTTCATATCGTTTTTTGAATTTCGGTACAAAGGTAATGCTAGCTTGAATAATTTCCAAATAAATATTCACAATTTGTTTTGTGAAAAGACTCTTCAATATATGGAAGCTCCCGTAAAAACATTATTTTGCAGGAACATAGAGGAAATACAAGAGTTCCTTTGTTTAGAAATATAGTTTTAGAAAGAAAAGAGACATGAAAAGATTGAGAGATTTAACTGCTGTTCTTGGCATGGTTGCTTTGACTGCTTGCAACAATGCCTCCATTGAAGGCTCCTGGGTGGAGCCGGTTCCGGGAATGCCCGGCATGCAACAAGGTTTCGTTCTTGATGGGGACGGAAGCGCCTCTTCCATTAACATGGCCACCTTGAAATATGAGGCATGGAAAAAAGTAGGAAACCGGTTGTTACTTTCAGGTACCAGCATCGGCAATCACCAGAATATTTCTTTCACGGATACGCTGACAATAGAAAAACTGACGCAGGACAGCTTGATTCTCAAAAGAGGAGAGTTGCTCTTGAGGTATGCCAAAACCAACGTAGACTGAATAAAGAAAAAAAATACTTTGATTTTGGCTACTTAGTTCCTGCGCTGGGTTTCAAGAAGTCGTTCCGGCTCATTTTTCTCAGATGCTTCTCCTTGCTTCCGTCATCAATGACGAGGGTCAGCGAATCGCTCCATTGTTGGAGAGAAGATAGGGAAGAAATATCGCATGACACGGTGCGGAAGTGATGGCTTGTTTTTGTCCATCCGTCGGGAATGCGCGGATTGTAGCAAAGTTGCAGTCTGAGCGTGTCCGGTTCCTGCTTGGTTGCGTCGTATACCAGATTCACTTCTCCGTCGTGGATTTCGCCGTTTATGTGGTTGAAGGTGGAGAATCCTGCCTGTAAATCCACATAGCCGTAAGAGGCATAATCTATAGACAATGATTGGGGAATGGCACAATTTTCATTGCCGGTGATGTGTCCGGCATCTGCTTCCTCCCGGGTGAGGGGATGGACTGTTTCGTATGCCTCTATCGTATAGACCTGCGCATTGTCGATATATTTCATGCCATTGGTAGAGGTGGTTCGGTCGTCTTCTGTGTAGTAAAAGTTGAAGTAACCCCGTTCCTTGCCGGCAAGTTCCTTGCTGTGCGAAACAACCAGACCGGCATAGTGTCTCTGGTAGCAGTAGAAACCGTTTTCTGCATCTCCCACGATGGTGGCCACGTTGGCAAATCCTCTGGAACCGTCGTCTTTCATAAGGTCTGTGCAACCTGAACAGCTAAGCATGCCGATTGTCAGGATGATACTTGATAGTAAGTTTTTCATAGCTATATGTTTTGGGATTTTAATGATTTTATCTCGTCTTCTTCTGGAAGAGTTTCACAAATATAGAGATTATTTTGATAAGATGTAGTGTGTGGAGACGAAAAACATCTGGAATGTTTGCAGGTTTTGGGTAATCTCTGGTGAAAGCGTTGTAACAAACAGCGAGTGTGTCGGGCGAAGTGCCGTGGTGGATTTCTGACTAAAAGATAAATAATCCAGATATTTCATTGCGAATATCGGGATTTATTTCTATATTGCGGCAAATACAGCCCTTGTGGGCTGACACTTTGTAAATCCTTAATCTTTATAGGACATGGAGATAACCTTAAGTAAAACATTGCCTTCCTATCCTTCCTTTGTCGAGGGCATCCGGCGGGCACCCGACCGTGGCTACACCCTTACCCCTGCGCAGACGGCTACGGCATTGAAGAACGCTTTGCGTTACATCCCCAAAGAGCTGCACGAAACCCTTGCTCCGGAGTTCATGGAAGAGCTGCGTACACGCGGACGTATCTACGGCTACCGCTACCGCCCGCAGGGCGACCTCAAAGCGAAACCCATCGACGAATACAAGGGGAACTGTATTGAAGGCAAGGCATTCCAGGTGATGATTGACAATAATCTTTGTTTCGACATCGCCCTTTATCCGTATGAATTAGTTACCTATGGTGAGACGGGACAGGTCTGTCAGAACTGGATGCAATACCGGCTCATCAAGCAGTACCTCGAAGTGTTGACGCGCGAACAGACACTGGTCATCGAAAGCGGGCATCCGTTGGGGCTTTTCAAGTCCAAGCCCGAGGCGCCCCGTGTCATCATTACCAATGCGTTGATGGTGGGGCTCTATGATAATCAGAAGGACTGGCACACCGCTATGCAGATGGGCGTTGCCAACTACGGGCAGATGACTGCCGGCGGCTGGATGTACATCGGTCCGCAGGGCATCGTGCACGGCACGTTCAACACGTTGCTGAATGCAGGCCGTCTGAAACTGGGCATTCCGCAGGACGGCGATTTGCGCGGACGCTTGTTTGTTTCTTCCGGTCTGGGAGGCATGAGCGGTGCGCAGCCCAAAGCTGCCGAGATGGCAGGGGCGGCGGCAATCATTGCCGAGGTGGATGCTTCCCGCATCGAAACCCGCCATACCCAGGGCTGGGTGGGACACGTTACAGATTCTCTGGAAGAAGCCTTCTCACTGGCTCGACAAGCTATGGACGAGTGTCGCCCGGTTTCTGTGGCCTATCACGGCAATGTCGTCGATTTGCTGGAATATGCGGTGCAGAAGCAGTTGCACATAGATTTACTTTCCGACCAGACTTCCTGCCATGCCACCTATGAGGGCGGTTACTGTCCCGTCGGACTGACGTTTGAGCAGCGTACCCATATGCTGCACGAGAATCCGTCGAAGTTCCGGTGTCTGGTGGATGCTTCCTTGGAGCGTCATTTCAAGGCTATAAAAAGGCTGGTGGAACACGGCACGTACTTCTTCGATTATGGTAACTCCTTCATGAAAGCCGTCTACGATGCCGGCGTGAGCGAAATTGCTCGGGACGGAGATGATAAGAACGGCTTCATCTTTCCCAGCTATGTGGAAGACATAATGGGACCGGAACTGTTTGATTATGGTTATGGTCCGTTCCGCTGGGTGTGCCTCAGTGGAAAACATGAAGACTTGGTGAAGACCGACCGTGCGGCGATGGAATGTATCGACCCTACACGTCGCGGACAGGATTTGGATAACTATAATTGGATTCGTGATGCGGAGAAAAACAACTTGGTGGTAGGCACGCAGGCTCGTATTCTTTATCAGGATGCCGTGGGACGTATGAATATAGCTTTGCGCTTCAATGAAATGGTGCGTAAGGGAGAGGTCGGCCCCATTATGTTGGGACGCGACCATCACGATGTCAGCGGTACAGACTCTCCATTCCGTGAAACATCCAATATCAAGGACGGCAGTAATGTCATGGCAGATATGGCGGTGCAGTGTTTTGCCGGAAACTGTGCGCGTGGCATGAGCTTGGTGGCCTTGCACAATGGAGGTGGCGTAGGTATCGGAAAAGCCATCAACGGCGGTTTCGGCATGGTGTGCGACGGCAGTGAGCGGGTAGACGAAATCCTGCGTTCCGCTATGTTGTGGGATGTGATGGGTGGTGTGGCCCGCCGTTCGTGGGCACGCAATCCGCATGCCATGGAGACGAGCGAGGAGTTTAACCGTACGCATGCAGACGGCTATCATATCACGATGCCGTATGTGGCTGATGAGAAGTTGGTGCAGAAAGTGGTGAAGGAGTAAGTAAAGTGATGATTTCATTTTTTAGACGCGGATAACGCGGATTTTTTCTTTCAAAAGAATCCCGACGTCTCTGTATTCCGATAAAAAGAATTCGCGTCATCTGCGTCTGAAAAATCAGAGTATATATATTTTTTTTTTAAAGAGCATTATGAATAAGATTATGGAATGCGTCCCCAATTTCAGCGAAGGGCGCGATTTGCAGAAGATAGATAAGATAGTAGCTCCTTTTCGGGGCAAACAAGGTGTGAAACTGTTGGATTACAGTAACGATGAAGACCACAACCGCCTTGTGGTGACCGTAGTGGGCGAGCCGGAACCGCTTCGTGATGCTGTGCTCGAAGCTATCGGCGTGGCGGTAGAGCTGATAGACCTCAATCACCATCAGGGACAGCATCCTCGTATGGGTGCTGTAGATGTAGTACCTTTTATCCCCATCCGGAATGTGACGATGGAAGAAGCCGTTGCCCTCTCGAAAGAAGTGGGCAAGGAGGTTGCAAAACGTTACAATCTTCCCGTCTTCTTATATGAAAAGTCTGCTTCTGCCCCTCATCGGGAGAATTTGGCTGCTGTCCGTAAAGGGGAGTTCGAAGGTATGGCCGAGAAGATAAAGCAACCGGAATGGCATCCCGACTTCGGACTGGCCGAACGTCATCCCACCGCAGGCACAGTGGCTATCGGTGCCCGCATGCCTTTGGTGGCCTATAACATCAACCTCAATACCCCCAGTCTGGAGATAGCCCATGACATCGCTAAGAAAATCCGTTTCATCGGCGGAGGACTGCGTTATTGCAAGGCAATGGGAGTGGAGTTGAAGGACCGCGGCATCACGCAGGTATCCATCAACATGACGGACTATACCCGCACCGCCCTCTACCGTGCTTTCGAACTGGTGCGTGTGGAAGCCCGCCGCTACGGCGTCAGTATTGTGGGCAGTGAGATTATCGGTCTGGTGCCGATGGAGGCCTTGATAGATACAGCGTCCTACTATCTGGGATTGGAGAACTTCTCCATGGAGCAAGTCTTAGAAGCACGAATGTAACCGAATTAAATAGTACTAACTTAATTCCCCTCCCTACGGGGGAGGGGTTAGGAGAGAGGCTTTATGACAGAAAACCTTATTATATTCAATACCCGTGTAGTGACCCCCCTCGGCTTTTCTGCCCGTTGCGGCAAGGAGATGGAGCAACTGAGCATCATCGACAATGCTACGGTGGAAGTGACCGATGGCATCATCACCTACGTCGGACCTAACCGTGGAGAGGAGCGTGACGGCTATTATCAGCACTACTGGCATTACAATGCCCGCGGCAAGTGTCTGCTACCCGGCTTTGTGGACTCACACACACATTTTGTGTTTGGTGGCGAGCGTGCCGAGGAGTTCTCCTGGCGTTTGAAGGGAGAGAGTTACATGTCCATCATGGAACGTGGAGGAGGCATCGTGAGTACGGTGAAAGCTACCCGTGCATGTAATTTCATCCAGCTGCGCAGCAAGGCGGAGGGCTTTCTGAAGCAGATGAGTGCTATGGGAGTGACTACCGTAGAGGGAAAGAGCGGCTACGGTCTGGACAAGGAAACCGAGCTCCTGCAGCTTCGGGTGATGCGTAGCCTTAATAATGACGAGCACAAGCGTGTAGACGTTGTCTCCACTTTTCTCGGTGCACATGCTGTGCCTGCAGAATACAACGGACAGACGGACGAGTACGTGGACTACATTATCCGCGAAGTGATGCCCGTAGTGGTTCATAATAATTTGGCAGAGTTCTGCGATGTCTTCTGTGAGCAGGGCGTTTTCTCCATCGAGCAGTCCCGTCGCCTTTTGCTGGCAGCCAAGGAAATGGGACTTGTCTTGAAACTCCATGCCGACGAGATTGTACCATTAGGGGGTGCCGGACTGGCTGCTGAACTTTCTGCCGTCTCTGCCGACCATCTGCTGCATGCTTCGGATGCGGACATCCGCGCCATGGCCGACAAGGGAGTTGTGGCGACCCTTCTTCCGCTGACAGCCTTTGCTTTGAAGGAACCCTATGCTCGTGGGCGCGAAATGATTGATGCTGGTTGTGCCGTGGCCCTTGCCACCGACCTCAATCCGGGCAGTTGTTTCTCCGGTTCCATCCCCCTGACATTTGCCTTGGCGTGCATTTATATGAAAATGAGTATTGAAGAGGCCATCACTGCTCTGACCTTGAACGGTGCGGCCGCTCTGAACCGTGCGGACAGCATTGGTAGTATCGAGGTGGGCAAGAAAGGAGACTTCGTAGTGCTCAATACGGATAATTATCACTTTTTACCTTATTATGTAGGTATGAATTGTGTCAATACCACCATAAAGGGGGGAGTGCTTTATCCTGTACTTTAAGAAGTGCTGATATCCCCTCTTAATCCTTAATCTTTAATATTTAATATCATGTTAGTTGATTTGACAGTAAAGGAATTTTTGAATAAAGTGGCGGGTAGCGATCCCGTCCCCGGTGGCGGTAGTATTGCCGCTTTGAACGGTGCTATTGCTTCTGCTCTTGCCGCTATGGTTGCTAACCTCACCATCGGTAAGAAAGGTTATGAACTTCACGAAGAGCTGATGCGCCATATCTCCGGAGTTGCCTTGCAGCAAAAGGGGGCTTTTGTAGAAGATATAGACCGCGACTCTGAAGCCTACGACAAGGTGTTTGCCTGCTTCAAGATGCCGAAAGCTACGGATGAGGAAAAGGCGGCGCGCAGTACTGCCATCCAGGCGGCTACCAAGTTTGCCGCCCTTGTTCCCATGCAGGTGGCACGCAATGCGTATGAGCTGATGACGGTTATCATGGATGTAGCTCGCCTGGGCAACCGCAATGCCGTTACGGATGCTTGTGTGGCCATGATGTCTGCCCGTTCGGCTGTGCTGGGCGCACTGATGAATGTACGCATCAACCTGGGTTCGCTGAAGGACAAGGAGTTTGTGTCCAAGCTCCAAAGTGAAGCCGACGAATTGGAACACTTGGCTTGTGCGAAAGAAAAGGAATTGTTGGACGAAATCAATCAAGAGCTGAAAGTATGAACAATGTCTATTATGTAGGTTCCGGTGAGTTGACCTTCGACCTCATCGAACGTATCATCAATGAAAATCTGAAACTGGAGCTGGCTCCGGAAGCCAAGCTGCGGATACAGAAGTGCCGCGATTATCTGGACAAGAAGATTGCGGAGTCGGAAGAACCCTTGTATGGCATTACCACCGGTTTCGGCTCGTTGTGCAGTAAGAGCATTTCGTCGGACGAGCTGGGCACCTTGCAGGAAAATCTCATCAAGAGCCATGCTTGCAGTGTGGGCGAGGAGATACGCCCGGTCATCATCAAACTGATGATGTTGCTCAAGGCGCATGCTCTCTCTTTGGGGCATAGCGGTGTGCAGGTCATCACCGTGCAGCGCATCCTCGATTTCTTCAATAACGACGTGATGCCTATCGTTTATGACCGTGGCTCACTGGGCGCCTCCGGCGACCTGGCTCCTCTGGCCAACCTCTTCCTGCCGCTTATCGGTGTGGGCGATGTCTATTATAAAGGAAAGAAGCGCGAGGCTATCAGTGTGCTCGACGAGTTCGGTTGGGAACCGGTGAAGCTGATGAGTAAAGAGGGATTGGCATTACTCAACGGCACCCAGTTTATGAGTGCCAACGGTGTCTTTGCTCTTCTCAAAGCCTTCCGTCTCTCCAAGAAAGCCGACTTGATTGCCGCCCTCTCCCTGGAAGCTTTCGACGGGCGTATAGATCCGTTTATGGACTGTATCCAGCAGATTCGTCCACACAAGGGCCAGATAGAAACGGGTGCCAACTTCCGCAAACTATTGGAAGGCAGCGAGCTGATAGCCCGTCCCAAGCAGCATGTACAAGACCCTTATTCGTTCCGTTGCATCCCTCAGGTGCATGGGGCCACGAAAGACGCCATCCGTTACGTGGCTTCCGTCCTGCTGACGGAAATCAATTCTGTGACGGACAATCCCACCATCTTCCCCGATGAGGACCGTATCATCTCGGGCGGTAACTTCCACGGCCAGCCGCTTGCCATTTCCTACGACTTTCTCGGCATTGCCCTGGCAGAGCTGGGCAATATATCCGAGCGGCGCATCGCCCAGCTTATCATGGGGCTGCGTGGACTTCCGGAATTCCTTGTGGCCAATCCCGGTCTGAACTCCGGTTTCATGATTCCGCAATATGCTGCCGCGTCTATGGTAAGCCAGAATAAGATGTACTGCTATGCCGCCAGCAGCGACTCCATCGTTTCCTCCAACGGGCAGGAAGACCATGTCAGCATGGGTGCCAATGCAGCTACTAAGCTTTATCGCATTATGGACAATCTGGAGCATATCCTTGCCATCGAACTGATGAATGCCGCTCAAGGCATCGACTTCCGCCGTCCGGCAAAGACTTCTCCCGTTCTGGAGCGTTTCCTGCACGAATATCGCAAGGAAGTCCCTTTTGTGAAGGAAGACATCGTGATGTATAAGGAAATCCATAAGACAGTCGCTTTCCTCAACCGGACAAAGTTTGATTATTAGGAACTTCCCAATAAATCTGCCAGAAACATAATAATTATTAATCTGTTAACAATAAGAAAGGAAACTTAATTGGCGAATTGAGTTTTCTTTCTATATTTGTCCCGTTTTATTCCGATAATGAATAAAAATAGTTTTAGTTTAGAAAGGGAAGAAAAATGGGCGAACACACGAAGCATTCAACATCACGGGTGGAACTGAGGGAACGTATCATTCTGGCCGCCGTAGAATTATTTACAACAAATGGAATAAAAAGTATCACGATGGATGAGATTGCCGCATCTTTGGGTATCTCTAAGCGCACTCTCTACGAAGTTTTTCCGGACAAGGAAACCTTGTTGGAAGAATGTATCCTGAAGTCCCAGAAGGATGGTGATATTTTTGTGAAAGGAGTAATAGAGACTTCCAGTAACGTATTGGAAGTTTTGTTGAGATGTTATCAGTGGAGCATAGAGCGTTTTCATGCCACGAACAAGAAGTTTTTTGAGGATATCAAGAAATATCCCAAGGCTTATCAGCTGATGAAGAACAATCGGAACCGGAGCTCGGAAGATACAGTGAACTTCTTCAAAGAGGGCGTGAAGCAAGGCATTTTTCGTGATGATGTGAATTTCGCCATTATCAATCTGCTCGTGCGCGACCAGCTCGATTTGCTGATGAATTCGGACATCTGCAATGAGTATTCTTTCCTTGAAGTGTACGAATCTATCATGTTCACTTTCTTGCGCGGTATCTCTACGGAGAAGGGTGCCCGTGTCCTGGAGGACTTTATCTGCGAATATCGCAAGAATCAGGTAAAGCCGGATGAAACGAAGGAGTAGTTTTAATAAATAATCTATTTTTGATTTATGAAGATGCAGAGATTTTGGGTAGGAAGAGCACTACTGTTGGCAGTTGCTGTGCTGTATGCCGGCGGCTATGTGCGCGCACAAGAGGCAAAGGATACCCTGACCCTGACCCTTGACCGTGCCTTGGAGATTGCTTTAAGCGACAATCCTACCATAAAGGTGGCGGAGGAAGAAATTGCTTTGAAGAAAGTGACTCACAAGGAGACCTGGCAGAACTTGCTTCCGCAGGCAAGCATTGACGGTACGTGGAATCATACCATCAGTGCGGCACAGATGAATCTTGGCGGACAGTCGTTCAAGATGGGTATGGACAATTCGAATACGGTAAGCGGGGTGCTGAATATCAGTTTGCCCATATTCGCCCCTAGCGTATATAAGGCCATGTCGATGACGAAGACAGACATTGAACTGGCTGTGGAAAAGTCACGGGCTTCTAAGCTGGACTTGGTGAACCAGGTAACTAAGGGTTACTATCAACTGATGCTCGCACAAGACAGCTACGACGTGCTTCTGGGAAGCTACAAACTGGCGGAAGACAACTTTAACATCGTCAATGCCAAATATGAGCAAGGCGCAGTGAGTGAATATGATAAGATCAGTGCTGAGGTACAGATGCGCAGCATTAAGCCGAATGTGATTTCGGCGGGTAATGCCGTGACGTTGTCCAAGTTGCAGTTGAAGGTACTGATGGGGGTAACGGCCGATGTGGATATAGAGATTGCCGACAATCTCGGCAACTATGAGACGGAGCTGTTTGCCAATGAACTGAATCAGCCCGCTGCCAATCTGAACAATAATACGACGATGAAGCAGTTGGACTTGAACCGGAAGATGCTCAATCAGAACATCAAGTCACTCCGTGCCAACTTCATGCCTACTTTGGGTATGAACTATTCTTACCAGTACCAGTCACTCTACAACGAGGATTGGAACATCCTCGATTATAATTGGAGCGGAAGTTCCGCACTGATGTTTACGCTGAGTATTCCTTTGTATAAGGCAAGCAATTTCACCAAGCTCAAGTCCAACCGTATTCAGATACGTCAGTTGGAGCAGAACCGTCTGGACACAGAGCGAAAGCTGAACATGCAGATTACCAGCTACCAGAACAACATGGCTGCCAGTTCCGAGCAGGTTGTCAGCAACCGCGAGAATGTGATGCAGGCACAGAAAGCTGTGCAGATTGCCGGTAAACGCTATGAGGTAGGCAAAGGTACGGTGTTGGAACTGAACACATCACAAGTGCAGCTTACGGAGGCTGAACTGACTTACAATCAGTCCATCTATGATTATCTGGTAGCGAAGGCTGACCTTGACCAAGTGCTGGGAAAGGATTATATTGCAGAGAACGAAGAATGAAGAACTAAGAATGAAGAATAGAAATAAGAACAACGATATGAAAAAAGGTTTTCAATGGATGGCCCTGCTGGTTGTTGCCATGTTGGGGGCATGTAGCGGAGGTAGTGATAAAGCTGCTGCTGAGAAGGTGGACGAGAAGCCGAGGGTGAAACTGGCCGAGGTGTCGTCCCGTCCCGTGGAACAGATTCAGGAATACACCGCTACGGTGGAAGCCGAAGTAAAAAACAATATTGCTCCCTCTTCTCCGGTGCGTATAGACCGCATCTTTGTGGAGGTGGGCGACCGCGTGTCGAAAGGCCAGAAGCTGGTCAGCATGGATGCTGCCAATCTGAAGCAGATAAAATATCAGTTGGACAACCAGCAGATAGAGTTCAAGCGTATTGACGAGTTGTATAAGGTAGGCGGTGCCTCCAAGTCGGAGTGGGATACCGCCAAGATGAATCTCGACATCCGTGAGACTTCCTATAAGAATCTCTTGGAGAACACCTCGTTGCTCAGTCCCATTAACGGGGTGGTGACGGCACGCAATTACGATAACGGAGATATGTATAGCGGTGGAGAACCGGTACTGGTAGTGGAGCAAATCACTCCGGTAAAACTATACATCAACGTATCCGAAGGCTACTTTACCAAAGTGAAGAAGGGCGCTCCCGTATCCGTGAAAGTAGATGTCTATGGTGACGAGGAGTTCGAAGGCAAAATCAGCCTTGTTTATCCTACCATCGACCCGGCTACCCGTACTTTCCCGGTAGAGATACAGCTTGTCAACCGTGATCAGCGCGTACGTCCGGGAATGTTTGCCCGCGCCACGCTGAACTTCGGAACACAGGACCACGTGGTTGTTCCCGACCTGGCCATTGTGAAGCGTGCCGGTTCAGGCGACCGCTATGTCTATGTCTACAAGGACGGCAAGGTGTCTTATAATAAGGTAGAGCTTGGCCGTCGTATGGATACGGAGTATGAGTTGATTTCCGGTGTAGACAATAACTCTCAAGTTGTTATTGCTGGGCAGTCTAAATTAGCCGATGGTGTGGAAGTCGAGGTAGAAAAATAATATGGTAATGTGGTAATGTGATAATATGCTAATGTGCCGATGTAGCTACATTGCGCAGCCAATTAAGCACATTGGCAAATTAAAGAATTAATCTTATGAGTTTATACGAAGGAGCGGTTAAGAAACCGATTATGACCTCGCTCTGCTTCCTGGCAGTGGCTATATTTGGTCTGTTCTCTCTGTCGAAATTGCCGGTAGACCTTTATCCGGACATCGAGACCAACACCATTATGGTGATGACGACCTATCAGGGTGCCAGTGCCTCGGACATCGAGAATAACGTGACCCGTCCGTTGGAAAACGTGCTGAATTCGGTCAGCAACTTGAAGCATATCACTTCCCGTTCGTCGGAGAATATTTCCGTGATTACGCTGGAGTTTGAGTATGGATATGACATAGACGTGCTGACGAACGACGTGCGTGATAAACTGGACATGGTGAGCTCCATGCTGCCCGATGAGGTCGAAACTCCCATCATCTTCAAGTTCAGTACGGACATGATTCCTATCCTGCTGCTCTCCGTGCAGGCAGAGGAGAGCCAGCCGGCTCTTTACAAAATATTGGATGACAACGTGGCGAATCCCTTGGCGCGTGTGCCCGGTGTGGGTACGGTGTCCATTTCGGGTGCCCCCAAGCGTGAGGTCAATGTATATTGCGACCCCAATAAACTGGATGCCTACAACCTTTCTGTAGAAACTATCAGCTCTATTATCAGTGCCGAAAACCGGAATACGCCGGGCGGTACGTTCGATGTGGGTAGCAATACCTATTCGCTGCGTGTGGAAGGTGAGTTCAAGGATCCCAAAGAGATGGAGAACATCGTGGTAGGTACGCACAACGGTGCTTCCGTCTATCTGCGCGATGTGGCAAAAGTTGTGGACTCTGTGGAGGAACGTGCACAGAAGACGTATAGCAACGGTGTGCAGGGCGCTATGATTGTGGTGCAGAAACAATCGGGTGCCAATTCTGTAGCCATTTCGCAGAAGGTAATTGATATGTTGCCACAGTTGCAGAAGTCACTGCCGAGCGATGTGAAGCTGGGGATCATTGTCAATACTTCCGATAACATCTTGAATACGATAGACAGCTTGGAGGAAACCATTATGTACGCTATGCTGTTCGTTATCTTGGTGGTGTTCGTTTTTTTGGGGCGTTGGCGTGCCACGGTCATCATCTGTATCACCATACCGATGTCACTGGTTGCCTCGTTCATCTATCTGGGTATCATCGACGGCGGTTCACTGAATATCATCTCGCTCTCTTGTCTCTCTATTGCTATTGGTAACGTGGTGGACGACGCCATTGTGGTACTCGAGAATGTAACGACCCATATTGAACGGGGTTCCGAACCGAAGCAGGCAGCGATACATGCCACGAACGAGGTGGCCATCTCCGTAATTGCATCTACGCTGACTATGATTGCGGTATTCTTCCCATTGACGATGGTAAGTGGTATGTCCGGTGTGTTATTCCGTCAGTTGGGATGGATGATGTGTGTGATTATGACGGTTTCCACAGTTTCAGCCTTGTCATTCACCCCGATGATGTGTGCGCAGCTTCTGCGTTTGCAGAAAAAGCAGAGTAAGATGTTCCTTACGCTCTATACGCCGATTCAGCGTGCGCTGGACGGTCTTGACGTGTGGTATCAGAACCGGTTGAACTGGGCTGTGCGCCATCGTCTGACGGTTATGGCAGGCTGTGCCGCATTCTTTGTGGCAAGTCTGTTCTGTGCCAAGTACATCGGTACCGAGTTCTTCCCGGCAGCAGACAATAGCCGCATCGGTATCAACCTTCAGTTGCCCATCGGGGCCCGTGTGGAGCGTGCGGAAGCATTGGCTTCGGAACTGACAAACAAGTGGATGACGCGCTACGGAGATATGATGAAAGTTTGCAACTACACTGTGGGGCAGGCGGACTCTGACAATACGTTTGCTTCCATGCAGGACAACGGTAGTCATATCATTAGTTTCAATATCAGTCTGGTGAGTCCGGGAGACCGTGACGTGACACTGGAAACCGTTTGCGACGAAATGCGTGAGGACTTGAAGGGGTATCCCGAATTGGACAAGGCGCAGGTTATTCTGGGCGGTAGCACAGGCGGCATGAGCGCCCAGGCAAGTGCCGACTTTGAGGTTTATGGTTACGACTTCACCGCTACGGACAAAGTGTCAGCCGAACTGAAAGAGAAATTGTTGCAGGTGAAAGGTGTGAGTGAAGTGAACATCAGCCGTCAGGATTATCAGCCCGAATATCAGGTGGACTTTGACCGTGAGAAGCTGGCATTGCATGGCTTGAATCTTTCTACTGCCTCCAACTATCTGCGTAATCGTGTAAATGGTGCTTTGGCATCTTATTATCGCGAAGATGGTGACGAGTACGACATCCGTGTGCGTTACGCTCCCGAATTCCGTACAAAGATTGAAGATTTGGAGAACATCCTTATTTATACGCCTTCCGGTGAGGGTATCCGCGTGAAAGACCTCGGCAAAGTAGTCGAGCGTTCTGCTCCTCCTACCATCGAACGTAAAGACCGTGAGCGTATTGTTACTGTATCTGCGGTTATTTCGGGAGCACCTTTGGGCGATGTGGTGGCCGATGGTAATGCTATAATTGATAAGATGGACCTACCAAGTGGTGTTTCTATCCAGATTTCGGGTTCGTATGAGGACCAACAGGATTCATTCTCCGACTTGGGAACGCTGGCTGTATTGATTGTTATTCTCGTATTCATTGTGATGGCAGCTCAGTTTGAGTCTTTGAGTTATCCGTTCATCATCATGTTTTCCATTCCATTTGCATTCAGCGGTGTGTTGATGGCATTATTCTTTACGGGAACCAATTTGAATGTGATGTCGCTTTTGGGTGGAATCATGTTGATTGGTATTGTGGTGAAGAACGGTATCGTACTCATCGACTACATCACGCTTTGCCGCGAACGTGGTCAAGCGGTGCTTCACTCTGTAGTCACGGCAGGCCGCAGCCGTTTGCGTCCGGTATTAATGACTACACTGACCACTATCCTCGGTATGGTGCCGATGGCTGTAGGGCAGGGTGAAGGTGCCGAGATGTGGCGTCCGTTGGGTGTTGCCGTAATTGGCGGCTTGACGGTGTCTACCATCCTAACATTGATTCTTGTCCCCGTGCTCTATTGCTCGTTTGCCGGTATCGGTATTCGCCGCACGCGTAAGAAGATTAAGAAAGACCGTGAGCTGAATGATTATTACCAGCTGCATAAGGAGAAGATGACGAAACCACGTAAACAATGATTAATCATTATCCGTTAATCATTAAACATTAATCACTAAACATTATATAGCGTGAAATCAGTATTTATAACATTCGACCAAGCGTTCTTTGAACGTATCATGGCATTGCTTGACCGCCACAACTGCCGCGGCTTCAGCTATTGGCAGCAAGTACAGGGGCGTGGCAGTAAGACGGGGGAACCGCACTATGGCAGCCATGCCTGGCCCAGTATGTGTTCCGCCATCATCACTATCATAGATGAGGCTAAGGTGGCTCCGTTGCTCGAAGCGCTCCACCGGATGGACAAGGAGACCGAGCAACTCGGACTCCGTGCTTTTGTTTGGAATATCGAACAGACCATTTAATCGGGTCTGCTCTGTCTATAACCGTTATCCCCGGAGAAAAAATCTTGTTTCTTTGGGGATAATTCTTTTTTGTCCGGAGAGATTTTTTCAACCTATATCTATATCTTTGCGGCCACATTAGGTATGGAAAAGAATTCATTGAAATATACGGGTCTGTTGGCGTTTATCGTATGGGGTGCATTGTTGCTGATGCATCTGTTGCCAAGTATTACGATGGGTGGCCGTGTGCTGAGGCGTGTGGATATCTTGGGGGACGTGCGTCGTCCTTCCAAGCCGGTGAGTGAGCCGGACAGCCTGCTGCCTCCGCCCCCGAAGGTGAAGCCCGCCTTTGTGGACACCTGCCGTGCGGGCATGACGTGCATTGAAGATTACAGCGATTCTACCATGCGTGGCATGACGCGGTTCTATCAGGCGCTCGACGAGCTTGCCAAAGCACCCCGTCCGGTTCGTATCGCCTACTTCGGCGACTCCTTTATCGAAGCGGATATTCTGACGGCTGATTTACGCGAGATGCTTCAGCAGAAATATGGCGGTTGCGGAGTAGGTTTTGTCACCATTACGTCCATGACCAGTGGCTTCCGTCCTACAGTGCGTCATTCCTTCAGCGGATGGCAGAGTCATTCTGTCATGGACTCCGTGTTCTTTGACCGTAGCAAGCTGGGAGTCTCCGGACATTACTTTATTCCGAATACCGGTGCTTATGTGGAACTGCGGGGGCAGAAGAACTATGCCTCCCGTCTGGATACTTGCCAGCGTGCCAGTATTTTTTTCTATAACCGTGGCACAACCACCCTTTCTGTCCGCGTCAATCGTGGCGAAGCAACTACCGAGACTTTTGAGCCGATTGATGATTTGCAGGAGATGACGGTAGAGGGAAATATCGGTTCTGTCCGTTGGACGGTGGAAAGTGCGGACTCCACCTTGTTTTATGGCCTTGCCATGGACGGTACTTCCGGCATTGTGCTGGATAACTTCTCACTGCGTGGCAGCTCCGGCCTTTCCCTCCGCTCTGTTCCCGTGTGGATGATGCGTGAGTTCAATGAACAGCGTCCTTACGATTTGATAATCCTGCAGTACGGACTGAATGTGGCTACAGAGCGCGGACGGAATTACGACAAGTACATTGCCGGCATGCAGACAACGGTGCAGCATCTCAAGGAGGCCTTTCCGCAAGCAGCCATCCTCATAGTCAGCGTGGGCGATAGGGACTATAAGACCGAAGAAGGGGAGCTGCGTACCATGCCCGGTATCAAGAATCTGGTTCGTTATCAACAGAATTTGGCGGCGGATGAGGCTGTCGCTTTCTGGAACATGTTCGAGGCTATGGGTGGGGAAGGTAGTATGGCAGAGATGGTGCATGCCAAGCCGTCACTGGCCAATTATGATTATACGCACATCAACTTCCGTGGTGGAAAGCATCTTGCGGGATTACTTTATGAGTCTTTGATTTATGGCAAGGAACAGTATGACAGAAGGAGGGCCTACTATGAAGAGGAGCCATAAGGAGGATTTACGATGTACGATTTGCTGCGCGGTGCTGGTGCTGATTGCGGCGATAGGGCCGCTCCATGCACAAGATGTATTGCCAGGCAGCCTTTCGTGTCATGCCGGTGGAGCGGATTGTGATACTCTCTGCCTCTATTCCCAACGTACGGATACGGTGTCTGTCCCTTTGATAACTTTTCCCGCCGCATTCCGGCAAATGAAGGAGAATGTACTTACCGACAGTCTGGGTATTCTTAATCCTTTCTGGGAGAAGTTGCGTCTGTCTCGGCTGGGCGCTTCCGCTGATACGCTTCGCATCGTACATGTGGGCGACAGCCATATACGCGGCCATATCTTCCCCCGTACCACCGGTGCGTTGATGCAGGACACTTTCGGGGCAGTCTCTTATACCGATGTAGGTATCAACGGTGCATTTTGTACTACTTTCACCCGTCCGGACCGTATTGCTGATATTGCGGCTCTGCATCCCGACCTGCTTATTCTTTCCTTCGGGACGAATGAAAGCCATAACCGCCGTTACAATACAATGCTGCACTATCGCCAGATGGACGACCTTGTACGCATGCTTCGCGAGAAACTGCCGAATGTACCGATGTTGATGACCACTCCTCCGGGCTCTTACGAGAGTTTCCGGCAGCGTCGCCGTCGTCGAACCTATAAGATTAATCCGCGTACTGCCGTTGCCGTGCAGACTATCCGCCGCTATGCCGATGAAAACGGATTGGCGGTATGGGACATGTACGAAATACTTGGCGGTACCCACCGTGCCTGCCTCAACTGGCAGGAAGCCGGATTGATGCGTCCGGACCATGTACACTATTTGCCGGACGGTTACCGCCTGCAAGGCGAGCTGTTCTACCAGGCCTTGTTAAAAGCTTATAACGATTATGTGGAATATTGACGAATTTTTATCCGGATTGAATATAGACTTGGACCGTTTGCGCGATGTCTTCACTTATGACCCGCAAGCCCCGATGATATTCAGCAGTGGTATTTTCCTCTGGCTGTTTGTCGCTTTTATATTGGTTTATCTGTTGTTGCAACGCCGGACGACGGCGCGTTTGCTGTTTGTCACCTTGTTTTCCTATTACTTCTATTATAAAAGTAGTGGCACTTATTTCTTCCTGCTTGGACTGGTGACGGTCTGTGACTTTTTCATTGCACGCTTGATGGCACGCGAGGCTATTCCCTGGCTACGTAAGGCATGGGTTGTGTTGAGTCTGTTCATCAATTTGGGATTGTTGTGTTACTTCAAGTACACCAATTTTCTGGGCGAAACTTTTGCCTCGCTGACGGGAGGCACGTTCACGACAATGGATATTTTCCTTCCGGTGGGCATCTCTTTTTTCACTTTTCAGTCGTTGAGCTATACGATAGATGTGTACCGTCGCCAGATAACGCCTCTGACCAGTTTGTTGGATTATGCTTTTTATGTTTCTTTCTTTCCCCAGTTGGTGGCGGGTCCTATTGTACGTGCCCGTGATTTCATTCCGCAAATCCGCCGCCCGCTGTTTGTCTCCAATGAGATGTTCGGACGTGGAATCTTCCTCATCGTGAGTGGGCTCTTCAAGAAAGCGGTTATATCGGACTATATCAGCGTTAACTTTGTAGAGCGTATTTTTGATAATCCTACTCTTTATTCGGGGGTGGAGAATCTGATAGGTGTTTATGGCTATGCCTTGCAGATTTATTGCGACTTCTCCGGTTACAGTGATATGGCTATCGGCATTGCCTTGTTGCTGGGCTTCCATTTCAATATCAATTTCGATTCCCCTTATAAGTCCGCTTCCATTACGGAATTTTGGAGGCGGTGGCATATTTCGCTTTCCAGCTGGTTGCGCGATTACCTTTATATTTCTTTGGGAGGCAACCGGAAGGGGAAAATCCGCCAATATGCCAATCTCATCATTACCATGTTCCTGGGCGGCTTGTGGCATGGCGCTTCGTGGAATTTTGTACTTTGGGGAATGATGCATGGCGTTGCGCTTGCAGCCCATAAGTTCTGGATGACGCTTACCGGGCGTAAGAAGGGGACGGAGAGCCATGGCATCCACCGCTTCTTCGGAGTGCTTGTCACTTTCCATTTTGTTTGTTTCTGCTGGATATTCTTCCGTAATGCGGAGTTCTCCACATCAATGGATATGCTGAAGCAGATATTCACTACTTTCCGTCCGCAACTCTTCCCGCAGCTGGTAGAGGGTTATTGGGAAGTGTTTGCACTGATGGCATTGGGCTATCTGCTGCATTTTGTGCCCGACAGTTGGGAACGTGCTTGCACAAAAACAGTAATCCGCCTCCCCTTGTTGGGAAAGGCGGTACTGATGCTTGCTGTAATCTATCTGGTCATTCAGATGAAAAGTTCGGAGATACAGCCGTTTATCTATTTCCAGTTCTGATTACTTCTTCTCGGTCGCTGTGGAGTCTGCCTGCTGTCGGAAGGGTTCCCGGTAGTTGAGCCCGTCTCTCCGGTAGAGGCCGATGAGTCCGGCCAGTCGGGTAGTGAAGTTTGTATAATCTTTCTTTTCCAGTTGTGTCCATTGTACTTCGGCAAGGGCGGCCATACGGGGGAGAACCATATACTCTACCTGTTCGCTGGTCGGGATGTATTCTGTCCAAAGGTTGGCTTGTGTGCCGAGTATGTGCTTGGCTTGTTCTTCGGTCAGTGAGGCGGTAGGATTCAGACTGTATACTTTCTCCAATGGGACAAAGCCTCCGATGGCAAATGGTTCGTGCCGGGTATCCTCACTTTGGTAATAATCAAAGGCCGCCTTGATTCCTCCTGCCGAGCCACGCCATGACATAACAGTTGCGTTGGGGGCGACGTCGCCTTCCAGAATCTCATCCCAGCCGATAATCTGGCGTCCTTTACTATTGAGGAGCTTTTCGATACGTGTCATACAATAGCTCTGCAGACGGTCTTCGGCAGTATGGTTCTTGTCGGCTTTCAATTTTTCGGTTCTGATACGTGCCTGGCATTTGGGACACTTTTCCCAACGGGTGCGGGGAGCTTCGTCACCGCCGATGTGGATGTATTTGGAAGGGAATATGTCAATGATTTCGGCCATGACATCTTCGAGGAACTGCATGGACTTTTCGTTGCCGATGCACAGCACATCTTCGAATACGCCCCAACGTGGGCACACTTCATACGGTCCACCGGTACATCCCATTTCGGGATAGGCGGCCAGTGCAGCAAGCATGTGTCCGGGCAGGTCTACTTCGGGGATGACCGTGATATAGCGCTCCCCGGCATATTTTACGATTTCTTTGGCTTGCTCCTGCGTATAGAAACCGCCATACCGGGTGTTGTCATACTCTTCGGTGTTCCGGCCGATAACGGTACGGTCGCGCCAGGCGCCAATTTCCGTCAGCTTGGGATACTTCTTTATTTCTATTCTCCAGCCTTGGTCTTCGGTGAGGTGCCAGTGGAAGGTATTCATATTGTGAAGTGCCAGCAAGTCTATGTATTTTTTTACGAACTCAATGGGAAAGAAGTGGCGGCCCACATCGAGGTGCATGCCCCGGTAGCTGAAGCGGGGTTCATCCTGGATGCTGCCGGCAGGCAATAGGATAGAGGTGGCTTTGGTTTCGGCGGGGATTGATTTACGCAGGGTTTGTATACCGTAGAACACCCCGTTCTCGGTCTGTCCGTTTAGGGTCACCCGGTCGGCTTTGACGGTCAGCACATAGCCTTCCCGGTTGCCGATGGCCGGATCCAGTCCCAATGTGATGGCGCCTTTGGGCGCTTCGCTCCCCGGGGCAAGGGCTTCTGTCTGGAGGGTGTGGCCGGTGGACTGGCTGATGTATTCGGCCAAAAACTCGGCATTGCGTTTCAAAAGTTCATTGTGTTCGGGGTAGGCGATGATGGTACCGTCATTCAGGTTGAAGGGGGATTCCTGACTCAAGGCAACCTCCTGGGGCAGGGGAATGACTTGATAGTTGGCTGTTGTTTCTACTCCGCATGAAGAGCAGGCTAGGATGAGAGTGCCTGCAAGGAGCATGTGTGTAAGTTTTCTCATGGTATTGAACTGATTAAATTAGTGTCTGACAAATATACTAAAAAAATACTAAAGAGGCAGAGGAGAAGGGGATAAATGCATGCTCATACCTCAGTTCTTCTTTGCTCTGTACTCCTTGGGTGACATTCCCGTGTGTTTCTTGAAATATCGTCCGAAGAAAGACTGGTCGGGAAAACGATATTTGTCGGCAATCTCTTTCAGTGACATGCCGGTGGATTGCAGTGCCATTTTCAGTTCCAATATCAGGTTTTCGTCAATGATTTCTTTGGCAGAATTTTCCGCCACTTGTTTGGTGATGGCAGATAGGTAGCGGGTCGAAATGCAGAGTTGGTCAGCATAAAAAGCGACATCCCGCTGGGTAGTACAGTACGTATGTACCAGATTTATGAACTTTTTGAACAATTCTTCTTTCCGGTTACTGCCATTGATTTGTTCCTCCGTAAAGTAACGTTGAACCTTGTCGTAGGTGTCGAGAAAGAAAATTTGCAGCAGGTTTTGTGCAATGGCTTCGCGATACAGATTTTCAGAATCGCGGTAGATGGCATTGCTTGCCGTGATGAGTCCCGTGATAGCACGAACCGGTTCGTCTTCGGTATGCGTATAGCATGCATTCTCCTTTATAAAATGTATGAAGGGCGGCTCTAAACGGAAGCATGCCGTCTTGAACATTGTCTCGGAATAGGCAAAGAAGTCCACCAGGAAATCTTTACTCGCACTTGTCAGTGAAATAATGGAACTTGGAAGCAGCGTAATGTGCGTATTGGGTACAATATGATATTTTCTTAAATCTATTGTGATATTTGCTTCTCCACGGGTGCAGAACATCAGTGCTCCATTGTTCATTTTCAGAAGACGTTCCCGGAAGAATTCCAGCTTGTCTGTTCCGGCTCTGAACGTTTCTTGTTTGGTAGTCAGTAATGGGTTCATATGTTAGATTGCTTATGATTTGCGGTTACAAAGGTACGAGTTCTTTTTGGATTGTTAAATGGCATGTTCCGAAAATGAACAGTCGTGTACCTTCAATGAAACAAATGGTTGTTCAAAAACGGCATACCTTTGCTGCCGGCTTAAAAAATGAAAGAGAAAGCCGACGTATTATTTTTTTAAGATAAAAAGTATGATAACAAAAAAGAGTATGATGAAACAGATGATGACCGTCATCTGTAGTGCAACACTGGCAGCCTGCGGCAGCGCGCCTGTCGTGCAACCCCAGTCGGAATATCAGGTGATGACTATTTCGACTACCGACAAAGAACTGCAGACAATTTATTCCGCAGCCATCCGCGGACGGCAGGACATTGACATCTATCCGCAGGTGTCCGGTACACTCACCAAACTTTGTGTGGAGGAAGGACAGACCGTGCGTCGGGGGCAAGTCTTGTTTATTATCGACCAGGTGCCCTATCTGGCAGCCTTGCGCACAGCAGAAGCCAATGTGGAAGCTGCCCGTGCCGGCGTGGCCACTTCGCAACTGACATATGACAGCAAGAAGGAGCTTTATGCCCAGAAGGTGATTTCCGAGTTTGACTTAAAGACTTCCTACAACAGCCTGCTGACAGCGAAAGCCCAGTTGGCCCAAGCCGAGGCGCAGCAGGTGAATGCCGCCAATAACCTCTCTTATACAGAAGTGAAGAGTCCGGCAGATGGAATGGTAGGTACGCTCCCTTATAGGGTGGGGACGTTGGTCAGCGCCAGTTTGCCCAAACCACTGACGACCGTATCCGATAATTCTAATATGTATGTCTATTTCTCCATGACAGAGAATCAGTTGCTTGACCTCACCCGCCGCTACGGCTCCAAGGATAAGGCGCTGGCAGAGATGGACTCTATCGAATTATAGCTCAATGACCGTTCTGTCTATCCGCAAGAAGGTAAGATAGAAACTATCAGTGGTGTAATTGATACCTCTACGGGTACAGTCAGTCTGCGTGCCGTGTTCCCCAATAAAGAGGGATTGCTGACCAGTGGCGGTTCGGGCAACGTCATCATCCCGGTACGGAAAGAGAACTGCATCGTTGTTCCCCAGAGTGCCACTTACGAAGTACAGGACAAGGTCTATGTATATAAGGTAGTTGACGGCAAGGCGCAATCAGTTCCCGTGCAAGTGACCCGTGTGAATGGAGGTCAGGAATATATCGTAGAGAGTGGCTTGAAAGTGGGGGACACAATTGTGGCCGAAGGCGTGGGTTTGCTGCGTGAAGGTACCTCCGTCCAACCCAAAACGAATGAATGATAATTTTTAACCGATAGAATATGAACCTCAGAACTTTTATAGAACGCCCCGTTTTTTCGGCAGTCATCTCCATTACGATTGTCATTCTGGGCATCATCGGATTGTTCACCTTGCCCGTTGAGCAATATCCCGACATTGCGCCGCCCACCATCATGGTGAGCACCACTTACTATGGTGCCAGTGCGGAAACCCTTCAGAAAAGTGTTATCGCTCCGTTGGAAGAGGCCATCAACGGTGTGGAGGACATGACTTACATGACTTCTACCGCCAGCAATGCAGGGTCGGTTTCCATTACTGTTTACTTCAAGCAGGGTACAGACCCGGACATGGCGGCGGTCAATGTGCAGAACCGTGTGTCCAAAGCTACGGGGCAGCTTCCTGCCGAAGTAACCCAGGTGGGTGTCACCACCAGCAAGCGGCAGACCAGTATCTTACAGATGTTCTCTTTATATAGCCCTGATGACAGCTATGACGAGAACTTTCTTGCCAACTATATCAGTATCAACCTGAAGCCGCAGATTCTCCGTATCTCCGGTGTGGGCGATATGATGATTATGGGTGGTGACTACAGCATGCGTATCTGGATGAAACCGGATGTCATGGCGCAGTACAAGCTGATACCTTCGGATGTGACGGCTGTGCTGGCAGAGCAGAATATCGAATCGGCCACCGGGTCGTTTGGTGAGAACTCGGATGAGACGTATCAATATACCATGAAATATACGGGACGCCTCATTACTCCTGAGGAGTTCGGCGACATCGTCATCCGTTCTACCGAAGACGGCGAGGTGCTGAAACTGAAGGACATCGCCGATATAGAGCTGGGTAAGGACAGTTATGCCTACAAAGGTACCATGGATGGACATCCCGGTATCTCCTGCATGGTGTTCCAGACCGCGGGCTCCAATGCCACGGAAGTGAACCGGCAGATTGACCGGCTCCTTGAAGAAGCACGCAAGGACTTGCCGAAAGGCGTGGAGCTTACCCAGATGATGTCCAGCAACGATTTCCTCTTCGCCTCTATCCACGAAGTGGTGAAAACGCTGATTGAGGCTATTATCCTGGTTATCCTGGTGGTTTATGTCTTTTTGCAAGACATCCGCTCTACGCTGATTCCGCTGGTAGGTATCGTTGTTTCACTGATTGGTACGTTTGCTTTCATGTCCGTTGCCGGATTCAGTATCAACCTGATTACGCTGTTTGCGCTGGTATTGGTGATTGGTACGGTGGTGGATGACGCCATTGTCGTGGTGGAGGCGGTGCAGGCACGGTTTGATGTGGGCTATAAGTCCTCCTATATGGCAAGTATCGATGCGATGAAGGGCATCAGCAATGCGGTTATCACTTCTTCACTGGTGTTTATGGCGGTGTTTATTCCGGTATCGTTCATGGGAGGGACTTCCGGTACGTTCTATACCCAGTTTGGGTTGACGATGGCGGTGGCCGTTGGTATTTCGGCGATTAATGCGTTGACACTCAGTCCCGCACTTTGTGCCTTGCTGCTGAAGCCTTATATCAATGAGGACGGAACGGAGAAGAATAATTTTGCTTCGCGCTTCCGCAAGGCATTCAACACGGCTTTCGAGGCGGTGGTCGAGAAGTATAAGAAGATAGTGTTGCTGTTCATCAAGCGCCGCTGGCTGGGATGGTCGTTGCTGGCACTTTCGGTGGTGCTGCTGGTATTCCTGATGAATACCACCAAGACCGGACTGGTGCCCGACGAGGACCAAGGAACGTTGTTTGTCAACGTTAGCACCGCTCCGGGTAGCTCGCTCAAGACGACAAATGACATTATAGACCGCGTGGAGAAGCGTCTGGAAGACCTTCCTCAGAAATTGCACTTGCAGAAAGTTGCCGGTTATGGTCTGCTGTCCGGGCAGGGAAATTCTTTCGGTATGATTATCGTGAAGCTGAAACCTTGGGACGAGCGTACGGCAAAGGAAGACCAGGTGCAGGCAGTCGTCAACCAGATATACGCTCGCACGGCGGATATTAAGGATGCTACAGTCTTTGCCATTGCTCCGGGTATGATTCCGGGCTATGGTATGGGTAATGCGCTGGACTTGAATGTGCAGGACAAGCAGGGAGGGGATATGAACACCTTCTTCCAGACCACCCAGCAGTATCTGGCGGCACTGAACCAGCGTCCGGAAATTTCGATGGCATACTCCACGTTCGATGTACGCTATCCGCAGTGGACCGTCGAGGTGGATGCTTCCAAGTGCAAACGTGCCGGGATTACTCCCGACCAGGTGTTGTCCACACTGTCGGGCTATTATGGCGGGCAATATGTCTCCAACTTCAACCGTTTCTCCAAAGTTTACAAGGTAATGATTCAGGCCGACCCGAAGTTCCGTTTGGATGAGGCTTCACTGAACAATGCCTTTGTGCGCATGTCCAACGGTGAGATGGCTCCGTTGAGCCAGTTCGTTACGCTGACCCGTTCCTACGGTGCCGAGTCCTTGAGCCGCTTCAACATGTTCAACTCCATTGCCGTGAATGCCATGCCTGCTGAGGGATACAGTACCGGTGACGCCATCCGTGCCGTACAAGAAACGGCGGAGATAGCCTTGCCGAAGGGATATGGCTATGACTTTGGTGGCATCACCCGCGAGGAAAGCCAGCAGAGTGGTACTACAGTCATCATCTTCGGTATCTGTATCTTGATGATTTACTTGATTCTGAGTGCGCTTTACGAGAGCTTTCTGATTCCGTTTGCCGTTATCCTGGCCGTTCCTGCGGGCCTGATGGGGTCGTTCCTTTTTGCCAGGATAGCCGGGTTGGAGAATAATATCTATTTGCAGACGGGACTTATCATGCTGATAGGTCTGTTGGCAAAGACCGCTATTCTGTTGACGGAGTATGCCGCCGAGCGCCGTAAAGCGGGAATGGGGCTGATTGCTTCTGCCGTCAGTGCGGCAAAGGCGCGTTTCCGTCCCATCCTGATGACGGTACTGACGATGATTTTCGGCCTTTTCCCCTTGGTGGTTGCCACGGGTGTCGGAGCCAACGGTAACCGTTCATTGGGTACGGGTGTTGTCGGTGGTATGTTCATCGGCACATTGGCGCTGCTGTTCATTGTTCCTGTCTTGTTCATCAGTTTCCAGTGGTTGCAGGAGCGGCTTCGTCCTGCCCAATCCCTTCCGACGAGCGACTGGCAGATTGAGGAAGAGATGAAAGTAAGCCGGAAGGAGATAGAAGAATCACATTAGTACATTATCGCGTAACTAACATAAAAAAATAATGAAGAAACAATTCATATTATTAGCTGTCGCCGGCTTGGTACTGACCAGTTGCGGCATCTATACCAAATACCAGCGCCCGGAGGACATCACGACCGATGGACTTTATGGACACGATTTGGATGGGCAAAGTCTGGATAGCCTGAGTCTGTTTGCGGCATCGGACACTACCTCCATCGCTTCCCTTTCCTGGCGCGAGCTTTTTACGGACCCGCAATTACAGTCGCTCATCGAACAAGCCTTGCAAGGCAACACTGACCTGCTTTCCGCCCGGCAACGTATCAAGGAGGCAGAAGCCACGCTGATGTCGGCCAAACTTTCGTACCTGCCTTCGTTTATGCTCACTCCGCAGGGTGGCGTCAGCAGTTTCGACAATTCCAAAGGCTCGTGGACCTATTCCGGCATTGCCTCGGCAAGTTGGGAAGTCGATATTTTTGGTAAGTTGACCAATGCCAAACGCCGTTCCAAAGCGCTCTACCTTCAAAGCTTGGAGTACGAACAAGCCGTCAGCACTTCGCTGATAGCTAATGTGGCCAATCTGTACTACACCTTGCTGATGCTCGACGAGCAATACCGCATTTCCGAAGAAACAGCCGCCAGTTGGCGCGAAAGTGTACGCACCATGCGAGCCATGATGGCTGCAGGCATGACGAACGAGGCGAGTGTCTCGCAATCCGAAGCCAACTGTCGTCAGGTGGAAGCTTCGCTGCTCGACCTCCGGCAGCAGGTAAAGGAAGTGGAGAACAGTCTCTCCATTCTGTTGGGCGATGTTCCGGGCACCATTGAGCGTGGCCGGTTGGCGGGGCAGGAGTTCCCGCAGGAACTTGCGGTGGGCGTACCTCTGCAATTGCTTTCCCGCCGTCCCGATGTGAAAAGTGCCGAACTCTCGCTGGCATCCGCTTTCTACAGCACCAATGCCGCCCGTTCTGCTTTCTACCCCTCCATCACCTTGAGCGGTACAGCTGGCTGGACCAACTCGGCAGGAAGCATGATTCTCAATCCGGGCAAGTTTCTGGCATCTGCTGTAGGTTCATTGACGCAGCCGCTTTTCAATCGGGGGCAGGTTGTGGCTCAATACCGCATTGCCCGTGCACGGCAGGAAGAGGCTGCACTTGGTTTCCAGCAGAGCTTGCTCAATGCAGGCAGTGAGGTGAACGATGCCTTGACGGCTTACCAGACCAGCCAGGGGAAGAAACTACTGTTGGATAAACAGGTTGCTTCTCTGCAAACTGCCCTGAAAAGTACTTCTTTGCTGATGGAGCATGGTAACACCACCTATCTGGAAGTGCTTACGGCCCGGCAGACTTTGCTAAGTGCGCAACTGTCGCAAACTGCCAATCATTTTACCGAAATACAAAGCTTAATTAATCTGTTCCAAGCATTGGGAGGAGGACAAGACTAAATCTCTGTATTATACTCTCTTTCTGTTACATTACTTCTATGAAAGAAGAGTCGCCCGGAAGGTGTTCCGTGGCGGCTCTTTGTGTTTTGATGTTTATCCGATAAAATTACGATCTATCTGCTATTGTCCTATTTTAAATATTTATATAAAGAAGGTTTATACATATACACGTACCTTATTATCTATCTTTCCTTTTTTTATTGTCAGTGTTTTGCAAGGTGAAAAAACTGAGTATAAAATCCTGCGAAATTACGATATTCCGGTGAAGTATTACTAATTTTGTATTCGATATGTTATCATATTATAAATAAACAATTTTCAAATAGTACAATTATGGCTAAAAAAATCCTATTGAGGATGTGAAGCTTTTCCGCGGGAAAGGTTTTCATGTTGTTTTTGAGAAAGAGAGTGAAGAATTGCATCGCGCAATGGAGTGTTTGTCGCAGTGTCACAGTTGTTTACGTGTGGAATATGAAGAGTGTATACCTTTCTTGACCCCATTAGTGCATCTGCTGGTCAGCAACAATGAGGGAGCAAGACTGTATGGATTTCGCGCACTTGCCAATACCCTGCATCTGCTTATAGATTTCATGGATGCGGATGGAAGTAGACATGTGATAAGCATTAAAGCGTTGAAAAACAGTTGTTCATGGTGCAAATCGAGTTGTATCCGAAGGACTGATTTCTGTTTCCTTTTTTGATTTCCAAATAATACAAAAACGGCTTTTTTCGCGAAAAGTCGTTTTTGGTATATTGGTATATATGTCGGATCTTTGCAGAGTCAAAAAGATAAATTATTTAAAACAGAATTAAGCAGAAATGAATAAGCACTTTTACCTTAAACATGAGATTATGGCTTTCAATGATCCCCGCATCCAGAACATGCTCCGTCAGGAAGGCGGCAAGGCTTACGGCGCCTACTGGTATATAATGGAAAAGCTGAGCCTGCTGCCTGATATGGAAGCGGAGCTGAAATACCTGAAACCTTTTGCCACTCGTAATTTTACCTATCCTTATATGATGAAGATCGTTACGGATTTCGGTTTGTTCACCGTCACCGACAGTTGTTTTTCACCTGTGCAGCTCAATACGAAATGCGTTGTAGAACCGCAAAAAGCAGAAGAAAACATAGCGGAAAACAGTGGGCAAAATGGCAAAAAGTACCCGGACAATGATGTAAAACCGGGCAAAAATGCCGGCTTTTCGACGAAAAACAGGCAGACAATGGACAAAAATCGCGATGGAAATGAATCTGAAATAAATTGCAATACTCCGAATATCAGTGGTTTATCAAATGAAAATCTACAGCAAAAAGAGAATATAAGAGATATAATAACAACAGCAGCAAAAGAAAAAGAAATATCTGCTGCTGCTGTTGATCGTAATGATACCAGTGTCCCTGCCGATACCGGTGTCTCCGCCAATGCTTCCGTTGCTCCTTTTTCCGGCGGTAGTGCCCTTCACGCCATTCGTCCCTGGCAGGAATTGGTGGACGGGCTGTGCCTGGAAAGCAGTTGGGCGGAAATTGCCTGCATGAAGAGCGGGTATGGTGGTTTGCTGAGCCGGTACTTCAAAGAGGCTATAGGCTTTTTCAAGCAGCACATCTTGCTCTACGACAAGGGCCCGTCCTTGCTGAACAGCAGTGACGTACACCAGTATTTTGCTAACTTCACGGCTCCCGGCAGCCGTACCTCAGCCTTCCTGCATGCAGAGCTTTTGAAGCTGGAGGCTGCCGAGCAAAGCCATTCCCTCGACCCTTACCGCTTCGAGAAGCGTATCGGCGGGCAGCGCACCTACATGGGTTGCCCCATCCCCGACGAAGCACCTCCCCGCCCGGAAGACAATGCTATCTGGAACGACCGGACGAAGCAATGGATTCTTCCCCGGCTTCGAAGCAAAGCGGTCTCGTGAAGTGACGAAATCCGTCTCACGGGACGGCACCACCTCGCCCCGTGGGATGACAAACATCCTTCCACGAGACGAAAAGAACGGTCTCGTGAGGCAAATCTTTGCATTGCGGCTTATCGTTGATACGAAATATGATTTAACCACGGAGCACTTGCGTTAGAGCTTCTCCGGTGTAGGCTATCTCAATTCCTTTTTCTCGCGTGCACGTATATATATAATGTATATCCTTCCGTGCCCGCCCACACCTCCTTTTAAAAATATGTTCTACAACATCCTTATCAATCAACGAGTTACAAATTAGTTTCAAAAAACATGCGAAAAAATGATAGATATATTTGGATTGAATGGATATATGCGCTACTTTTGCACCCGCTTTCCAAGAGACGGAAAGCCTTGCAATTGACATTCTGACAGAAACGGCGTAAGAACTCTGACGTTTTTCTTTCCTTTTGCCTTAATTCCAACCAAGAATGCGGCAGTCGAAAAGAAATTTGAAAAAAAAACTTCCGAAACATTTGGAGGTTATGTGATAAAGTTCTTACCTTTGCACCCGCTTTCCGAAAGGAATGCAATCGACGATTGACTTGCTGATTAAGAAACCGGTTTGTTAAGAACTCCTTTCTCTTCTTCTTTTACCTCCCTTTCGCAAAGAGAGACGACGAGAAAAAGAAAAAAGAAAAAAAACTTCCGAAATTATTTGGAGTATATGCTTAAAAGTTCTTACCTTTGCATCCGCTTTCTGAAAAGAAAATCAGTTTAAAAAAGAAGCGATCTTTGAAGAATTTACATAAACAATACAAGTAGTACAAGAGCAAGGTTACTGCATTTTTGGAGTAATCTTGGGTATAAAGAAAGAACCGTCAAGTAACTTATATATATAGGTAATTTGAGAACTTTTAATAAACCGAGCGTCCTGAACAGAGCAAAATCACCGGTAGCGATACCGGTAATAACAATACTTTTACAATGAAGAGTTTGATCCTGGCTCAGGATGAACGCTAGCTACAGGCTTAACACATGCAAGTCGAGGGGCAGCATGGTCTTAGCTTGCTAAGGCTGATGGCGACCGGCGCACGGGTGAGTAACACGTATCCAACCTGCCGTCTACTCTTGGCCAGCCTTCTGAAAGGAAGATTAATCCAGGATGGGATCATGAGTTCACATGTCCGCATGATTAAAGGTATTTTCCGGTAGACGATGGGGATGCGTTCCATTAGATAGTAGGCGGGGTAACGGCCCACCTAGTCAACGATGGATAGGGGTTCTGAGAGGAAGGTCCCCCACATTGGAACTGAGACACGGTCCAAACTCCTACGGGAGGCAGCAGTGAGGAATATTGGTCAATGGGCGAGGGCCTGAACCAGCCAAGTAGCGTGAAGGATGACTGCCCTATGGGTTGTAAACTTCTTTTATAAAGGAATAAAGTCGGGTATGCATACCCGTTTGCATGTACTTTATGAATAAGGATCGGCTAACTCCGTGCCAGCAGCCGCGGTAATACGGAGGATC
>OIAA01000172.1_pt1 | contig 31127 bp, 30 predicted proteins | sample 1580591 | NCBI WGS metagenome assembly OIAA01 (sample SAMEA3882556, study PRJEB24775) | human gut metagenome | biome: human-associated habitat; feature: intestine environment; material: feces | place: Netherlands | collected 2009/2010
TCAGCTCAATACCGGGGAGCTGACGCAGGAAGCCGTCAAGGAGCTGTATGCCAAGGAACAGGAGCAGCCGACACAGGAACCCACCCCGGAACAGGAACCGGCACCAGAGCCGGAACAAGAACCCGTGCAGGAGACGGAAACCGCCCCGGCGCAGGAAGTTATTTCCGACGCCGAGCCGCAGGCGGCCCCTGCCGAAACCCTGACGGAGTTGCAGGAAAAGGCGCTGGAAATCGCTGGCCGCTACAAAGACCTGCCCTTGCAGGCCAAGATTGATGTGATCGCGCAGGCGTTTGGCTGTAAGACCGGCGAAATCCACACGTCCCCCTGTACCGGCAAATGGCGCGGCACCAGCGATATGACGATCCGTTTCGACAACGGCGCGTCCCTGTTTATCGGCAACCACCTGACGCCGAAAGCCAAAACGGTTAAGGTGCAGACGGAATGTGTCAACCGTACTTTGGTACAGTACAACCCGGAGATCGTCAAGGCCACCAAGGAAGCGGCCCTGCCCGCGCTGTTGCAGCGGGAAGCCAAGGACAACGAGATCGCGGCCCGAAAGGGCTTGAAGCCCTACACGCTGCTCAATGTGGAGTTCAACGAGGGAGCCGACGAAAAGACCGGCGGCTATATTGGCTGGTACTATGTGACGCTGGCCGTGGACGGCAAAATCTGTACCCATCTGGAAACCGGGTTGAACCATGACATTGCCAGCGGCAAGGTGAGCGACACCCCAACACGGGCTGACTACTATCCGGCAGGAGCCTTGAAAGAGGCCGATGTAGACTACGTTTTCAATAACGTGGGCTTTTCCTCTGCGTCCACCCTCTATACGGTGCCGCTGCGGGACGATGTGCGGGAACGTGCCGAAAAGACACTGGCCGAGCGCAGCGCCGCCGCGCCGGAGGCTGGCCGGGAATGGGGCTTTTACATCATTCCCGATCTGAAAACATGGGCCACCAATGCCGAACAGCAAACCCCGATTGAACACTTCGCTACCTTTGAGGAAGCCAAGACCCGGTTCGACGAGCTGCGGAGCCAGCCCTATAACAGCGAGGCCAAGGATTTGAACACCGATGGCCGACCCTACGCCCATCTGACGTTGGGCATGGAAAGCAAGGATGGCATGAGCGCCGCCGATATTCTCCATGTGCGGACAGGCCAAAATTATCTTGTGGAGGACTTTACCCGCATGGAACGGCTGCGGAGTGATCCCGTGGTACTGGAAAGCCTCTCCCGTGTGGCAAAGGAAATCGGCTTTGACCGGGTGCGGCCCTATGTGATGGAGAACGGCAGCTACAAGGCCATGCCGGATATGCCTTTCACTCAATGGGAAAACCCGTATTTCACCGTCGATCCCCCGGCACAGGAGCAGGGCGATACCTTTGCCATCTACCAGCTCAAAGGCAGGCCGGAAACGCGGGATTATCGCTTTGAGGCTTACGAGCGTTTGCAGGCGGCAGGGCTGGCCGTTGACCGGCAGAATTACGATCTGGTTTACACGGCACCGCTGGACGGCAAAACCACGCTGGAGGACATCTACCGTACATTCAATCTTGACCGTCCCGCTGACTTCACCGGCCACAGCCTTTCCGTTTCCGACGTTGTGGTGCTGACCCGCAGCGGCAAGGAGGAAGCCCATTACTGTGACAGCTTCGGCTTTACGCCGGTGCCGGAGTTCTTCTTGCAGCGGAAAAAACAGCTTACGCCACGGGAATTGCTCACCGGCGAGAGCATCCAGACCCCACGGGGCAGCTTCCTTGTAACGGATATGAGCCGGGAGCAGTTGGAGGCCGCAGGCTATGGTTTCCACCACCAATCCGAGGACGGCAAGTATCTTATCATGGGCAACGGTACAGACGCCTTTGCCATCCCCGCCCAGCAGGAAAGCCCCATCAAGGCCGCTGAAATGACAACCGAGCAGAACTACAACATGATTGACGGCGTTCTGAACAATGCCCCGACCATGAGTGAGCTGGAAGCCAAGGCCAAAGCCGGGGAACAGATTTCCTTGTTTGACGTGGCCGAGGCAGCCAAGGCGGAGGCCCAAAAGCCCAAGCAGCCCCAGCGCCCGGCGCAGAAACAGAAAAAGCCGTCCATCCGGGCGCAGCTCAAAGCCGCCAAGGAGGAACAGCAGAAGAAATCGCCGCAGCGGGAAAAAACACAGGAATTGGAGGTGTGACGCCATGAACAGGTTTGAGAATGTGGATGTTCTGGCCGCGCTGGAACAGCTCATGCGGCAGAACACTGCCTTTTACCAAAGTGATTTTGAGATCGACAAGGAGATCATCGGGCGGGCCGCTGTCAGCGACAAGGCCGAGGACAAGACGCTTTTGTGGATGTCCCGCCCGTCCGGGACACACTGTTTCCGGGAAAGTGATGTGTACCTGCAAGGCACCCGGCAGCACAACACATGGAAGTTTTACGGAGAGCAGACCCGTGACCGGGTGCTGGCCTACGCCGTGGAGCTGACCGGCAAGGTGCGGGGCGTCATTCGCGGCAATCTCTATGAGCTGGACTATCCCCAGCACTTCCGGCACGTCGCAGCCGAGGCGGTACAGGCCGATACCATCATCCTGCACTATGAAAAGGGCAACCGGGAGCAGCCCGCCGGTCTGTACTTCGACGGACGGCCCGATCCCAAGCTGGGGGCGTTCCTGCGGTATGAGGCCAAGCCCAATGAGCCGGAACACCTGCGGGAACTGTTGCGGCAGGAACAGAAAGGCCGGGCGCAGCTTGCGCCCGGCGACTTCAAGGCCCACGTCAAGGCGCTGCATGACGGCATGATTTTGGCCGAGGCGCAGCGGATCGTGGCCGGGCTGAAAGATCTGTCCACCCCCAACAGCCCCAACAAGACGCATTTCATGGTGGAGCTGTCCCCGTATTTCGTGCAGATCGCGTCCAGCAAGGACACCGACCGGCTGTTTTCCATGCTGCCCTATAAATCCCTGTGCTTTACCGGCATGAAAGACCGGCACGGCCTGTATGCGGTGATCGGCAAGGACGAGAACCGGGACAAGGAAGTGCGGAGGCCCCGCGCTTCCATCCGCAGGCAGCTATCCGAAACCAAACAGGCCCAAGCCCCGAAAAAGGCTCCGGTCAGAACCAAGAAAAACGAATTGGAGGTATGACAATGCAGTTTACCGTGGAAGAAGAAAATCTGATCTGTATATATCACAAGAGCGACCGGCGCAGGACGGCGGCCAACATCCGGGCCGCCCTGCCGGACATGGACGAGGACATGGCGGCGCTGGCCCGCCAGACCGCCGACAAGCTGGACGCCATGCACGACGCCGACTTTGAGGCACGGCAGTTCCATTTCACGGACGAGTAATCCAAGCATAGCAAAGCGCCGGGCGCAGGGGCTACATGGCCTCTGCGTTCGGCGCTCTTTTTTCTTATGCCTGCCCCATCGGGAAGTTTGGCAATTCTTCCAGCAGCTTCAAAATAAGGTGCTGCTTCATATCTTCGTCAACGGCCAGCTCGTCGATCATGGGGGTGTAGTGTTCGATCACCTTTTCTTTGGCCCACTTCTCACCGGCGACGGCGGCCTTGATGGTAGCGGTGTCCAGCAATGTTTCCTGTTCGGCCATCGTGTCAACTCCTGTCGTTTTTTGTCTTATTCCAGCATACCACAGAACCGGCAGGAAAACCAGCGGCGGAAAGATTTTCCTACGCATTTCAAAGCCCGTTCCGACGGGTATTTGATAAATCATTCTGCCACCCCACCGACCACCGCCGAAAAGCCTTGATTTCCGTGGGCTTTTTGCCCCCTAAATGCGTAGACAGGAGATTATATTTATGCTGTTCTGACCCAGCATATAAAGTACAAAGATTGACAAACCACATTCTCCATAGTATTATTAAAAACAGAGGTTGTCCCTCTCAAAAGGAGATAAAGGCATGAATATGAATTTTCATTTAACCGATCAGCGTAAAAAGAAAATCAACTCTGTACAATCCATACCGATGAAACATTGTGCAGAGTATAGCGTATAAATGACGCATTTAGATTTCATCGGGAAGCCATAAAGGGGATTTTATACCCATTTTGAGGAAGTGGCTTTCCATGCAGTTATAATGTGTACGGGGCTATGGACAATGTTTTGTCCATAGCCTTTTGTTTTTGGCGCTACTATGCCAGAGGCAGAAGGCAGATACAATTGTGTATCTTTGCTTTCTGCCTTTTTCTTTTGTATCAGAGAATATGTATGAAAGGGTTGATAAAAATGAGCTTATTAGAAATTGACGGACTGACACATTCTTTTGGTGAGAATGTGCTATACAAAAATGCAGGCTTTACACTCAATAAAGGAGAACATATTGGTATTGTCGGCCAAAATGGAACCGGAAAAAGCACCTTAATCAAGATATGTACGGAACAGATCATACCAGACAGCGGGCACATTGTCTGGCAGCCAAATACTACGATTGGTTATTTAGATCAATATGCGGAAATCGACCATACCCTAACGATGAAAGAATTTCTTAAATCTGCTTTCTCAAAATTATTTGAGATGGAAGCACAGGCAATGCAGCTATATGAAAAAGCTGCTGACGGCGATATGAGGAGCCTTGAACTGGCCGCCCATTATCAGGAGCAGCTTGAAGCCCACGATTTTTACTCAATAGATACAGCTATTGAGCGCGTCGCCAATGGGTTAGGACTTCTGGCTATTGGCCTTGACCGTTCGATAGCAGAAATGAGTGGTGGACAACGAGCCAAAGTAATTTTAGCAAAGTTGCTGCTGGAAAAACCGGATGTTCTGTTGCTGGATGAACCTACTAATTTCCTTGACAAAGACCATGTAATATGGCTGGCAGAATACTTATCTGCTTTGGAAAATGCCTTTTTAGTAGTTTCCCATGATTTTAACTTTCTGGATAAGATAGCAAACCGCATTTGTGATATAGATAACGATACAATCACGAAATACTATGGCACATATTCTGAATTTTTGCGCAAAAAAACCTTGCTGCGGGAAGATTATGTCAGGCAGTATGCGGCTCAGCAAAAGGAAATTAAAAAGACAGAGGAGTTTATAAGAAAGAATATCGCAGGTAGAAAAGCAAAAATGGCGAGAGGACGGCAAAAGCAGCTTGACCGGATGGATAAAATGGAAGCCTTAGACCAAAAGGAAATTATTCCTTACTTTCATTTTCCTGTACTCCCTTTAACCAACACGGAACACTTGTTAGTGCAACATCTGGCGGTTGGCTACCATTACCCCGTCTTATCAAATATTGAATTTAGCATTAAAGGTGGCCAGAAAGTTGTTATTACTGGATTTAATGGGATTGGAAAATCGACGCTGTTAAAAACCCTGATTGGGGAAATTCCATCTATGCAGGGCCATTTCAAATTTTCTGATCAGGTTACTATCGGATATTTTGAACAGGATTTAGAATGGCAGGAACCCAAATTGACACCTATTCAAATTGTTTCCAATGCTTATCCTGATATGGTGACAAAAGATGTACGCAAACATTTAGCGCGTTGTGGAATTTCCAGTAAACACGCTATGCAGCCCATAGGAATATTAAGCGGCGGCGAACAAGCAAAGGTGAAAATGTGTCTGCTTACTCTGACTCCCTGCAATTTTTTAATTATGGATGAACCTACAAACCATTTAGACATACAGGCAAAAGAGGCTTTGAAAACAGCCCTTTCAACTTTTGCGGGAACGGTATTGCTCGTATCGCATGAGGAAGCCTTTTACCGGGATTGGACACAACGAGTTATTAACATTGAGAAAAAATAGATTATAGTGAATCACTATAAAACTTCCTGCCCCGCTCAATGGGGAAAGAAAAAAACCGTTGCGAGGCAGGTTGATTTTGTGCGCTCATTCTACATATCCCAGCGGCGGTTTTGAATAATCAAGGCCGCCGCTTTTTGGTTCCAGCGCAAGATCGGCGGCCCACGGAGGGAGCTGCCATGCTGATATACCATGTCTTTCAAAAGCATAACTTCTTAAAAAAAGCCTGTACCAAACAGTGGGCAGTTCCGACCAACAGTATGAACTATACCATGTAAGAAAACTTCATAATGCTTTCATATTCGCCCGGTGGGTCTACGACCTGCCGGGCGAATTTTGTCGATTCCTGCGGTTTTTTGGTGCGGGCCGGAGCTTCCGCAGCAACATAGACACAGGGGGCGACGCAACCGGCCCCGGCTTCTCACTCTCCCGCAGATCGGGGGTGAGAAGATGAAGTACACTCCTGATGGTTATGGAGAACGCTGCCGGTTTGACGCTTTCTGTAAAACTGTTCTCCGCAATGAGGCCAGAACCCACCTGCGGGATTTGGGACGCCAGCGGAACCGAGAAATCGAGTTCAGCGCCTTATCGCAGCAAGAAATGGACAAGCTCTGCACAGTGGACGAATACCCAAGCGACAGCATCCTATTCACAGCCTATGGCTATGCCTTACATATCCATGACGAGCTGGTGGCCGCTGCCTTTGCCAGTCTGCCGGAACAGGAGCAAGGCATTTTGATCCTGCATTGTGTGTTGGGGCTGGCAGACGGAGAGATCGGCAGTCTTGTGGGAATGTCCCGCAGCGCCGTCCAGCGGCACCGCACCAAGGCCCTGAACGAATTGCGGAAACGATTGGAGGAAGAAAGGAGGAAACCGAAATGAAGCAGCCGACTTTCTGTGGGCGGGAGTTGTTGTCCCTGTCTGTGATCGAGGCGGCCCGCGCTGGTGATCCACTGGCCGTGGAGCGCGTCTTGCGGTACTATGAGGGCTACATAAACAAGCTCTGTACCCGGACGCTCTACGATCTGGACGGTACGCCCCATGTGCGGGTGGACGAGTACATGAAGCGCCGATTGCAAAGCAGACTGATCCGGGCCATCCTGAACAGCCCATAAGAAAGCGCCGGACGCGGCGGCCTGTTGGCCCTGCGCCCGGCGTTTTCCTATGGGGGATATTCTACGCATTTCAAAACCCGTTCCGGCGGGTATTGGAGCAATCCTATTGCCGCCCCGTCAATCGCTTGCCAGAAGCCCGCTATGGCGGCCTATTCAGCGGCTTAACTGCGTAGCTTGCAGGTATCTTTTCCGCTGCCTTTCGGCCTCTTGCTTCCGGCGCATCCGCACCGCGCAATCCGGGCAGTATTTGGCCCGGTTGGATTTCGGTGTAAATGCAGCACCGCATACGGCGCACCGCTTCACGCTGTCCCGGCTCTGGATGATCTCGGCATACAGCGCCCCATCCAGAGGGAGAACAGCGGCACGAAACCACCGGCACAGCAGCGAATAGGAAATGCTCTGGACACACACACATTCCTCGCCGTCGTCCAGCAAAAGGCAGTTCCCGTCACAGTAGTTGCAGCACTCATGCGTCAGCTTCCGGGCCTTGCGGTATTGAGGGTAATTCATTCTCGGTATGCTCATAGCTCTTGTGCCTGCTCCTTTCCCGGCGTCACCCGCAAAATGCTGTCCACATTCTGCTTGATAATGCCGTATTCTTTCAGCTCTCGCTTGACTTCGCCGTACTGTTCGTACAGCCGCGCTTTCTGCTTGTCCAGCTCCCGGTACTCGGCTTTCAGGGCAGCCAGATCGGGCAGCCTTGTGATCCCGGCGTCCTTGATGGCCTTTGCCGCAGCTTCGTACAAAATGAGCTGGCTTTCATGTTCGCGCCGGAACGCAGCCTTGTCTTTAGCCTTGCGGTATTCCAGCACCACGGGCCGGAACTGCTTGTAGGTGGTGAGGTTCTTTATCAGCACCGCCATGTCCCCAAGACGCCGTTCCACGTCTTTGAGGGCCGCAGCCGCCTCGTCGTTGACCGCGCTGATCTCCATAACCTTGCTTTCCAGCTCGGCATATTGCTCTATGCCATGCTCGGTAAGGAAGTTCATTGTCTTTGCGGCCTGCTTCAAATTTTGAAGTTTCGCCCAACGTGCATAGCCCGCACTCTGCTGGGCCTTGATGTTGTTCTCCAAGTCGATCCGCAGGGTGATACCCTTGCGCTGCCGGTTCGGGCCTCTGTCCACGGCCAGCCCCTTGATCCGGCTGGTGATGGCTTCCTCGGTGTAGTTCTCGCCCAAGGTCTTGCAGCGGGTGAAGCGTTCCTGTCCGGGGGCGCGGAACGAAATAAAATTACCCTGCTTGATCTCATAGCCCTGCGCCGCCATGAGCCGGAGAAAATCGTCAAAGTTTTTGGCCTGCGGGATTACTGCGTCAATGGCAGCTTTCAGTTTGGCTTTCCAGCTCTTGCCCTTGCGCCCGGCATCCCATTCCGCATAGCTCTTGCCTTTATCCCGGCTGGGCTGTACCACCGACAAACCATGTTCCCGGCACAGTCGGTCACTGGTGCGCCGGATATAGGCGTAGCTCTGCCGGTTGGAATTGTACTTGCGGTGGTTCACCATATCCACGGCACAGAAAATCAGGTGATTATGGACGTGGCCCTTGTCAATGTGGGTTGTCAGCACATAGGAGTATTTGCCTTGCAGCACTTCGTCGGCAAGCTGCTTGCCGATCTCATGGGCCTGTTCCGGCGTGGCCTCGCCGGGGGCAAAGGATTGGATCAGATGGTGGGCCAGATTATTGCCTTTCTGGATGGCCTGCGCCAGCAGCATTTCAAATTCTATATCCGCTGTTTCATAGGAGCAGCCGAAAGAGGACACCAGCATTTTGTCCTCGGTCTTGTCCGGGTTCTCGATATAGTCCAGCGCCTTTTTCAGCGTTGACTTGATAGGATGTATCTTTGTAACTGCCATATCTTCGCCAGCGCCCCTTTGATGTCCTCAATGTCCTGCGCGTACACAGTCCCGGTACTGTTGATACGCCGGGCAATCTGATTGACATTGACGCCGATCTTTTGCAGCTCGGCGGTCTGCGCCCGGATGTCGCTGGTGTCCATGTGGACGATATACCCGTCAATGAGCATTTTCCGGGCATAGGCGGAAAAGTTTTTCGTGTGGAGCTGGGCCATTTTCTGCTGGATCAAGGCCCGTTCTTCCGGCGTCACAGGGACGCGCAGCACAATGTTTCGTGTTCGGTTTGCCATTCATTCACCGTCCTTTCTGAACAGGGGTTTGGGGCTTTCCCCAACAAGCAACCGGCCACGGCCCGCAGGGACAGGGGCGGGCCGGTTTTCGGAAGTGTGGCTACACTTCCTATGCTTGCTACGTTTCTTCTTCTCCGCTACTAAAACGCTCCCAACACGTCCAACTGCCCGCAAAATACGGGATTTCTCTGAAAAAAGGGCAAAAAAATAAGAGAGCCTTGCGGCCCTCTGGCAAAACGGAAAACAGAGGATGCTTTCACACATCCCCCGTTTCTTTCGCTGATTGTTCAATTTTCAGCGCCCCGTCGATTGCGCCCTCAATGACTGGCAAATAGTGTTCCGGGCAAAGTTTCAGCTTGTGGCTGACCCGCTGCCGCTGTTCGCTGTCCCCGCGTATGATTTCCGGGTTGAAATACTGCTCCACGGGAAGCCCGCAGACTTTGATAAGCTGGATCACAACCGGGAGGCTGGGGATTGTGCCTTTATTTTCAATATTGGCAAGATAGCGCCATTCAATTCCCACTATTTCGGCCAGCACCTTGCGCGTCAGGTGCTTTGCTTTCCGCGCAGCTTTCACGTCCGCGCCGAAAGTTTCAAAGCCGGGGCAATCTTCAACTTTCGCCATATAACATCACCCATTTACATTGTATAGTTCATAGTATCTCGATGGAATGTTGTTATATGCAGGTGAATTAAACTTTATAATTCATATCTATTTGATTATGGCAATAAATAACCATGACACCAGTGTAAACTAATCTGGGCCATCCTGAACAGCCCATAAGAAAACGCCGGACGCGGTGGCCTGTTGGCCCTGCGCCCGGCGCTTATTTATGAATTTCCGTAATATTGGCTTATCTACGATACGGGAATATTATAGCAGCTTCACACCCTTTCGGGAAAACATTAGTAAGTTTGAAACTGCCGTTATGAGCTGCGGCGACTTGTTGGACAATCAGCAATCCAAGCCCATGTCTTAAATCAAGCCGTTCATCTGTGCTTTCCATATAATGCGGTTTTTCTTCCAGCTCTTGCAGCTTTTCAGCAGACAGACCCGTTCCGTTATCCGTAACCGCCAAGATAAGATGGCTTTGCGATGCTGTAAGCGAAAGGCAGATTTCACAGCCCTGCGGGTTGTGTTTCATGCTGTTCTGGACAAGGTTGTTTACAGCCCGTGAAATCAATCTGGCATCACATTCCAACACAACATTTTCGGCGTCGGGAGCAATCTCAATTCCGATGTTGTAGCTATCAGAAATTCCCGTATTCAATAGGTCTGCTACATAGGATCGCAGTAGTTTGGATAAGCGAACCACTTCTTTATGAAGCGGCTGCATCTCATATTCCAACTGCGATACTAAATTCAAATCCTGTACCAGTTCTTTGATTTTTACACTTTGCTTCCGTACTATTTCCGCCTGTTCCCGGATGCTCTTGCTGGCAGCTTCACTTTCCGCAATGCGGCCCGCATACCCCATAATCATGGAGAGAGGTGTGCGGATGTCATGGGAAACTCCGCTGATCCAGTTCGCCCGTGCTTCATTTTGCCGATTCAAAATGGAGGAAGCCTTGTTTACGCTGGTTGCGATTTCCGACAGTTCTCCGCTGATATGAAGGGAAACTGGCTTTCCGTCTGCCAGAGTTTCCACAGCGGACACAATCGGTTCGGTATTGTGAATGATTCTGCGTTTGGAAAAGTAATAGGCTAAAAAGAGGCACAGCACATCCAATCCCAACATTCCCAGTACAAAGATGGGAAGCCGTCGAAGCGCCGCAATGGAATAGTAATTGCTGGTGAGTTTTGTATAGCTGTCTGTGGGATAACCCAACACCAACAGCCCATCATCAGTGTTCCAGACAAAAACCGGGTAATCCTCAATATACCCTTTTGAAAATAGTGCAACATCTTGAATGGTGTAACTTTCCGGCACATTGTCCGGCAAATCAACCGACCAATAACATTGCCCATCTGCGTTCAGATAGATTGCCCAAATATGATTCTGCCGGAGTTTTTGCACCGCATCATCCGATAATTGTTCCGGCGTGGCGGCAGCAGCAGTCATTTCCAACATGGATTGCGGGGATGAATCTCCATAATCCTCGGTCACAATCTTTTGAAATGTCAGACCGAATACCACCGCGTTAAGGAAAAGCAATATCAGAATAAAGGCAGCGAACGACACAAGATATTTAGAAATATAACTTCCGAATGATCTCATGGCTTCACTTCCTTGCTATCAGCTTATAGCCCAAACCTTTAATGGTTATCAGGGATACGGGTTTTGATGGATCAGTTTCAATCTTTTCCCGGACGCGCCGGACATGAGCATTGAGGCTGTTTTCATAACCAAAAGGATTGTCCCCCCAGAGAGCTTCACAAAGCGCATCTACGGTAACGATTTTTCCGGCATTACGAGCAAGCGTTTCAAGCAAAGTGTGTTCTTTGGCTGTCAGGGAGATAATCTCGCTACCCTTATGGACTTCGGCCCGGCTGAAATCAATCGTACATCCATCCAATACAAGCAGAGGCGAATCCTCTTTGTAGGTTCGCCGCAGTACCGCATAGATACGCAGTAACAGTTCCTGCGGCATAAAGGGCTTAGAAATGTAGTCATCTGCACCAAGCCCCAATCCCGATAATTTGTCTGCTGCCTCGTCCTTTGCTGTTAAGAAAATGATCGGCACATTGGTAAAGGTGCGGAGCTGCTGCATCAGAGAAAAGCCGTCCCCATCTGGCAGCATGACATCCAAAACGATTAAATCAGGAGTGTCCTCTTTTGCGGTCAGAATAGCTTCTTTGACCGTCATAGCGGTAAGGACAGTTTCAAATCCCGCATCTTTCAATATATCTGATACCATCTTCAATAGTTCCTGTTCGTCATCTACCAACAGGAGCTTTTTACTATGTAAAAAGGAATTATCCATAGCATCCTCTCCAATCTGTTTTTCTTTGTTTCTATTATATCATAGACTGTCCATTCTGCGATCTTGTCCCTTAAAAAGTAAGGTAAAAGTAAGGACGAGAGAATGTAGATGTCAGGTTGAGGTTGTACCATAAAAACATCGAAAGGAGATGTTTCTATGGACTATATCATCACAACGGAACAGTTGACCAAGAAGTACAAGAATTTCACTTCGGTCAATCATGTTTCGCTTCATATTCGCAAGGGCAGCATTTATGGTTTTCTCGGCCCCAACGGTGCGGGGAAATCTACGACCATGAAAATGCTGCTGGGCCTGACCGCGCCGACAAAGGGCAGCTTTACTATTGATGGGAAGCAGTTCCCGAATGATCGGATTGCCATTCTCAAAGAGATCGGCTCTTTCATCGAAGCGCCGTCTTTCTACGCAAACCTGACCGGGCGGGAAAATCTTGATATTATCCGCCGCATTTTGGGACTGCCGAAAGCCGATGTGGAAGATGCGCTGGAACTGGTGGGGCTGACCGAGTTTGGCGACCGGCTGGCAAAAAAGTATTCGCTGGGAATGAAGCAGCGTTTGGGCCTTGCCGGGGCGCTGCTGGGGCGTCCGCCAATCCTCATTCTGGACGAACCCACCAACGGCCTTGACCCGTCCGGCATCCACGAAATCCGCAATCTGGTAAAATCCTTGCCCAGCCTTTACGACTGCACGGTGCTGATCTCGTCCCATATGCTGTCTGAAATCGAATTGATTGCGGATGACATCGGGATTCTCAACCACGGGCGGCTGCTGTTTGAGGGAAGCATGAATGATCTGCGTCAATACGCCCTGCAATCCGGCTTCGCTGCGGACAATCTGGAAGATGTGTTCCTTTCTATGGTTGAGAAAGATAACATGGACAGAAAGCAGAGGGCAAAATTATGAAAACGCTGGCAATCGAACTTCGGAAAGAAAAGCGAACCGGCGTGATTCCCGTGCTGCTGGCCGTTGGTGTCTTGGGAGCCGCCTACGCATTTGTCAATTTCATTGTGCGGAAAGACACACTTCTGAATCTGCCGCTGGCCCCGATGGATGTCTTGTTGACCCAGCTCTACGGCATGATTATGGTGCTGAATCTGTTCGGTATCGTGGTTGCTACCTGCATGATCTACAACATGGAATTTAAGGGAAGTGCCGTAAAGAAGATGTATATGCTTCCCGTCAGCGTCCCGGCCATGTATCTGTGCAAATTTCTGATTCTGACGGTCATGTTTTTGGTTGCAATCGTGCTGCAAAATCTGGCACTTGCACAAATCGGAATGACGGATTTGCCGGACGGAGCGTTTGAGATGGGTACGCTGGTACGCTTTGCCGGATACTCTTTTCTCACATCCATGCCGGTACTGTCATTTATGCTGCTGATTTCCTCGCGCTTTGAAAATATGTGGGTGCCGCTTGGAATTGGTGTCGCCGGTTTTCTAAGTGGTATGGCTCTTGCAAATTCGGGGCTGACGCTTTTGCTGGTGCATCCTTTTGTGATTATTCTGAAACCAGCAGTAGCCATGAGCGCCCAGCCTGATTCGACGGTTGCCCTTGTCGCTTTGGTGGAAACACTGTTGTTCCTTGCTGTGGGCTTGTGGCTGGCGAAGTACAGACGCTACGAGTAAGGAGGGATAATAAGAAATGAGTTTTTTGGATTTACTCAAAATCGAGTTTATGAAAGTAAAACGCTCCAAAATCGTACCCCTGATTTTCATTGCACCTCTATTGGTGGTGGTTTCCGGGGTTGCGAGTTTGAGCAACTACTTTACGCCGGAATACACTAATGCGTGGCCTGCCATGTTCATTCAAAGTGCGCTTGTCTACGCCTACTATCTGCTCCCGTTCAGCATGATTGTAGTCTGCGTGATGATTGCAGGACGAGAAACAGGAAATAACGGGATTCTGAAAATGCTGGCGCTGCCGGTCAGCCGTTGCACATTATCCATTGCCAAATTCTGTGTGCTTACCTTTTATCTGTTTATGGAAATGGTGGTGTTTCTTGTCGTGTTCGTAATCGCCGGGTTGATTGCGACACAGACGATGGGAGTAACAGAAACCTTGCCGATCCTGTATCTTTTGAAATGGTGCTTGGGGCTGTTTCTGACTATGCTGCCGTGCATTGCGGCTATGTGGGCCATCACCGTACTGTTTGAAAAGCCGCTTCTTTCTGTGGGATTAAATTTGCTGCTTGTGATTCCCGGTGTATTGGTTGCGAATACGCCGCTGTGGATCGCCTACCCGTACTGTTACAGCGGTTATCTCGTTTCCTGCTCTCTCCATGACTTTACAGCAGAAACTTCCGATGCCGCTTTCTCAATGTTTCCGTTCCTGCTGTGCGCGATTGTCGTGTTTGGGCTGTTTTTCGCGCTGGCTGTCACCCAATTTGGGAAAAAAGAAATGAGGTAAAACTATGGAAAAGAAAAAACTTCAATCAGTTAGTATCGCTGCGCTCATTGTGAGCATCCTGCCGCTGGCGGCTCTTGCCCCATCGTTCCTGCACCTTTCGCTATCGGACGGAATCCGAACCGCTTGGGCCGGGGCCAATATCGTTTTTGTCCTGCTGGGCCTGATCCTTTCGGTGGTATGTGTGCGGAGCAAGGAAAGCCGCAGCGTTATCAATATCGCATCCACGGCAATCAGCGCGTTTTGGGCGCTGCTGATGGTGGGAATTGTTGCGCTTGCCATGTTCCTTACTTTCGTTCAGTGAGGAAATTGCTATGCGGAAAATTGGAAAAATTATTGGATGTTGTCTGATTGCGGTTTCTTTGCTGGCCTGTACTGCCTGCTCCGGCCTCGATAGGTTAAGTGAAAATCTCAAGGATGGTGCAGAGCAGTTAAGCGACGATGTGGTGATTGGGAAAAGCAATGCTCTCATAACGCCTTATCAGTCTTTTGAGGGAAGCCGGACTTCGGACAATGATACTTTTCAGGCCACCTATAATGCTTCTGTAACTGGATTTAACGGACAGGATATTTTGGTTGCAGACACCGACCTCAAAGAAAATGAGTGCCGTGAAATAGTGATCCAATACCAGTTTGATTCCCTTGATGGAAAATGTCAGCTCATTTACATTTCCCCTGACTTAGAGGAACAAGTGCTTTCTGAATCATCCAGCGGAAGCGTTGCTGTTCAGCTTCAAGTAGGAGCGAACTACATCGGAATCACTGGCACAGACTATTCAGGAACGATCCAGATTACCGTGGAGTAAGCGGAAGAACGATATGAAACGAATATTGATAGTGGACGATAACACGGAATTTCTGCAAACCCTGTCAACTGTGCTATCTGGTGATTTTGATACGATTAAGGCCAAGGGTGTCAAGGAAGCATTGGACATACTTCAAGAAATCACAGTAGATGCAGTCTGTTCCGATTTCAATATGGAAGATGGAACAGGGCTGGATTTACTTGAAATAATCCGTCAACAAGGTTTGAAAACGCCCTTCCTGCTCATGTCTGGTGATGACAGCAGAGCATTAGAGCAAAAAACCAAACTGTACTATGCTGATTTCTGCTGCAAAACAGATTTTGATTTAATCCGTAAAATTAAAGCCTTAGTCAGCAACTAAATAAAGATACCATCTGCCGGACGACGGCAAAAGAAAAAAGCCGTCGCACAGCAGCCCTTTTGACACGCCCATACGATCAGCGGCGGCTTTGAGAAATCAAGGCCGCCGCTTCTCTTTGCCCGGCGCAGGATCGGCGGCCCACGGAGGGAGCCGCCATGCTAATATGTCCGATTTTACAAAAGCATAGCTTATTAAAAAAAGCCTGTATCCAACAGGGGGGCAGCTCCGGCCAACAGTATGAACTATACTATGTAAGGAAACTTCATATCAATCTAATTTTCGCCCGGTGGGTCTATGACCTGCCGGGCGAATTTTGTCGTTTCTTGCGGTTTCAAATTTGCTCTGGAAGATTTTCCAAAAAAAGTCCAAAAAGGAGGCGTTCAGCGGGCAGCAAAGGGTATCGCAGGATTAGTAGTAGCGGAAAGGGAGAGAACCACCCAATCCCCCAACAGAAAGGGGGTGAAAATGATGGAAGCTATCCCCCGCGACTATGGACAAGGCCAGTTCGATGCCTTTTGCAAAAAAGTGTTGAAGAATGAGGCACGGGCTTATCTGCGGAATATGAAGCGTCAAAGAGATCGTGAAACGATGTTCAGCGACCTGCCGCAGCATGAGTTGGACAAGCTCTGCACCGTAGACCGCTATCCCAGTGACAGCTTTGTGTTTAGCTCTCATGGGTACGATTTACATATCGACAACGAGCTTGTGGCCGACGCTTTTGCCAACCTGCCGCAACAGGAACAAAGCATTTTGATCCTGTACTGCGTACTGGATATGGCAGACGGCGAGATCGCCAGCCTCACAGGGATGTCCCGCAGCGCCGTCCAGCGCCACAGGACAAAGACACTGAAAGAGTTGCGTGTAAAATTGATGGCGCTCATGCCGGAAGGAGGTTGACGCGGATGAAAGAACCTGCCTACAAAGGCAAAGAGCCTTTGCCCCTTTCAGTGTATGTGTCCGCCCGTGCAGGCGATCCCCAAGCCGTAGAACGGTTGCTTCGGTACTATGACAATTACATGAATTGTCTGTGTACCCGGACGCTCTATGACGAGGACGGCTATCCCCATTTATGCGTGGACGAGTACATGAAACGGTGCTTAGAAATCAGGTTGATCCAAGCTATCGTTAAAGTTTAACGATAATCGCCCGGCTGGATGCAGCGGCTTACCCTTTCCCCGCCAGCAAAAGGTCTGTGGTGTCACAGTTCTTTGAAAAATATGCCCGTATATAGCGGCGCATCATAGGGCAAACGGACACATTCTGTCTGTGCCGAGCCGTGCGGCAGGTGCGCCATGAGGCTTTCCAGTAGGAAAAAGCGGAGCGATCAAACCGGGCTGTAAAACAAGTGTGGCAACTTGTGGGCGACGACGTACAGGCAAGACAATGATACTCCCGCGTTGAACGCCCTCAAAGCATTGCGCGGCGCACCCATCAGCATGGGCCGGGGTGAGATTCCCGTGGAGCTGTGCCAGCAGCCGTCCGTACTGCCCATTTCGTTTTACACCAATGTAAGCGAAAGGGGGATTACTGTATGAGTACAGTAACAAGTCAGAACCAGACCGCCCCCGTTGTACGTCAGTACGAGATCGGAGGCGTTCGATATATTGTGAAAGCGACCGTCAAAGACGGCGCGAAAGAAACCGCAGTCAAGAAAATCCGTCGGCTGCTCCAAAACGATTTGAACAAGGCAGCCACTTAAAAATTAAAGATTTTTTCATTTCCTACAAGCAGACGGATGGGGCATGATATGGTATAATATACTTGTATCATGCCTCGTTTTCCGGCTGCGGAATAGGAGGAACTTATGAGCAAACAGCCGGAAATGGTGATTGCACGGAACCCCCGTGCGACACGGAATAACGATACTACTTTGAACCTTGACAATCAAATGTACCAACAGCCAGTCACTTCCTTTCAGCGCGTATCCAACGACGCGCCGTTGAGCGAGGAAACCAAGACGGCTATCCAAAACACGGTGCTGCAATTCTATGTCCACAGCCAGCCGCAGGAGGAAGCCGAGGGCATTACCGCCTGCTATGAGCGTCTTTCCCAAGAAGATAAGCTGGACGGCGAGAGCAACAGTATCAGCAATCAGAAGCGGATTTTGGAAAAGTATTGCCGGGAACACGGCTATACCGCCATCCGCCACTACGACGAGGACGACGGATATTCGGGAACCAACTTCAACCGGCCCGGATTCCAGCGGATGCTTGCCGACATCAAGGCGGGCAAGATCAAGCGCGTTGTCGTTAAGGATATGAGCCGGTTCGGGCGTAACTATCTGCAAGTCGGAATGTATACGGAAATGCTGTTTCCAGAGTACGGCGTCCACTTTATTGCCGTCAATGACGGTGTGGACAGTGTGCGCGGGGACAGCGAGTTTACCGCCATCCGCAACGTATTCAATGAAATGTACGCCAAGGACACCAGCAAGAAAATCCGGGCAACGTGGCAATCCAAAGGACGCTCCGGCGAACACCTCACCACTATCCCGCCTTATGGGTACAAGAAAGACCCGGAGAACAAGAAGCGGTGGATCGTGGATGAAGAAGCTGCCGCCGTTGTCCAGAAGATTTTTGCACTGTGCATGGACGGCATGGGGCCGACGCAAATTGCAAAATGGCTCCAAGAAAATAAAGTTCTTTCGCCTGTTGCTTACTGCTACGAAAACGACTTGCCGACAACATCTAAACGGCCAACTGACCCCTATAAATGGGCAACAAAGACGGTAGTGCATATTTTGGAACGCCTTGACTATTTGGGCCATACGGTCAACTTCAAAACTTCCAAGCAATCGTTCAAGAGCAAGAAAGTATTGTGGAATGATCCGGCGGATTGGGTGATCTTTGAGAACACACAGGAACCTATTATTGAGGAAAGCGTGTTTCTGATCGTCCAGAAAATCCGACAGGGCCGCCGCCGTCCCACTAAGATGGGCGACATGGGTATGTTCTCCGGCCTGCTGTTCTGTGCGGATTGCGGCGGAAAGATGTACCTGTGCCGGGCCAATCACTTCAAACCTGAACAGGAATATTACCTTTGCTCAACTTACCGTAAAGACCGCACTTTATGTTCGACCCATTCTATCCGGCGCGTTGTCCTTGAAGAAATCGTGCTGCGAAACCTGCGGGAAGCCATTCAGTATGTGACGCAGTATGAGGACGACTTTGTGCAGCGGGCCGCAGATCAAAGCCTGCGGGAACGGGATAAGGAGCTGGCACAAAAGAAAGACACTCTGGCGCAATCGCAAAAGCGGATTGCCGAGCTGGATGTTATCATCAAGCGACTGTATGAGGATAACATTTCCGGCAAGCTCTCCGACGAGCGTTTCATCAAACTGTCCCGTGACTATGAGCTGGAACAGACCAACCTTACAAATCTTGTCGAACATCTGCGGCAGGAAGTCAAGGAACAGGAGAAGCAGAAAGTCAACGTCAGACAGTTCATTGCAGCGGTCAGAAAGTACACCGATATGCAGCAGCTTGACGCTTACATTCTCCGGGAGTTTGTGGATAAAATTTATATCTCCGAGGTTTACACGCCGGACGAGAATGAGCCGCGCATTAAGGTCAGAGAAATTGAGATCGTCTACAACTTCATTGGTGCATTTGATTTTGAGGAAGCAAGGGAGCAATCCCAAGCAGCCCAAAAAGAAAAGAAAACCGGCGTAGCCTAAACTACGCCGATTCTCTCACATAAATGTTTTCTTACGGAACCACGCCTTTCTGGCGTGCGTTCAAGAACACACTGCTGTTGAACTTCAAGTATCTGATCATCAGCTTCCCGCTGACGCTGATCTTCGCCCTGTTGCTGAACGAGGTCAAGAACGTTCACTTCAAGAAGATTGTGCAGACGATCTCCTACCTGCCCCACTTCATTTCGATGGTCATCGTTGCGGGCATGGTCCGCGAGATTCTGTCCACCAGCGGTCCCATCAACAACCTCATCACCAAGCTGGGCGGCGAGGCCATCACCTTCATCTCCCTGCCCGAGTGGTTCACGACGATCTTTGTTACCACGGGCGTATGGCAGGGCCTCGGCTGGGGCACCATCCTTTACTTGGCTGCCATGTCCGGCATCAACACCGAACTGTACGAGGCTGCTGAGCTGGACGGCGCAAACCGCTTCCAGCAGTGCCTGCACGTTACCATCCCCGCCATCCTGCCCACCATCTCCACCCTGTTGGTTCTGAACATCGGCAGCCTGTGCGGTTCCGCCGCTTTCGAGAAGGTCTTCCTGCTGTACACCCCCACCACCTATGAGACGGCCGACATCATCGCCACCTACGTCTACCGCATGGGCCTTGGCTCCGGCAACTACAGCTACGCAACGGCCGTCGGCCTGTTCCAAGGTGTCATCAACCTGGTCCTGCTCACGGTTGCCAACAAGGTCTCCTCTTGGCTGACCGGCAGCGGTTTGTGGTAATTAGGAGGATAAAATAATGGCAAAAGCAACTACTATGGGCCCCATGAAGATCAAGGAATCCGCCAGTTACCGCGTGTTCAAGGTCTTTAACGCCATCATCCTGACGCTGATCAGCGTTGCGATGCTCTACCCGTTCCTGTACTTGGTCGCCCAGTCCTTCTCCTCTACGCAGGCGATCGTTGCAGGCGAAGTCGGCCTGATCCCGAAGGACTTCAACATCTCCACATATAAATACGTCATCACCGACGGCAAATTCATCCCCTATTACGGCAACACCATTGTGTACTCCATCATTGGCACGGTCTGCGCTCTGCTGTTCAGCGCCCTGCTGGCCTATCCCCTTTCCAAGGCGGAGCTGTACGGCGGCAAGGCCATCAACAAGTTCATCATTTTCACGATGTACTTTGGCGGCGGCATGATCCCCAACTACATTTTGATGGTTTCCTTGGGTCTGCGCGATACCGTGGCATCCTTCATCCTGCCCGGCATGATCTCCACCTACTACGTCATCCTGATGCGTTCCTTCTTCCTCACTCTCCCCCGTGAGCTGGAAGAAGCCGGCGAGATCGACGGCCTGGACTTGTGGGGCGTGTTCTGGCGCATCGCCATCCCCCTGTCCAAGCCCATCATTGCCACCATGACACTGTTCTACGTCGTCCAGTACTGGAACGACTGGTTTGATGCTTTCCTCTACTTGGATACGACCACGAAATGGCCCGTTGCCTACTATCTGCGCCAGCTCATCAGCAGCGCTTCCGGCACAAGTGCCGATGCAGGCGATGCCATGCAGATCGCTTCCAACATCAAGTCCTGCGCCATGGTGCTGACGTCCGCTCCCATCATTTGCATCTACCCCTTCATCCAGAAGTATTTCGTGCAGGGCATGATGCTGGGCGGCGTTAAGGGCTAACGTTTTCGCGTTAGTGCTCTGCGTCCCGTTTTTCCACTGTCTTAAAACCGACGCCGACTCCGGTGCCGGATGAAAGAAAACGCCTGTTTTCCCAGGGCCTTCCGGGGAGCAGGAAAAAACGTAATGGAGGTTACGAAACATGAAAAAGCTCACATCCCTCGTGCTGGCTACCGGCATGGTGCTGTCTCTGGCTGCCTGCGGCGGCTCCGGCAGCTCCACGGCTGCAAGCACCAACACCGATGGCAGCACTGCTACCACCGACACCGCTGCTGCGGACGAATCCAACCTCGGCTATGAGTACGGCGAGCACTTCCACTCTGACGAGCCTGTCACCTACACGATGTTCTTCAACGACAACCCCGCCTATCCCATGAACGACAAGTGGATCAACGAGGGCGTCTTTAAGGCCATCGAGGAGGCCACCAACGTCCATCTGGAACTGACCGTCGTTGACAACTCCAACTACACCGATAAGGTTTCCTTGGCCGTTTCTTCCGGCACTTCCCCCTACATCATCCCCAAGATCTACACTGAAACTGCGTATGTCACCGGCGGCGGCGTTGTCCCCGTCTCCGACTATGTCCAGTATATGCCCAACTACTCCAACTTCGTCGAGGAGTACAACATGCAGGACGACTTGGCCACCATCACGCAGGCTGACGGCAAGTACTACCGCCTGCCCGGCCTGAAGGAGACCGCTCTGCAGGATTACACCTTCCTCGTCCGCAAGGACATCTTTGACGCTGCCGGCTACGATGTCGCCGAGCTGGAAAAGGATTGGACCTGGGATAAGTTCGCCGACGTGCTGATCGGCGTCAAGAAGTACATGGTCGAGCAGGGCATGTGCGGCGAGAATGACTACATCTGGTCCGATATGTGGTGCGGCCAGACCTCCGGTTACGGTCAGGGCGGCAACCTGCTGAAGCTGCTGGGTGCCTCCTACGATATCAACACCGGCTGGGCCATCACCACCAACTACGGTCTGGTCTATGACGCCGACAGCGATTCCTTCGTTGACGGCTCTGTCTCCGACAAATACAAGCAGGCCTACACTGTCCTGCAGAAGCTCGTCCAGAACAAGGTCCTTGACCCCGAGACCTGGACCCAGGATGACGACACCGCGCTGAACAAGTTCTACCGCGGCGAGACCGTCATCATGTCCACCAACCGTGCCCAGTACGCCGTCCAGGACGCCAAGGTCAAGGAGCAGCTGGGCGAGGGCAACTACGAGCTGTACCGCATCCTCACTCCCATCGGCACATCTGACTATCAGGCCGAGAACCAGCGCCTTGAGTGCGGTATCATGATCTCTTCCAACGCTCTGAAAGAGCTGGGCGAGGACGAGTTCATCAAGATGATGCGCTTTGTTGACTGGCTGTGGTACTCTGACGAGGGCCTGACCCTGACCAAGTGGGGCAAAGAGGGCGAGACCTACACCGTCACCGACGGCACCTACAGCCTGACCCCCGGTTACTACTGCAAAGGCCTGTCCATCGGACAGACCTCCGACGATCAGATCGACCTGCGTGAAGAGCTGGGCTACGCCTGCGGCAACTTCATGTATTCCGGCAACACCGAGCTGCTGACCAGCAACTTCACCGATGATCTGCGTGACTTCTACGACCGTCAGGGCCAGTACCGCAAGCTGCGCCCGCTGGATCCCACCGTTACCTTCGACGAGGATCAGATGGAGATGCTGAACCTGTGGGGCACCCCCATGACCGATACCGTCAACGCTTGGACCTGCAAGTTTGCCATGAATCAGGCCGACATCAACAACGATTGGGATACCTACGTTGCTGAGGTCGAAGCCCAGAACATGCAGAACATCGTTGATATGTACAACGACACCTACAACGCAAACAAGTAATTTGTTTGGAAACTGACTGTCCCTGCGACAGTGATGCAACTGCCGGGGGCAGCCTCACGTAACAACATGGGGCTGCCCCCGGTTTGCTGTTTATGGTACGCAAGTACCGCGCCCCGGTGACGGGGCGCACCGTGTGTGCCCGACACGGCCATGTCGGACCTGCACGGCACTTCCCGTCACATCCCCTTACCCTTATGAAAAGGAGCTGTTCCTTATGAAACGCACCGATTTCAGCGTCGACTGGCTGTTTGCCGCCTGCGCGCCGGATACCGAGCTGCTGCCTTGGAATGCGCAGTTTACCCCCGTCGACCTGCCCCACGATTGGCAGATTCGCCACGCGGACGATCTGTACTGCGATGGCACGCTGTTCTACCGCAAATATTTCTTTGTCACTGATGTACCCGGCACCCGCCGCATGCTTTGGTTCGGCGGGGCCTACATGGATACGACCGTTTTCGTCAACGGCACCGAAGTCGGCCAATGGAAGTACGGCTACACATCGTTCTGGTTCGACATCACCGACGCGCTGCATGAGGGCCAGAACGAGGTTCTTGTCCGCTGCAATCTGCGCCACCCCAACTCCCGCTGGTACTCCGGTGCGGGCCTGTACCGCAATGTGGAACTGTGGGAGGCTCCCGACCTCCACTTGATGCCCGATGGACTGTATGTAGCTGCTAAAGAGGGCGACAACGGCGCTTGGACCGTGGCCGTCACTGCCGAGGCGGGTTCCGTCACCGCCGCCAGCACGGGCCGCACGCTGACGCTGCATCTGACCGATGACAACGGCAGTCTTCTTGGCACTGCCGCCATCCCTGCCGATGCATGGGCTGCTCTCCCCTCCCCCGATGGCTGGCGCACGGGCAAGGAAACCGCGATTTACAAAGCCTCGCACACCTTCACGCTGCAAGACCCCGCATTGTGGGACTTGGACGCGCCGAGCTTCTACCACATCACGGCAGAGCTAACCGGCGCCGATGGCGTTACCGACACACTAACCACCCGCTTTGGCTGCCGCACCATCGAAGCCACACCCGACTGCGGGCTGCTGGTGAATCACAAGCGCGTTTTGATCAAGGGCGTCTGCATCCACCACGATTTCGGCTGTCTCGGTTCGGCGTTTGAGTACAGCGCCGCCAAGCGTCAGCTTGAAATCCTCAAGTCCATGGGGGTTAACAGCATCCGCACAGGTCACACACCGCCCGCGCCGCAGTTCATGGATCTGGCCGACGAGATGGGCATTTTGATGGATGTCGAGAGCTTCGACTGCTGGCGCAGCGGCAAGAACCCTTACGACTACGGCCGCTTCTTTGACGAGTGGCAGGAAAAGGATGTTGCTTCCTGGATCCGCCGCGACCGCAACCACCCAAGCCTGCTGTTCTGGTGCATCGGCAACGAGATCTACGACACCCACGCGGGTTCCGAGGGCGCGGACACAATGCGGATGCTGCTGGCCGAGGTCGCCGCGCACGACCCTGCGCGCAACGGCATCCCAACGCTCGGTTCCAACTACATGCCGTGGGAAAATACACAGCACTGTGCCGATATCATCAAGGTCGCGGGCTATAATTACGGCGAGCGCCTCTACGCCAGCCACCACGAGAAGCACCCCGACTGGGTCATCTACGGCAGTGAGACGTCGTCCATCGTGCAGAGCCGCGGCATCTACCACTTCCCGCTTTCGCAAAGCCTGCTGTCTGATGACGACCTGCAGTGCTCAAGCCTGGGCAACAGCCGCACAAGTTGGGGCGCGGAGAGCTGGGATGTCTGCCTGCAGAGCGAGCAACGCTGGCCATTCACGCTGGGGCAGTACCTTTGGGCCGGGTGGGATTACATCGGCGAGCCGACACCTTACCACACGCGCAGCAGCTATTTCGGCACGATTGACACGGCAGGCTTCCCGAAGGACGCCTACTACGTTGTGCAGGCCGCGTGGCTCGACCCCAAAACACACCCAATGGTACACCTGTTCCCCTACTGGGACTTCAACGAAGGGCAGCTGATTGACCTCTGCGCTTGCACCAACGCCCACAGCGTAGAACTGTTTGTGAACGGCGAGAGCCTTGGCCGCAAGGTGCTGGACTCCGCTAAGGGCCGTACCGCCAGCTGGCAGGCAGCCTACCACCCCGGCAGCGTCAAGGTCGTAGCCTACGATGAAAACGGCAAGGTCGTGGCAACCGACGAGCAGGATTCCTTCGATGACAGCGCTATGGTCTGCCTGCAGGCTGACCGCAAGACGATTTCCGGCGATGGCCGTGAGCTTGCGTTTATCACAATCACAACCCGCGACAAGAACGGCAACCCTGTGCGCAACGCGAACGACTGCGTGACGGTCCGCGTAAATGGCGCGGGTGTTTTGGTGGGCCTTGACAACGGCGACAGCGCCGACCCCGACGAGTACCAGACCGACAGCCGCCGCCTTTTCAGCGGCATGCTGCTGGCCGTTGTGGCGGGCAATGGCCGCACCGGCACGATTACCGTGGATGTCACGGCCCCCGGCCTGCGCCCTGCAGTGCTGACGCTGAACGCCGCCCCGTTTGAAGGCCCCGTCCGCCGCCGTCTGCCGCCGCTGACCTTTGGCGGCAGCACGCAGGAAATCCCTGTGCGCAAGCTGACCCTGACCGCCGAGCGCACAGCGCTGGACAAGGAGCACCCCGTAACGCACATCACCGCCGCACGCCGGCCTGCAGCAGCAACCTTCACCGACATCGAGTGGCAGTTGACCGACGACAAGGGTGTACCCGCCGTGAACGCGGCCATGCAGCCAGACGGTGACGTGCTGACGGTGACCGCCCTGGGCGATGGCACACTGCGGGTTCGCGCCCTGGCGCGCAACGGCCACGATGCGCCGCAGCTGATCTCCCAATTGGAGTTGTCCATCTCTGGCGTCGGTCAGCTGCACAAGAACCCTTATGAATTTATCTCGGCCAGCCGTTTTGATGCGTCCTTCGGCGACATCGGCAACGGCAACGAGCGCGGCGTTTCCACCTCCCGCACGGGCCGCAGCTGGGTGCTGTTCGATGATATCGACTTTGGCCCCGATGGTGCAGATACGGTGGAGCTGCCAATCTTTGTGCTGGACGGAGAACCGACGACCTTCCGCTTCTGGGACGGCGAGCCCTACGCCGAGGGCAGTACAATGATCGGCGAGCGCGTCTACCACAAGCCCAAGCAGTGGAACGTCTACCAGCCCGACACCTTCAAGCTGGACAAGCTCCTGCGCGGCATCGGCAGGTTTGCCGTGGAGCTGAACGTGAAGGTCCACATCAAGGGCTTTATCTTCACCCGTCATTCTCGCGCATGGGATACCCTGGCTGCGGGCGCGTGCGATGCCGTCTATGGCGATTCCTTTACCCGCGACGGGTCGCGTGTGCTGGGCATCGGCAACAATGTCTCGCTGCTGTTTGACCGCATGGACTTTGGCGAGACCGGCTGCTGCGGCATCCGCATTACAGGCCGCAGCCCGTTGCCCGCCAACACGGTGCATCTGATGTTTGCCGCTGCAGACGGCGGTGAGACCGAGCGCCGTGTGGTCGAGTTTGGCCCACAGGCCGATTGGGGCGAGCAAACCTTTACGTTTGAGCCCGTCACGGGGGCGCGGCAGGTCACGTTCCTCTTCCTGCCCGGCACGCAGTTTGACTTTGATTCCTTTACATTTATTTGAGGCAACTACCTATGAACCATGAAATTTATGCGGACCATGCCGCCACCACGCCCATTGAGCCGCTGGCGCTGGAGGCCATGTATACCGCATACCAAGAGTACGCGAACCCCGCCGCACTCTACCGCAGCGCCCTGCACACCAAGCAGACCGTGGAAAAAGCACGGCTGACCGTGGCGGAAAATCTGGGCTGCACCCCCGACCATATATTTTTCACCTCCGGCGGCAGCGAGAGCAACACCTGGGCCATCCGTGGCACGGTGCCGCAGGGCGGCCATGTGGTCACAACGCCCATCGAGCACCACTCGGTTCTGAACGCCTGCGCGTCAATCCGGGACGACGGCGGCCGCATGACAACGCTGGAGGTCGACGGGTTCGGCCGCGTTGTACCTGAGAGCTTGACCCGCGCCCTGGCGGCCCACCCCAACCTGGTCAGCTTGCAGTACGCCAACAACGAGGTAGGCGTTGTACAGAACATTCCCGCGCTGGCAGCGCTCTGCCGTGAGGCGGATGTGCTGCTGCACGTTGACGCTGTGCAGGCTGCGGGACACCTGGCCATCCCGCTGGACGGCATCGATTTTCTGTCGGCGTCGGCCCACAAGTTCGGCGGGCCGAAGGGCATCGGCTTCTTGTATGTGCGCGAGCCTCGCAAACTGCGCCCGCTGATTTACGGCGGCAGTCAACAGTACGGCCTGCGCCCCGGCACTGAGCCCGCAGCGCTGATTGCGGGCTTGGCCGCAGCGTTCAAGGTCACCTGCGCCGAGCGCCGCCAGCGCACTGCCAAAAAGCGTGCCCTGGCCGAGGAGTTTTGGCAGACGCTGCATGCTGCCCGGCCCGAAGCACGGCTGCACACCCCTGCGGACGGCCTGCCGGGCCTGCTGAGCGTTGGCCTACCCGGCCGCAGCGGCCAGCGGCTGACCTACCAGCTGGATGTAGCCGGGGTCAGTGTCTCCCCCGGCGCAGCGTGCGACAACCGCGGCGTGCAGGAGCCCTCCCACGTTTTGATGGCTCTGGGCGGCACTGCGGCCGAGGATGCGCTGTCGACCTTACGTTTCAGCTTCGGCAGTGCGAACCGCCCCGGCGACGGCAAAGAAGCTGCGGAACGGCTGATAAAAATTCTGGAACAACAATAATTTTATTCACATATATAGGAGGTTTTACCATGGCATTTACCAAGTGCTGGCTGGCATACCCGGAGATTAGGGGCTGCCATTGCGACGCGATTTCTCTGCATACCGAGCTGACGGGCGAAACCATCGACCGCGCCAAGGCAGAACTGGCCGAGGGCTTCAAGGGCCTGTACGGCGCAGCGCTGACCGAGGGCGACGACATCACCCTGGCGCTGGACATGGCCCTGGACCCTGAGGGTTACCGCTTGAAGGCCGCCGACGGCCATTGCACCATCGAGGGCGGCAGCGAAGTAGGCGTTTTGTACGGCGTTTTTGCACTGCTGCGCAATCTGCAGACTGCAGGCAAGGCGTGGGCGCAGTTCACCGCCGATGAGGAGAAGGCACCATCCAACCGCCTGCGCATGCTGAACCACTGGGACAACATGGATGGCAGCATTGAGCGCGGCTACTCCGGCGATTCCTTCTTTTTCAAAGATTCCGAAATTCTAATCGATGTACCGCGTTTGACGGCTTACGCCCGTATGCTCGCGTCCGTGGGCATCAACGGCATCACAATCAATAACGTCAACGTCAAGGACGCCGCCAGCTGGCTCATCACCGACCGCTACTTCGGCGCCCTGCAGGAGTATCTGAAAATCTTCACCCCCTACGGCGTCAAGCTGTATCTGAGCATCAACTTTGCCGCCCCGATGGAGCTGGGCGGCATGGATTCCGCCGACCCCTGCGACCCCGCCGTGGCCAAGTGGTGGGCGGATAAGGCCCAGGAGGTCTGGGCAAACCTGCCCGGCCTGGGTGGTTTCCTGGTAAAGGCCGACTCCGAGGGCCGCCCCGGCCCCTTCACCTACGGTCGCAACCAGGCCGACGGCGCAAACATGCTGGCCGATGCTGTGGCCCCCTGCGGCGGTCACATTGTCTGGCGTTGTTTCGTCTACAACTGCCAGCAGGATTGGCGCAATACCAAGATTGACCGCGCTCGCGCAGGCTACGACTATTTTATGCCGCTGGACGGCACCTTCCGCGACAACGTCACACTGCAAATCAAGAACGGCCCCATGGACTTCCAGGTGCGCGAACCGGTCTCCCCGCTGATTGGCGGCCTGCAGCACACCCACATTGCCGTGGAGTTCCAAATTGCGCAAGAGTACACGGGCCAGCAGCGCCACGTCTGCTACTTGATGCCCTGGTTCCGCCAGATTTTGGACTTCGACATGCACACCCGCCCGAATGGCGACGCCCATGTGCGTGCGCTGATCCAGGGCGCGGGCAACGGAATGGTGGCCGTGACCAACACCGGCAACGATGAAAACTGGACCGGCCACGACCTGGCCGCTGCGAACCTCTACGGATTCGGCCGCTTGAGCTATGACACCACGCTGGACCCCGCCGTGATTGCCGGCGAGTGGCTGCGGCTGACCTTCGGCAACAATGAGCCTGTGGAAAAGACGCTGCACCGCATTTTGATGCAGTCCTGGCCCACCTATGAGAAATACAACGCCCCCCTGGGCGTGGGCTGGATGGTCAACCCCAACTACCACTACGGCCCCAACGTTGACGGTTATGAGTACAGCCGCTGGGGCTGCTACCACCGCGCCTCCTTCGACGGCATTGGCATTGACCGCTCGCCCACGGGCAGCGATTACTGCCACCAGTACGCCCCCGAACTGGCCGAAATGTACGCCAATGTGGAGACCTGCCCCGAAGAGCTGCTGCTCTTCTTCCACCACATGCCGTACAACTATGTGCTCAAGAGCGGCAAAACGATCCTGCAGCACATCTACGACACCCACTTCGAGGGTGCCGAGGACGCCGCGCGGTTCTACGACGAGGTTGTGACGCTGAAGCCTTACCTGGATCCTGCCGTGTACGCCCGCCTGGAGGCACGCTTTGCCCACCAGAAGGAGCACGCCTGTGAGTGGCGCGACGTTATCAACACCTACTTCTACCGCAAAACGGGCATCGGCGATGCCCACGGCCGCAAAATTTACGAATAATTAAAAAGTGCGCCGCCGCGTGGAACTTTCACGCGGCGGCGCTTTTTTATCCGTGGGAGGCCATCTGGCGGTACTCGGTAGGGGTATAGCCTATCTGCGCCTTGAACAGGCGGTTGAAGGTTGCGATCGAGTTGAAGCCCGACCGCATAGCGATCTCGGTGATGGGGATCGTATCGTCCACCAGCAGTGCTTTGGCATAGATGATGCGGCGCGCCACCAGGTAATTGTGGCAGGTCATGCCCGTGTTTTCCTTGAACAAGCGCGAAAAATGGTAGACACTAAACCCCGCGCGAGAGGCCAGATCCTCGACCGAGAGACGCTCGGTGCAGTGGTTGTTGATGTAGGCGCACAGCTCTGCAAAGCGGCGCATGTGGTCCTGCTGCTTGGGGTAATCCAGCACCTGCTCGCTGTTCTGGCGGTGCTCATACCGCCCGAAGATCGAGAAAAAGTGCAGCATCAAGGCCATGATCTCGCTCTCACGGCAGACGTTCGTGCTGAAATACTCGCCCTCTATCTGCGCCAGCACCGCAAACAGCTGGTCAGCCAGTTCGGGGTCCTCCTGCCGGGTGACAAGGCGGAAGGGGTAGAACGTGTTGAACAACTCGGCCATGTCCTGTATCTGATGAAAGTACGATACGCTGTAGTTCATGATGTATCGCTCCCCCGTTTTGGGTGCGCGAATGCTGTGCAGCTCGCCCGATGCGATAATCAGCACATCATGGGGCTGCAGCGTCACGGTCTTGCCCGCAATCGTAACCGTGTAGGTACCCTCGATGGGGGAGATGATCTCGCCAGGGGCATGCCAGTGCAGTGGGAAATCGGCGTCCTCCATGTTGCGGTAAAAGCGGATCGCCGTTGAAAAGCGGAAATCGACAGTTTCAGTCGTGCCGTCCAGATTCTCTATTTTGCCGGGGCTCACACTGCCGTATTTTTTGAGCAGTTCTACTTCCATAGTTTGTTTTCCTCGTGGCCTGCTGCCGTAAAAAGGTCGTTTCTTTTATTGTATCGCGGTTTTCCGCTCCAGTCAACAGGTACGGGGATGGAGTTCCCCCGCTAGAGTTTTATAATAAACGCAAAGCTCCAAAAACAGAGCTTTAGCACAAAAAGTAAAAATACCGTCTATCAACATTCTTGGCATACAGGTATGAAACTAATTTGCTCTTTATTTATCACATTCTTAAAAATCGGTGCGTTCACCTTTGGCGGCGGATACGCTATGATTGCGCTGCTTGAAAATGAGTTCGTTGAAAAGAAAAAATGGCTTGAAAAAAGCGAGTTTCTGGACATGGTTGCGGTAGCCGAATCCACGCCAGGACCAGTCGCCATCAACAGTGCGACTTACATTGGTTACAAAATTGCAGGATTTGCGGGTGCAACCATGTCCACACTTGCTGTCAGCATTCCATCTTTCTTTGTAATTTATGGTATCTCGCTGTTCTTTGATCAGTTTCTCAGTTTGCGCTGGGTTTCCTGCGCATTCCGCGGGATTCAGGTATGTGTGATCTATCTGATCCTTACCGCAGGGCTGAAAATGCTTAAAAGTATTGACAAAAACACACTAAACTTGACGCTTCTCACGTTGGTCATGGCTTCCATGCTCTGTTGCTCGATCACGG
>OIAA01000190.1_pt1 | contig 30106 bp, 17 predicted proteins | sample 1580591 | NCBI WGS metagenome assembly OIAA01 (sample SAMEA3882556, study PRJEB24775) | human gut metagenome | biome: human-associated habitat; feature: intestine environment; material: feces | place: Netherlands | collected 2009/2010
TGCCAACGCATTGCATAAGCCCAAACGCTTCTTCGGTGCAGCACGTAACATCGAGGGCGGCGGTTCACTGACCATCCTTGCCACTGCCTTGATTGACACCGGCTCGAAGATGGACGAGGTTATCTTCGAAGAATTCAAGGGTACGGGTAATATGGAGTTGCAGCTCGACCGCAACTTGTCCAACAAGCGTATCTTCCCGGCTGTCAACATCGTTGCCTCCAGCACCCGCCGCGACGACCTGCTGCAAGACAAGCAGACACTGGACCGCATGTGGATTCTCCGCAAGTACCTTGCCGACATGAATCCGATAGAAGCCATGGACTTCGTAAAAGACCGTCTGGAGAAGACCAAAGACAACGACGAATTCCTGATGAGCATGAACAGTTAACAGCAACTGCATACAGATATTGTACAAAAGCTTCCATTTACGTTCATAAACGTAGGTGGAAGCTTTTTTTATATCCGTTTTTTCATACATTTGCCACCATACAATAACCTTGAACAAATAAAATCCAAATCTGATGAAAACGATTCACTCTTTTATGGGAATGGCATTGTGCAGCTTTCCGGTAATGGCACAGCAATCGCCCAATTTTCTTATTATCCAATGCGACCATCTGACCCAGCGGGTAGTAGGCGCATACGGTGCCGACCCCAGCTGCACTCCACCTATAGACCGAATTGCCTCCCAAGGTGTAACATTTGCCAACGCATACGTGGGATGCCCCCTCAGCCAACCGTCACGCGCTGCCTTATGGAGCGGACTGATGCCGCATCAAACCAATGTACGTTCCAACTCGGCCGAACACATCAATCCTCCGCTACCCGACAGCATTCCGACCCTGGGAAGCCTCTTCACCGCCAACGGTTATGAGGCCGTCCACTTTGGCAAAACCCATGACATGGGTTCTCTAAGGGGATTCCGCCACAAGGAACCGGTTGCCAAGCCCTTCACCGACCCCGAATTTCCCGTCAACAATGACAGCTTTCTGGATGTAGGAACCTGCGAGGATGCCGTGGCCTATCTCAGCAATCCGCCGCAAGAACCTTTCATCTGCATAGCCGATTTCCAAAACCCGCACAATATCTGCGGATATGTAGGCGAAAATAAAGGGGAGCACATAGATAGCCCCATCAGTACCCCACTCCCGCTACTACCCGAAAACTTTGAAGTGGAAGACTGGGAAAAACTTCCGTTGCCCATTCAGTACATCTGCTGCAGCCACCGGAGGATGATGCAAGCCGCCCACTGGAACGAGGACAATTACCGGCACTACGTCGCCGCCTTCCAGCATTACACCAAGATGGTGTCCAAGCAAGTAGACAGCGTACTGAAAGCCCTCCACTCCCGCCGGCAAAAATACAATTGTCATTGTACTGGCAGACCACGGAGACGGAATGGGGTCACACCGCATGGTAACCAAGCAGGTCAGCTTTTACGAAGAAATGACAAATGTGCCCTTCATCATAGCCGGTCCCGGCATTCATCCCCGTCAAAAACCAGTGGAAGATTTACTGACCCAACCCACTATCGACCTGCTGCCCACTCTCTGTGAACTGGCAGGCATTCCGGTGCCTTCCTCCAAGCCCGGCATCAGCCTTGCCCCTTTTCTGAAAGGCGAGAAGCAAAAGAGACAGCACCCCTATGCAGCCTCCGAATGGCACAGTGAATACGAAGTGACCGTCAGCCCGGGACGGATGATACGCAGTCCCAGATACAAATACACACACTATCTGGAAGGCAACGGGGAAGAACTGTATGATATGCTGAAGGATAAAGGAGAAAGACGAAACCTTGCCCATGACCCCAAATACTCAAAGATTCTGGCCGAGCACCGGGCACTGCTGGACGACTACATCCGCCGCACACAGGACGACTACCGAAGCCTGAAAGTTGAAGCCGACAAGAGATGGCGCAGCCACGCACCGGGATATCCCAACCACGAAGGACCCTGCGCCAGAGACATTATCAATAGAAAGTAAGCAAAAAGAACTAAAAAAAACAGAATAATATAGATGATTATCAGTGCCTTGACCGGCACTTCCATTCTTTTCGCCCATCCCGCTGCAAGTCTTCAATAATATTCTGCTTCAAAAGAAGGCAGTTAAAGGGATTTTTTGTACTTTTGCGCCTCAATAAGAGTAATTTGTAATTTAGTAATTGTAATTAGATACTATGTTCGATAATTTAAGCGAGAGACTTGAAAGGTCGTTTAAAATTTTGAAAGGTGAGGGCAAAATCACCGAAATCAATGTTGCGGAAACCCTGAAAGACGTACGTAAGGCACTTTTGGATGCCGACGTGAACTATAAGGTAGCCAAAAACTTCACCGATACCGTTAAGGAAAAAGCCTTGGGACAAAACGTGCTGACAGCCGTTAAGCCCAGCCAGCTGATGGTAAAAATCGTACACGATGAACTGACCCAGCTCATGGGCGGCGAGACTTCTGAAATAAACCTCGACTCCAAGCCTGCCATTATCCTAATGTCCGGTTTGCAAGGCTCCGGTAAAACAACTTTCTCCGGAAAGCTGGCCCGCATGCTGAAGAGCAAGAAGAACAAAAAGCCGTTATTGGTGGCTTGTGACGTGTACCGTCCTGCCGCTATCGAGCAGTTGCGTGTAGTCGGAGAGCAGGTAGGTGTTCCGGTATACATGGAATTGGAGAATAAGAATCCGGTGGAGATCGCTATGAACGCTATCCGCGAGGCACGGGCTAAAGGCAATGACGTCGTGATCGTGGATACCGCCGGTCGTTTGGCTATCGATGAGCAGATGATGAACGAGATTGAGGCTATCAAGAAAGCGATAAATCCGGATGAAACTTTGTTTGTGGTCGATTCAATGACCGGTCAGGATGCGGTGAATACAGCTCGTGAGTTTAATGAACGTCTGGACTTTAACGGCGTCGTGCTGACCAAATTGGATGGTGACACCCGTGGCGGTGCTGCTCTTTCTATCCGTACCGTGGTAAACAAGCCTATCAAGTTTGTGGGTACCGGCGAAAAGTTGGATGCTATCGACCAGTTCCATCCTGCACGTATGGCAGACCGTATTCTCGGCATGGGTGATATCGTGTCTTTGGTAGAGCGTGCGCAGGAGCAATATGACGAGGAAGAGGCAAAGCGTCTTCAGAAGAAGATTGCCAAGAATCAGTTCGACTTTAATGATTTCTTGAGCCAGATTCATCAGATTAAGAAGATGGGTAATTTGAAAGAACTTGCATCCATGATTCCGGGTGTGGGGAAAGCTATCAAAGATATTGATATCGATGATAATGCGTTCAAGAGTATTGAAGCGATTATTTATTCCATGACTCCGCAGGAACGTACAAATCCTGAAATTCTGAACGGAACGCGCCGTACACGTATAGCCAAAGGTAGTGGAACCAGCATTCAGGAGGTAAACCGTCTGTTGAAACAGTTTGACCAGACTCGCAAGATGATGAAGATGGTGACCGGCAGTAAGATGGGTAAGATGATGCCGAAACTTAAAAAGTGATGCTTAAATAAACAGATAAGGGAGAAAGTGTGAAACTTTCTCCTTTTTTTATTATGCAACGTGGCTGATTTATGCTACATTTGTTGCTCAATGGATTATTTATAAATAAATAGTATGCAACTAATTGATGGAAAAGCTATTTCGGAACTGGTGAAGCAGGAGATTGCTGCGGAAGTTGCCGGAATCGTGGCTAAAGGTGGCAAGCGTCCCCATTTAGCTGCAATCCTCGTTGGACACGACGGGGGAAGTGAGACATACGTGGCGGCTAAAGTAAAGGCCTGTGAAGTATGTGGTTTCAAATCCAGTCTGATCCGTTATGAAGCAGATGTGACGGAAGAAGAATTACTGGCAAAGGTCAGAGAACTGAATGAGGATGCTGACGTGGATGGTTTTATCGTACAACTTCCCTTACCGAAGCATATTTCCGAGCAGAAAGTGATTGAAACCATTGACTATCGTAAAGATGTGGATGGTTTCCATCCTATCAATGTAGGACGTATGTCCATTGGCCTTCCTTGCTATGTATCCGCTACGCCTAATGGTATTCTGGAATTGCTGAAACGTTACCATATTGAAACACAGGGAAAGAAGTGTGTAGTATTGGGCCGTAGCAATATTGTGGGTAAGCCTATGGCGAGCCTGATGATGCAGAAAGCTTATCCGGGTGATGCCACTGTAACTGTTTGTCACAGCCGCAGCAAGGATTTGGTAAAAGAATGTCAGGAAGCTGACATTATCATTGCTGCACTGGGTCAGCCGAATTTTGTGAAGGCTGAGATGGTGAAAGAAGGTGCGGTGGTTATTGACGTGGGTACTACCCGTGTGCCGGATGCCACAAAGAAATCCGGATTCAAACTGACCGGAGATGTGAAATTTGATGAAGTGGCTCCCAAATGTTCTTATATCACTCCCGTTCCGGGTGGTGTGGGACCTATGACTATTGTATCTTTAATGAAGAATACGTTGCTGGCTGGAAAAAAGGCCATTTACAAATAAGTGCCATGCGCTTTGCGAAGCTTGATGGATAAAAAAAGAATGTGTCAAAAGTTTGGTAATGCTTACAGGATAAGCTGACCTGCTTTTGACACACTTGTTTTCATGAACAAAAGTTATGCCTGCTTTTCGGACTTACCTGTAAAATCATAAGGAAGGATTTTCGCTCTTAAAAGATTATTTTGTTCTTCGGAGTAATCATACTTTCGGGAGTGTCCTTAATGTATCGGTCTTTCTCGCTGGGAAGTTCGGGACATTTATGCCCTCATGCCCTCACTGTATGTATAATAGGTTTATTATAAAAGATTTAGATGGTGATGGTAAAAAATATTGCTCTCACTTATGCTCTTATGCCCTCACTGTATTGTGAAGCTGAATTTTGCATAAAATGCTTGAATACAGTTATATATATACTTTTTATAGGATATTCCGTTTTGATGTAAAGTAGGCTATTTTTAGGTTTTCTTTCTTGTAAGAAGTGCGCATAGAGGATTTGTACCTTTATGGAATATGGCGGATTCCGGCTGTGGTAAAAAAGATCAGGTTATTTTTAAAAAAGATGACGAGCTTTTTTTAAAAGGCCGCCGTCTTTTTTAAAAACGTCTTGGTCTTTTTTTTAAATGTCCTTGTCTTTTGGACGTGATTTCCACATACGTATGCATAAGCCTGTACGTACAAATGCATAGGGCTATGTATAGCTCCTGCTACGTATGTGAAAAAGTGTGCTCTCTGGTACGGATTGACAGGACGAAACGTTGAGTGTACTATACTCTTGATTTTTTTTATAGATTATATATAAATTGTTTATTATTAGCTGTTTAACTGCTTTGTTTGTACGATAGAGCTAATGTTTTGTACAATAGTGTCAGTATCTTGTATGGTATTTCTAATACTTTGGATAATACATTCCATGCCTTTTTAATGGATAGGGTACTTTTGTCGGTATCAAGTATAACCTATAAAATTAAGAATATGAAAAAGACTTTATTATGCCTGATGATGGCATGGGGAAGCTTGGCTTTCGCCGAAAACTACACAGTTGATTCTCCGGATTCTCGTATTACAGTGAATGTGGAAACAGGAACGAATACCACTTATTCCGTAACTTTTAATGGTAAAATGATTCTGAATCCTTCTCCCATTTCCATGACATTCGACAATGGAACCGTTATCGGAAGAAATATGGAAGTGAAGAATGTGGAACGTTCCACACAAAATCAAGTATTGAAACCGGTAGTGCGCCAGAAAAGCAAGCAAATCATTGATCATTATAATGAAATGGTACTGGATGCAGAGAATTACAAACTGTATTTTCGGGTATATAATGATGGATTGGCCTATCGTTTTCATACAGATTTTCCCGACTCATTGAAAGTACTGAATGAAGAAGTGATTTATTGTTTTCCGGAAGATTATAATACGTTGTTTCCCGAAGAGTGCAGTATGCTTTCTGCACAGCAGCCGTTATTCAAACCGATGAAACTCTCGGAAATAGGTACAGATCGTTTTTGCAGTACTCCTATATTAATAAAGGTAGATGAGAATGCCCGTATTTTTATCAGCGAATCTGATTTGGAAAGCTATCCGGGTATGTTTCTGCGCAAGCAAGGTAAAAACGAGCTGGCAGGCAAGTTTGCCGCTGTTTCACTGGAAGATTATAAGACAGACGACCGTCAGATATTTCCAACCAAGCGTGCTGATTACATTGCTCGTGTAAATGGCACACGCAATTATCCTTGGCGTGCAATGATTGTTGCCGAGAATGATGCCAATCTGATAACAAACCAATTGATCTATAAATTAGCTCCGGAAGCAGAAGGAGATTATTCATGGGTACGTCCCGGAAAGATTGCATGGGACTGGTACAACGCATTGATTCTGACGGGCGTTGACTTTAAATGCGGTATCAATAACGATACTTATAAATATTACATTGATTTTGCCTCTAAATATGGAATAGAATATGTGGTGATTGACGACGGATGGTCGGAAGCATGGGATGTGACTAAAACAATTCCTGAAATCAATATGGAAGAGTTGGTGGCATACGGCAAGAAGAAGAATGTGGATTTGATTTTATGGGTATCTTGGGCACCGTTTCGCGAAAAGATAGACGAGGCTTTTGATAAGTTCAGTCAATGGGGAATTAAAGGTATCAAGATGGACTTTATGAACCGTGACGATCAGGAAATGGTGGACTTTTATTATGAAGTGGCTAGGAAAGCTGCCGCACGCAAGATGCTGGTGGACTTTCATGGGGCTTACAAACCGACAGGATGGTTGCGTACGTTTCCCAACGTACTGACTTCGGAAGGTGTAGCCGGATTGGAAAACCATAAATGGGGGAGCTTCGTGACACCGAAGCATAATGTTACTTTGCCGTTTACCCGTATGGTGGCAGGTCCTATGGATTACACTCCGGGGGCTATGATTAATTTCCATGAAAAAGACCATAAGATTTGGTTCAACCTGCCTGCTTCTGTAGGTACTCGTTGTCACCAGTTGGGTATGTACGTGGTGTATGAAAGTCCGTTGCAGATGCTTGCCGACTCTCCTTCCAACTATTACCGCGAACCGGTTTGTATGGAATTCTTGTCTCAAGTGCCGGTGGTATGGGATGAAACACGCGTGCTGAAAGCCTCTGTAGGTGAGTATGTAGTAGTGGCTCGTCGTCACGGAGATACTTGGTATATTGGTGGTATGGTCGGTGAAAAAGGACAGAAGTTCGAAATAGACCTTGATTTTATAAAAGGAAACAAAACACTGACTTACTGGGAAGATGGTGTCAATGTGGATATGGATGCCAATGACTTTGCCCGTCGTGTACAAAAGGTAAAACAAGGGGATAAAATTACGATAACAATGTATGATGGCGGTGGTTATGCTGCAATCATTAAATAATAGTTTTGTTAAACTTAATGTTTCTAATCTAAAATGAACACTTTAAATTCTAATTTAAAAAGTAAGCATATCCTATTGGCGGGAATGCTTAGCTTGGGGGCTATGACAGTTTTTGCTGTTCCATCCTTGAGTGGTGAGATGACGGCTTCGTATTCTGTTTCTCAGCAGAGTCAGACAGTGAAAGGAGTGGTAGTTGACAAAAGTACCGGAGAACCGATTATTGGAGCCAATGTTGTTGTCAAAGGAACTACAAATGGAGTAATTACAGATTTTGACGGTAACTATACACTAGATGCTCCTGTTGGTTCTATCTTGGTTATTTCTTACATCGGTTATCAGTCCATTGAAGTGAAAGCGGTTGCCGGTGTTCAGCAAATCCGATTGGGTGAAGATACACAAGCATTGGAAGAAGTAGTCATAGTGGGATACGGTGTACAGAAGAAAGCAACTGTTACCGGATCTGTATCTACTGTAAAAGGTAGCGATTTGAAGACTACCGGTACTGCCAACATCACCAATACCTTTGCTGGTAAGCTGCCGGGTGTGGTTGCTACCAACCGTTCGGGTGAGCCGGGTAATGACTACTCTGATATTCTGATTCGTGGTAAGGGCTCTTTGAATGACAACTCTCCTTTGATTGTTATTGATGGAGTGGCCAACCGCGGTGGTTTGGAACGACTCAACCCGAGTGATATAGAATCTGTTAATGTTTTGAAAGACGCTTCTGCCGCTATCTATGGTGCGCAGGCTGCAAACGGTGTAATCTTGGTGACTACTAAACGGGGTACATCAGACAAACCGACTATTACTTACAACGGTTCATTCACCTTGTCGGGTAACACACGTACACCTGATCTGATGAATGCATATCAGTGTATGACATGGACAGACGAAATTCGTAAAGGAAACGGTCAGTCTCCGCTGTATGAAAATATAAAAGGAGGATATTTGGATGGTACTATCAACCGTAATCAGTATGGCGATACCGACTGGATGGACGTGGTGTTCCGTAGCGTGGCTCCTCAGACCCGTCATTCACTAAGTGTCAGCGGAGGTTCGGAAAAAGTGAAATTCTACGTTTCAGGTGACTATTCTTATCAAGAACCTAACTATAGAAATACAAGTTTGGATTTTCAAACCGGACAGGTACGTTCTAACATCGATGCGCAAATTAGCGATAACTTGAAAATTGGTGTGGATTTGGCTGCCCGTCGGGAAAAACGCAATAATTCGGTTATTTCCACTGATGATATTTTTTGGGAAGCGTTTATGGCTTATCCTTGGTTGTATGACTACTATCCCAATGGACTGCCGGGCCCGGGTTTGGCAAATGGAAACAACTTAGCTATTTTGGTGGCAGGTAAAGAAACCGGTTACAACCGGGTCAACGATACGTTTGTGGATTCCAAGTTCTCTTTTGACTTGAAATTGCCTTGGATAACCGAAGGGCTTTCTTTGTCAGGTTATGCTGCATTCGACTATCACGCACGTGAACAAAAGCAGTTGTGGGATGTATGGGACACTTACGATTATAACGCTGCTACTGGTGAGTACATAAAGAAGACCACCAATATGAACGGTAACAACATCAGTTTACGTCAGGATCATGATGACAATGTGACCAAGACTTTCCACTTGAAATTGGATTACCAACGTACCTTTGGTGACCACCGTGTAGGTGCTTTCGTAGCCTATGAACAGAGTAAGTACGAAGGCGAGAACTTCTACGGCTGGCGTGGATACTATTTGAGTAATCGTCCTGATTATTTGGACTTTGGTGCTGATAAGGAAAAGACAAACGGTGGCAGAGGTTATGTGACTGCTCGCCAGAATTATTTCGGACGTTTGAATTATGCTTACAAGGACCGCTATATGTTCGAATTTACCTTGCGTCATGATGGTTCTATGAATTTTGCTTCTAATAAGCGTTGGGGTACTTTCCCGGGATTGTCTGTAGGTTGGCGTATGAGTGAGGAAGATTTCATCAAGAATAATTTCTCATTTATCAATGACCTGAAATTGCGTGCTTCTTGGGGTAAGTTGGGAAATGACCGTGTGGATGCTTTTCAGTATATCAGTACATATAATATGCAGAACGGTGCTATCTTGGGTGAAATTCCCAATATAAATAAAGGGTTTGTACCAGGACGTGTTGGCAACCCCGATATTACTTGGGAAAAGGTGGATTCTAAGAATATTGCAGTGGACGGTAATTTCTGGAATGCTCTGTTGGGCTTTACAGTAGAGTATTTCTATCAGAACCGTACAGACATCTTGACTCCGAAGCAAGCTTCCATTCCTTACTATACCGGTTTGACATTGCCTGACCAGAATATTGGTGAAGTAAGCAATCAGGGTGTCGAATTGATGTTGAGCCACAAAAATCGTATTAATGATATCAATTACTTTGTTTCTGGTAACTTTACGTTTACTAAGAACAAAATTAAATTCTTTGACGAAGCAGCTAATACTCCCGAATGGCAGAGAAGAACCGGACATTCTATCGATTCATGGTTGATGTACAAAACAGACGGTATCTATCAGTCATGGGATGAGATCAATAGCACTCCGCACATGGCTAATGCTCAACCAGGTGATATCAAGTACCTGGATATTGATGATAACGGGGTGATTAATGACAATGACCGTATTCGTAGTAAATATGGCAATGTCCCACAGATTGTATACGGTTTGAATATGGGAATTGAATGGAAAGGACTGGAATTCAGTATGCTATGGACAGGTCAAGCTAGGGCTGAACAGATGATTGTTCCTTATTCTTATAATTTGGACAAAGAATTCTATAATAATCGTTGGATTTCAGCCGAGGAAACTCCTAACTCAAAATATCCGAGAGCGTTTGATAAGGATGATTATGAAAACACCAGATGGAGTGATTTCTGGTTGTATGATGCTTCATTTATCCGTTTGAAAAATGTGGAACTGGCTTATACATTTCCTAAATCTTTTGTAGAGAAATTGAAAATTCAGAACTTGCGTCTGGTATTGACTGGAACGAACCTGTTGACTTTTGATAAAGTGAAAGTGCAAGATCCGGAATCAGATGCGACTTCTACAGGACAGAAGTATCCTCAAGCTCGTACTTATACATTTGGAGTTAATGTTAGTTTCTAAATTAGTAACCTTTAAGTTTAAGAATAAATATGAAAACAGCCATATTGAAAAGTACATGCATCGCCCTGTTGATGGGAAATATGTTTTCTTGTGATGTACTGGACGTAGAACCATTGGATTCATATACGGAAGACGGTATCTTTACAGATGCTAATCTTACTGAATCTTATGTGACCATGAATTATACAAAACCACGTAACGGATGGAGTCGTAGTTCATTGAGATTTGTATGTGATGAATCCATGGAGAACTTTAATTGGGCCAGTGCGTGGAGTATTAATACAGGAGGTCTGGCTCCCGATCAATTGGGAGGTCTGGATATTTGGTCGGATTATTATGCCAACATAAAGAATTGCAACATATTCTTTAGTAATATGGATAAGGTGGAAACGATAGATGAACCGAGAAGAAGTTGGTTGATAGGTGAGGCTACTTTTTTCAGAGCTTATTATTATATGGAATTGGTGAACAATTATGGAGGAGTACCCTTGATTACTCGCTTGTTTGAGTTGGATGATCCCGAAATGATGATTAAGCGTAACACTTATGAGGATTGTGTGGACTTTATTGTTTCCGAATTTCAGAAAGCATCCGAGCTTTTGCCGGAAAAATTTGCAGGTGAAAATTTTGGACGGGTAACGAAAGGAGCAGCTTTGGCTATGAAATCACGTATGTTGCTTTATGCTGCCAGTCCATTATGGAATCCGGCTAATGATAAAAGCAAATGGGAAGCTGCTGCTAAAGCAGCAGAAGAAGTGATGAAATTAGGATACTCTTTGGATACTGATTATAAAGGACTTTTCCTAAATCCAATGAGTTCTGAGATTATATTCCAACGTTTGTATAATACGGAATTCGGCCATTGGTATGATTGGTATAACAGTACGAACGGTTGGGGTGGATACTCTTGTACTGCTGTGTTGCAGGAAATGGTAGATAGTTATGAGATGGAAGACGGTACTATGCCTGATCCGGCTTTATATACTTCTGCTACAACAGATCCTTGGGTGGGGCGTGATCCTCGTTTATATGCTTCTGTAGTATGTGACGGACAGTTGTTTAGAGGAACAGAAGTGGAATTTTGGGTAAATAATGATGGAAAAACAGGTGGAATAGATAGTGAGTTTGGTAAGGATGCATGGAACTATTCTAAAACACATTATATTATCCGGAAATTTATGGATGAAAATCTGACAAAAAGCTGGTCGGACAAAGGAAAGCAACCGTGGGTTTATTGCCGTTTGGCAGAAATCTATCTGAATTATGCAGAAGCCATGTATCATTGTGGCAAGGAAGATGTAGCACGTGAATATGTAAATTATATCCGTAAAAGAGCACGTGGAGGCAGAGAGGATATTTTGCCTGATGTTACTGAAAGCGGAGAAGCTCTTTTAGCTAAAATCCAACACGAACGTAAGGTAGAACTGGCTTTCGAGGAACATCGTTTTTATGATGTACGCCGTTGGAAAATTGCGGAAAAGGTGGATAGGGGTGCTTTTCATGGTATAAATATAACTAAGCAGACAGATGGTACAAAGAAATATGAATTATTTAAAATTCAAGACCGCGATTTTGTGGCGCCTGCCAACTATCTGCTTCCTATTCCACGTTATGAAATTCAAAAAAATGATTTATTGGAACAAAATCCGGGTTATGATAAATAGGTAGAAGTATGATTATATGATGAATTCCGGGGACGTATGGTGATGTTCCCGGAATTTTACCTTATTTTGTGAGTCTCAGAAATAATATGAATTATGCATAAAATGAAAGTGATCTTTTTAGTGGGCTATATGCTGCTGACTGTATTTTCTTCTTTCGCTTTGGCCACTGGATCATCTCGTTGGCGAATGTTGGCGGATGGAAGCATTGAATGGGTGCCCGCCAAACAAATCCCACACAGTGACCATATTGAAATGAGTGGAAAACAAGTATCTGTTGTGCTGCGCTATGGGGTGAATGCGGATGGAGCGTTTGTTGTGAATAAAAGTATGGTATGGCCTTTGTTGCGTACCATTCCGAATAATACTCATGCCAGTTTGATGAGGAGATTCGATTGGAATCCATTGGATATGGTTACGGTCAATGGTAGAACTATTACCGATGAAAAAGTGGACAATATCCGCTTGAAGGGTATGTTGACTGTTGAAAGTTCTTATAACGGCGGATGGTATGGGCAGTGTAAAGTGATACGGGAATATTTGCCTTCAACGGACTTGCCTGCATTAATTGAAAATTATCTTTTGATTAATACAGACAAGAATCCCATGTTCGTAGAAATTCCGGTAATAAACAATAGATTGTACACCGATCCGCGGAAAGGAGTGGATGGTTCTTATCTTATTGAAATGAAAATAGATAGAAATGGGTATTTTTCTATACAACCGGGGGATACGCTCTCTTTTAGTGCTTATATTACCGGATATAAAAAAGGACAACCCGCATTGGTCATTAACGGACAGCAGGAGAAACTGAAACGAATAGAGGCGGTGACTTCATGGATGGATAATCTGGTACTTGAAACCCCTGATCCGATTATTGACCGTATGTTCGCTTTTTCTAAAATCCGGGCTTGTGAAAGTATCTATGAAACTCAGGGAGGATCTATGCACGGACCTGGCGGAGAATCGTACTATGCAGCTATTTGGGCTAATGACCAGGCTGAATATATTAATCCTTATTTTCCATTTACTGGCTATGATTATGGAAATGCATCGGCATTGAACTCATTCAAGCATTTTGCCCGTTTTATGAATAATGAATGGAAACCTATTCCCAGTTCTATTGTGGCTGAAGGGCTGGATATCTGGAATGGAGTAGGTGACAGAGGGGATGCGGCTATGATCGCTTATGGAGCGTCCCGTTATCTGCTGGCCCGTGCAAGCCGTGAGGAAGCAGAACAATTGTGGCCGCTTGTCACTTGGTGTCTGGAATATTGTAATCATAAACTGAACAAAGAGGGAGTGGTGGCTTCGGATACAGACGAATTGGAAAATCGTTTTCCTTCGGGAGATGCTAATTTGTGCACTTCTTCTCTTTATTATGACGCTTTGATTTCTGCTTCCTGTCTGGCACGGGAACTGGGTAAAGGAAATGCGGGCGTTTATCGTAAGCAGGCTGCCATATTGCGTAAGAATATTGAAAAATATTTCGGTGCTTCTGTGGAAGGTTTTGATACATATGCTTATTATAAAGGGAATGACATTTTGCGTTCGTGGATTTGTATTCCATTGACGGTTGGTATAGATGAACGTGCCGAGGCTACTATAAATGCGCTGTTCTCACCACGTTTATGGACGGAAAATGGATTATTGACACAGGCAGGAAGTGATACTTTTTGGGATCGTTCCACACTATATGCCTTGAGAGGGGTATATGCGGTGGGAGAAACGGAAAAAGCGACAGAGTATTTACATCGTTATTCCACTACCCGGTTGTTGGGAGAGCATGTGCCTTATGCCATTGAAGCATGGCCTGAAGGTGGTCAGCGTCATCTTTCTGCGGAAAGTGGCTTATATGGACGTATAATCACAGAAGGCTTATTTGGTATTCGTCCTACCGGTTTTAACAGTTTTATCCTTACACCTCGTCTACCGGAGGTATGGAGTCACATGGCTTTGAGAAAAATAGGGGCATTTGGTTCTAAATTTGACATTGAGATCGATCGTTTGCCTAATAATAGACTTCAGGTGAAAATTATAAATGGAAATAAGATACAACAACATTTTATTAAAGTAGGGAATAAACTTACTATTAAATTAAAGTGAATATGGTATGAAAAAAGCAATATTATTGGGAGTTGCGGCTTTGTGTATGGCAAGTTGTGGCTCATCTTCAAAAGAAGATGCTATTCAGAGATTGCCGTCAGACCAGATATCGGTATTTACCTCTTCGGATAAGCAGTTGGAAAATGCGTACAATTGGGCAAAAAAGATGGCATTGTCATACGCACATGATAATAGTGATCCGGTAGGATATTGGTATGAAGCCGCATTACCGCAGCGCGAGGCTTTCTGTATGCGCGATGTGTCTCATCAGTCGGTGGGCGCTCAGATTTTGGGTCTTGCCAGACATAATAAGAATATGTTCACGCGTTTTGTGGAAAATATCAGTGAAGAAAAAGACTGGTGTACCTATTGGGAGATAAACCGTTATAATAAACCTGCGCCGGCTGACTATACCAATGACAAGGAATTCTGGTATAATCTGAATGCTAATTTTGATGTGATGCAGGCTTGTTTGAAAATGTATCAATGGACGGGAGATGCTGGTTATCTGACAGACCCTCTTTTTACAAATTTTTATGAAAAGTCTGTGAACGAATATGTGCATCGCTGGGCTTTGGAACCGGAAAAGATAATGGATCGCTCTCCTTATATGAATCAGCCTGAGGATTTTAATCCGAATAATAATTTTCATACTTGCAGGGGACTGCCTTCGTATGTGGAGAATTTCCGTGGACTGACGGTTGGGGTGGATTTATTGGCTACGATGTATGCAGGTTTTAATGCATACGCCGAAATGGCCGGATTGACGGGGGATGATGTGAAGATGACAAAAGGAAGAACCCAGGCGGAAGCATACCGGGAAATCTTGGAGAACAGGTGGTGGAACCCTGACAGTTCTTTTTATCAGACTTTTTGGACGGAGGATCAGAAGTTTTATCGGGGGGAAGGAGTTCCTTTTATTCTTTGGTTTGACGCGTCTGAAAATCCGGACCGCATTCGTGCCAGCGTGAAGGACATTTTGAGCCGAGAATGGAATGTGGAGAATATGTCAGCGTTTCCCACCCTTTTTTATCGTTTGGGGTATGATGACGAGGCTTATTATTTTTTGGTAAATCTGCCTCACATGAACAGGTCTGAGTATCCTGAAGTATCTTATGGTATCATTGAAGGTACGGTGTGTGGAGCTATGGGAGTCAAGCCTTTGGCTAGTGAAAGCAGTGTGGCGACTTGCTCGCGTCTGGCGGGCGATTCCCAAAAGGCGGAAATTAAAAATCTGCCTGTTTTTGATGGATATATCACTGTTAAGCATGGAGGCAGGATGAGGACTGATATAGAGAATAACACTTCTAAGAAGTTGACATGGAAGGTTGCTTTTATAGGGGATTATTCTGAAATAAAGGTGAACGGGAAGGTGTATGTTCCGGTCTTGTTGAAAGATATTCGTGGAAATGTGATTTCTGAAGTTTGCGTACCCTTGCCTGCCCACTCTAAGTTAAGTGCGGAAGTTTTAACTAATTTAAACTAACAGATAATGAAAAAGCTGACAATTTTATTTTTATGCAGTTGGATAGTATTGACTACACAGGCACGGAAAGTGTTCCAACTGAACTCGCCTGATGGACATTTGAATACAACTATAACCATAGGGGAACAGTTGACTTATGATATAAAATGTAACGGAAAGCAGGTGCTTGCCGCTTCTCCATTGTCAATGACTTTGGAAAACGGAACCGTGTGGGGGGATCATCCGCAACTGACAAGCAGTTCCCGGAAAGAGGTGGACCAGTTGATTGATTCACCTTTTTATCGCAGCAGCCAGCTACGGGATCATTATAAGAAACTAGTACTTTGTTTTAGGAAAGGATGGAGTGTGGAATTCCGGGCATATAATGATGGAATAGCCTATCGTTTCGTGAATCAAATGAAAAAGCCGTTCAAGATTCTTCAAGAAGAAGTGAACTATCAATTTACCACTGATAAAACGGCTATTGTGCCTTATGTGGTACCGCGTAGTGAGGATCAATTTTATAGTGCGTTTGAGAATACATATACTATTAGTAAAATTTCGGAATTGGATAAGCAGAAGCTGATGTTTCTTCCATTAGTCGTTGAAGTCGGTGACGGAGTTAAAGTGTGTATTACCGAATCGGATCTGGAGAATTATCCGGGGCTTTATTTGTCGGGGGCGACAGGTGGTAACAGTTTGACAGGTGTACATGCTCCTTATCCTGCAAGTAAGCGTCAGGGAGGACATAATAACTTGCAGATGATTGTGGAAAAACGTGAGAATTTTATAGCGAAGGTTGATGGACCACGTACTTTTCCCTGGCGCATGGCGATTGTTACGACTGATGATAAGGATTTGGCTGCAAGTAGTATGACTTATTTGCTTAGTTCACCTTCACGGATTGGTGATCTTTCATGGATAAAGCCGGGTAAAGTGGCTTGGGAATGGTGGAGCGACTGGAATCTGGATGGAGTGGATTTTGTAACGGGAGTGAACAATGATACTTATAAAGCGTATATTGATTTCGCAGCTGCCCATCAGTTGGAGTATGTGATATTGGATGAAGGATGGGCGGTTAATCTGCAGGCTGATTTGATGCAGGTGGTAAAAGATATCAATTTGAAAGAACTGGTGGATTATGCGGCTGCCAGGAATGTAGGTATTATTTTATGGGCCGGTTATTATGCATTCGACAGAGATATGGAAAATCTGTGTCGTTATTATGCCGAACTGGGAGTGAAGGGTTTCAAAGTTGATTTTATGGATCGGGATGATCAGGAAATGGTCGCTTTCAATTATCGGGCGGCGGAAACCTGTGCTAAATATAAATTACTCCTTGACTTGCATGGCATGTATAAGCCGTCTGGATTGAATCGTACTTATCCTAATGTATTGAATTTTGAGGGAGTTCATGGACTGGAGAACATGAAATGGAGTCCGGAGAGTGTGGACCAGGTAAAATATGATGTGACGATTCCTTTTATCCGCCAGGTGGCAGGACCGATAGATTATACACAAGGTGCAATGAGAAATGCTGTGAAGGGCAGTTATTTCCCTTGTAACTCTGAACCGATGAGCCAAGGTACCCGTTGCCGGCAATTGGCTTTGTATGTGATATTTGAATCTCCGCTGAATATGCTGTGTGACACACCGGGCAATTATGAACGAGAAGTTGAATGTACTGATTTTATAACAGGCATTCCTACAGTTTGGGATGAAACACATATTTTGGATGCCAAATTGGGAGAATACATTGTAACTGCACGTAGGAAAGGAGATAGCTGGTATATCGGTGGCATTACGGATGGAGTAGCAAGAAATCTTGAGATAGATTGTTCTTTCCTTGGAGATAAGGATTATGTGGGGGATTTATTTAAAGATGGTATGAATGCGCATCGTATTGGCAAGGATTTCAAACGCGAGTCCGTTCGTTTGAACAAGCGGGATAAGTTGAAAATACATTTGGCTCCGGGAGGTGGATTTGCAATCAGATTGCAATAAAGTTTTTCATTGTGTGGATAATGTGATGAGGTGGGGGCTGGTAGCATTCCTCATCTCATTGTATTTTAAGTCTAAAATTAAATAACTTTCTTTGTATACCTGCTAAATCATAAGAAAGCATTATTTTTGCAAGAAACCTTGGTTCATTTTATTGGACTTCCAATGATGGAGAAGAACAATGATCAATAGAAATATCTAACTATGAATAAACGGATTTCGCTATTTGCTTTTCTTTTTATACTATGCCTTGCGGTTAGATGCCAGACTAGAAATGTAAGGCACTATACTATTAATGAAGGTTTGGCAAACAATGCTGTATATAGTATATCTCAGGACATGAAGGGCCGGATGTGGTTTGGAACGATTGATGGGGTACATAGTTTTGATGGTAACGGAATTCGTGTATGGCGGGATGAGCGGGTTCCTTCATTAGGCTCTAGTATTTATACTATAAGAGAAGATGACAGGCAAAGGCTTTGGATAGGTAGTGATCAGGGATTGGCTTTATTTAATCTTCGGACTGATAGTTTCTCTACTTTTGACGTACAGACAGTGTCGGGGGTAAAGATTAATACACCTGTCAGCCATATTATGCTGGATAGTAAAAAAACATTGTGGATAGGTACAGTGGGGCAAGGCCTTTTTCATTATGATTCTCATGCGGACAAGTTGTATCAATATACGGCCCTTGGAAAAATAAATTCCGATTACATTTCATATATATTAGAAGATAGTTCCGGTATTATTTGGGTAGCTACAATGAATGCTGGAGTAAGCCGATTTGTTCCATCGGAGGATCTTTTTCAACAGGTTGCAGCAGATGGGGTAAAGAATACAATCACTTTATTTGAAGATTCAAGGCGGAACCTGTGGGTGGGAAGTAGTGGAAACGGACTTTATTTACTGGAAAAGAAGGATAAACAACTTGTACAAAAATTAAAACCGTCAGATTCTAAAGGGGTGCTTCAGGTACGAAGTATTGTGGAGTGGATACCAGGAGAGCTTTTGATAGCTTCGGATGAAGGATTGACGAGCTATAATATTGTTACAGGAAAAGGTGAAACATTACGCTCGGATTACAGACAGACTAACGGGTTGAATGATAATTATCTGCAGACTTTGTTTGTGGATCATGAACAGGCGCTTTGGGTAGGCACTTATTTTGGCGGAGTGAATTATATTCCACCAACAGGAAATAGTTTTATACACTATTATAGAGGAAATACTCAGTTGGATGCTCGGATTATCAGCGTCTTTGCTCAAGCGGATCAAGATAATCTTTGGTTAGGGACTGATGATGCCGGTTTCTTTTATTGGGATCGTAAGAAAAATACATTTAAATCTTATAAACCTCAACATTCTGTTTCCGGTCCGACTTATCATAATATTCATGCTTTGTTACAGGATGGTGATAAATTGTATATCGGAATGTATATGGGCGGACTTGATATAATGGATCTAAAAACTGGAAAGTTTAAGAATTATAAGTTCGGTAGTTCTTCCAGATCTTTGTATGCATCAGGTATTTATGCGCTCTATAAAGATTCCGCCCAGCGCTTGTGGGTGGGAACTACTAATGGCTTGAATAAATATATTCCTGAAACAGATGATTTTGAACGGATTTATGAGGTACATCCGGCTGATGTGTCTTATATAATGGAAGATAAAAAAGGGTATCTATGGGTATGTTCGCTTAATCAAGGTATTTTTCGTTTGGATGGGAAAACACAAAAATGGGAACATTTTTCTTTACGAACGGGGGAAGAGGAGAATCAGTCCGTTATTCCTTCCAATAAGATTATTACTGCTTGTTTGGATGAAAAAGAAAATTTATGGTTTGGAACAGATGGATGCGGCCTTTTAAAATATAATTATGAGGAGCAAGTTTTTGAGAAAGTGGTTTTACCGGAGAACATACGTGTGGTACACAAGATTATAGCGGCAAATAATGAACTGTGGCTGACGACCAGCAATGGTATGTATTGTTACCAGCCGGAGAATGGGAGTATCAAGATATATAACAAGCTGGACGGATTACAGGAAAATCAGTTTTTGCCCAATTCGGGAATACAGTTGGCGGACGGTACTATTTTTGTAGGAGGTATTAATGGATTTAATGAATTCCATCCGGATAGACTTGCTTCTCCTAATCAAAAAACGACAGTGGTTCTAGCTGACTTTCAGCTGTTCAACAAACCGGTAAAAGTCGGGAGTGACAATTCTCCTTTATCTACTTCCATTACGTATGCAGATCATTTGGTACTGGAACATAAACACTCCATTTTCAGTTTGTCTGTCGCTACGCTTAATTATGCTAATCCTTCTAAAAATCAATATAAATATAAGTTGGAAGGATTTGAAAAAGATTGGACTGAAACAAATTCAGCTCCTCGTGTGACCTATACTAATCTTCCTTCTGGGAATTATACATTCCGTGTCAGTGCTTCTAATGGTGATGGAGTATGGAACGAAAATGCGATTGTTTTTCCTATTAGGGTTCTTCCACCTTGGTGGGCTTCTACCTGTTTTATCATTTTGTATGTTTGTATGGGAATAGGTATGTTGGCTTGTTTATATTATCGCATGAATAAAAAGCAACGTGAGAAATTAATGATGATGGCAGTAGAGAAAGACAAGGAAATCTATCAAAGTAAAATAGAGTTTTTTACGCATATGATACATGAGATAAGAACTCCTCTTACCTTGATATTGGCTCCTCTTGAAAATGTGATGAGATCTACGGGAAGTATCGGAGAGGCTATGCCCCAGCTTTTAGTTATTGAGCGTAATGGAAAGCGATTGCTGAGTTTGGTGAATCAGCTTATGGATTTCCGTAAAGTAGAGTCGGGGGGGATGAATGTTACTTTGGTGGATGTTGACATAAAAGCGATTCTGGCAGCTGTTTGTCAACGTTTCTCTCTTTCGGCGGAACTGAAGAATGTCAAAATTGTACTTACAATGCCGGATGCGGCTTGTTACGCTACGGTAGATCCGGAGGCATTTACAAAAATTGTGAGCAATTTGCTTACAAATGCATTAAAATTTACGGTTTCTCATATTTGGATTGATTTGATTCCTACAGAGGAAAACAAATTGGAATTGAGGATCAAAGATAATGGTCAAGGAATAGCAGTAGAGGAGCAAGAGAAGATTTTTACTCCTTTTTATCAGATACGCGAGAACAGGCCCACTGATAACATAGGAACAGGTGTAGGATTACTGTTGGTGAAAAAACTGGTGAGCCTGATGCATGGTGAACTAAAACTGGAAAGTGAATTGGGTCTTGGAGCCACGTTCATTATATGGTTCGATCGAAGTGAACAGGGTGAAACTTTACAAGATGAGGCTAGGGCGGCTGTTATGTTGCCTCAAGCACCTATTGATGTGACTGAACAGAAGCCCTATCACATACTTGTCGTAGATGATAATCAGGATTTATTAGATTATTTACGAATGCTTTTGGCTCCTAGGTATCAGATTACTTGTGCTTTGAATGGTAAGGAAGCGCTTGATTTATTAAGTGAACTGATGCCGGATTTGGTTATCAGTGATGTAATGATGCCTGTCATGGATGGTATGGAACTTTGCCGGAAAATAAAACAGAATTTCCGAACAAGTCATTTACCAGTTGTTTTGCTTACTGCAAAGGTGGAAACAGGAGATTATGTGGAAGGATTGGAGAATGGAGCAGACCTCTATGTAGCAAAACCATTTTCTTCAGATATTATAAAAGCGCAGATACATAGTCTGCTGTCTAATAGAGAGCGAATGAAGGGAAGTTTCAAGACCGAACCGATGCTTCCTTCCGCTTCTGTTGCTAGTTCGCGGATTGATAAAGAATTTTTGGAAAAAGTGACTGGTATTATCGAAAGTAGAATGATAGATTCAGATTTTTCTGTTGATGTGTTGGCGCAAGAAATTGGGATTTCCCGTACAGGATTGTTCACAAAACTGAAAGCAGTGTCGGGTATGACCCCGAACGATTTTATTCGTATTATCCGATTGAAGAAAGCAGCAGTGCTGCTTTCTCAAGATGGGGTGCAGGTTAGTGAAGCCTGTTTTCAGGTTGGTTTTTCATCTCCATCTTATTTTGCAAAATGTTTTCAGGCACAGTTCGGGGTTGCTCCTACGGAATTCAAGCGTATGAAAACTGTAAATTAGTGTAGAACTTTGTTCTTTACGAATTTTTTCCTATCTTGTACCCTTTAATGTTAGAATAGATGAAACAGATCCTCATTCTTTTTTTGCTATGGTTTGGTTTGTCGCTATCGGCGCAAGATCAGATCTCTTTGTTGTTTGTCGGTGATTTGATGCAACATCAGGCTCAAATTGATGCAGCCAGGCAAGGAGACGGGTATAATTATAATGATTGCTTCCGTCATGTGAAGAAAGAAATAAGTGAGGCGGATATGGCTATAGGGAACTTAGAGGTGACATTGGGAGGAAAGCCTTATAGAGGGTATCCGGCGTTCAGTGCTCCGGACGAATATCTTCATGCTATAAAGGAAGCCGGATTTGATGTATTGCTGACCGCTAACAATCATTGTCTGGATAAGGGGAAGTTGGGGTTGGAACGTACTATTCTGATGCTGGATTCTTTGAAAATACATCATGCTGGAACCTATAGGAACCCGGAAGAACGTCATAAGAACTACCCGTTATTGATTGAGAAAAATGGTTTTAGAATTGTATTGTTGAACTATACTTATGGAACGAATGGCTTGAAGACTGATGCTCCGAATGTGGTGAATTATATTAATCGGGAACAAATAAAAAAAGATATTCTTGATGCACGCAGAAAACTTCCTGATGTTATTATAGCCTGTATGCATTGGGGAGTGGAATATTGTTCGTTCCCTGAACGATCGGAGTGTGAATTGGCTAACTGGTTGATTGAACAAGGAGTTGATCATGTAATAGGTTCGCATCCGCATGTACTCCAGCCTATGGAAATTGTAAAAGACCCCCGGACTCCTGCTCGGCATGTCATTGTTTATTCATTAGGTAATTTTATCTCAAATATGTCGAAAGAAAAAACGGATGGAGGAGCTATGGTAAGATTGAAGTTGCAACGGATTTTTCGAATAACCCGTTTAGCGGATTGTGAATATGCATTGGTTTGGACTTCAAGACCTGTTTTAAGTAAAAAAAAGAACTTTGAATTATATCCTGTTACTTTTATTAATAAATCCATTAATAATGAGGAACTTAATGTGATGAAACGTTTCTTGAAAGGAACTGAAAATTTATTAGGAAAATCGAATGGAGGCATAAAAGAGTATTTTTTTGAATAATTTTTCCTCAAAAAGTTTGCAGATATAAAAAAAAGCAGTACCTTTGCATCGCTTTCGAAAGGAAAGCCTAACATGGTGACTATAGTTCAGTCGGTTAGAGCGTCAGATTGTGGTTCTGAATGTCGTGGGTTCGAATCCCACTAGTCACCCCTTCACCTATGAAAGGTTCTGTAAATCTAATGATTTATAGAACCTTTTTCAGTTTTTATGTCTATTAGTGTATTATCATGATGATAAATTTGAAAGATAATAGCGAAAAGGATAAGTATATCTTGGAGTTGTTCCAGACATCTCCTAAGGAGGCTTTTCGTTTATTATTTGATGCTTATCACATGAAATTATGTATATATGCAGTGCAACTGACCGATTCTTTTGAGATGGCTGAAGATATTGTGCAGGATTTCTTTATCTATTTTTGGGAGAAGAAATATTATTTGAAAATAAATCAGAATCTTCGTTATTATCTTTATTTGTCTGTGCGGAATGCGGCCATCAATGCTTTGCAGAAAAACAACATGTTGTCTATGGAAGAACTCTCAGGCATTGATATGGGTATTCCTGAAGAGCCTATAGATGAAGAGGAGCAAGAGGAACGAAATAAGTTATTATTGGAAAAACTACAAAAATTACCTCATCAGGAATTACAAGTGGTGAGAGCTGTCATTATGGAAAATAAGAAATATAAAGAAGCTGCTGAGGAACTTCATATTTCTGTGAATACCCTAAAAACTCATCTGACAAGAGCATTGAAACAATTAAGAAAAGAATACAATCTGCATTCACTGTTTTACTAAAATTAAATTTTTCTTCTTTTTCTGTCACCCATTTATTAATTTGGACTCTCTTTTATTAAAAGAAAGTAATCAATGAACAAAGAGAATCCAAAAAAGAACAAAAAGTCTTTTGAATATTATATAGCGCAGCGAAAAGAAGAATTTCGTTGTCAATATGATCATGAACGTTCATGGGAAAACCTGCAATATAAGCTTCAAAAAAGAAAGAATCACCGTCTCAGTTTATATTGTGTAGCAGCTTCGGCAGCTTTTCTTTTTCTTATTTTAGGAGTCAGTCACATATTCTCTCTTCACAATAACACACAAAACAAGGAGGCCGTAGTGGCTGCTGTGGTTTCATTTCCGGAAACAGGCAGCCGCAAGGCTATCCTTACTTTAGAGAATGGAGAAAAAGTGGATCTGTCTGTTAAAAAGGGTACGATTTCTAATGCAAATTCTACTGTAATCAATAATAATGCCAATCAATTATTGACTTATAGAAAAGTGGAAGAGGTTTCTTCAACTCCTCAGATTAATACATTGGCTATTCCAAGAGGAGGGGAATATCAGTTGATTTTATCGGATGGAACAAGGATATGGATGAATGCTGAAAGTCTTTTGCGTTATCCAACTTCTTTCATTGGAGAAAAAAGAGAAGTTTTCCTAGAAGGGGAAGCTTTTTTTGAAGTGGCGAAAGATGCTAAGCACCCCTTTATAGTTCATACAAACAGACATTCGGTGGAGGTACTTGGTACAAGTTTTAATATATCTGCTTATCCTGATTATAAGGTATATACGACTCTTGCAGAAGGGCGTATCAAAGTAAGTACAGCTAAAGTTTCGGTTGTGTTAAATCCTGACCAACAAGCGGTTATTGAACCGGATAATGATGATATAGTGACACGTGATGTGCCTGCTTATCTATTTACTTCCTGGGCGAAAGGAAATTATGAGTTTCGTAATACGTCTTTGTCTGAAATTGTTGCCCAACTGTCACGGTGGTATAATGTAGATATCTATTTTAAAAATGAATCTTTGAAAGATAAAAGATTTGCAGGTATCATTTTCAGGGATGAAGAGTTGAATTTTGCTATTGAAGTGATTGAGAGAGTGTCTAATGTACATTTTACTCGCGAAGAAGAAACGATTTACATTGAAGATAAACATGAATGAGAAAGCAAAATGATAGGAGAGAATTGACTTTTTTAAATAATAAATCAACAAACAATTATGAGTACAAAACTTTTGAGCGAAACTATCTGTCGCAAAGGCCTCATGGTGAAATGCTTTGTTGCATTGATAGTGTTTTGTTGTTCGGTGGGCGAAGCGTTTGCCCAAACGGATACTAAGGTGACTATCAATGTAAACAATGTTTTAATCAGAACAGCCTTGGATCAACTGCAAAGGGAAGCAAAGATCCATTTTGTTTACGATGAAGAAAATATTGATTCAGGAAAACGGGTAAGTTTATCTTATACCGAAACTCCTTTGAATGCAGTTTTGGACGATTTTTGTAAACAGACTTCGTTACGATATGAAGTAAAAAGAAATTTGATTCTTATTTTACCTTCAAAGGCTGAGAAAACAACCGGAAAACATGAGCCTTTTTATATGACAGGTGTAGTTACGGATGAAACCGGAGAAAGTATTATTGGGGCTACCATTATGATTGGAGGTACAAGTCAGGGTACTGTAACCGATATAGACGGTCGGTATAGTTTGCAGGTTACTCCTGGTGATTTAGTGTCATTTACTTTTGTTGGAATGGCAGATAAAGTAGTCAAGGTACAAGCTGGTAAGAAAGTAGTGAATGTGAAAATGGAAACTAATGCCACTGCATTGGCTGATGTTGTAGTAACTGGCTATCAGACTTTGTCCAAAGAACGGGCAACAGGATCTTATTCTGTGATTTCAGAGAAAAGCACGAAGGGTAAACTGGAAACGGATGTGTTGTCACGTATTGAAGGACTGGTAGCGGGTATAAATAAAACTTCCAGTAACAGTAATGATGTTGTTATTCGTGGTATTACTACTTATATGGGAAATACAAAGCCATTGTATGTAGTTGATGGTATGCCTTATGAAGGTGATTTAGCATCAATAAATCCGACAGATGTACAAAATATAACGGTATTGAAAGATGCTGCTGCAAGTTCTATTTATGGTGCCCGTGCAGCTAATGGTGTAATTGTTATTACAACTAAACGCGGACAGGAAGGTAAAACTAAAGTAAGTTATAATGGTAGTATTAAGTTGTCTCCAAAACCGGATTTTGATTATTTGAATTTGATGAGTAGTTCCGAGCTGGTAGATATGCAGATTGAAGGGTTTGATTATTATCATACGGCTTATGAGAATTTGAATAAGCGTCAAGCTGTAAATCCGGTAGTTGACTTATTGTATCAGCATGAACGAGGTCAGCTGACAGATAGTCAATTGGCAGATGCTCTGTTACCTTATCGTACAAATGATAATCGTAAACAAATAGAAGATGAATTTGCGCGTGTAGGTATTGTTCATCAACATAATTTAGCTATTTCTGGTGGTTCTAATAAAAATAGATACATGGCTACTGTTAATTATATGGGTGATTATGGTAATCAAAAGTATCAAAGTAAAGATCGTATAGGATTTAGCCTAAAAGATGATGTGGATTTTTTTGATTGGTTATCGGCTGATTTTGGAGTTACAGGAAGCTTTTATCGTTCAAAGGGTGATAATGGAGCAGGTAGTTATAGCAGCTTGATGAGTAGTTATCCTAGTTATTATATGTTAAGGGATTTACAGGGTAATCCACTTAATTTTCAACGTACTAAATCAGATTATGAATTGCAACGTTTGCAAAGTATAGGTTTGATGGATGAAACATATAGTCCGATAAAGAATCGTGCAGAAGAAAGCTATCATAATAATTCCAATTATTATCGTTTGCATGCAGGATTGAAATTTAAACTTCTGGAAGGCCTTAATATTGATCTAAAATATCAGACAGAAGGTACTTATGATAAAAATCGTACTTTATATAGTAATATGTCATATACAGTGCGTAATATGATAAATGATGCAGCTCAATATGATGCGGCAACAGGAAGCCTTACACTGAATGTTCCTAAAGGTGGTCAATTGGATGAAAGCCGTTATGAATCTTATTCATATACAATGCGTGCTCAAGTGAACTTTAATCGTATATTTGGAAAACATGCTATATCTGCGTTGGGCGGTGCTGAACGTCGGTTGGTGCGTCGTACTGGTGCGCAGAATTATTATATGGGATATGATGATAATAGCTTAGGAGTAAAACCTATAAATCCGTTAGCAATGTCTCCTATTAATGGTACTGAAGCTTTGTTGGGGTCGTTTAATTGGGTCTATGGTGAATATAATGCATTGACCCATACAGAAGACCGATATGTTTCTTTTTATGCTAATGGTTCATATACATTCGATGAACGTTATTCATTAACTGGAAGTATTCGTATTGACCAATCTAATCTGTTCGGTACTGATCCTAAATATCAGTATCGTCCGTTGTGGTCCGTTGGTGGTAGTTGGCAGATAGCTAATGAGCCTTTTATGGAAGATTGTATGTGGTTGAATCGTTTGAATTTGCGTATGACTTATGGTGTGGGTGGTAATGTTCCTAAGGATGCAGGACCGTATATGACTGTGGTTGATAGCGGATATAATGAATGGGTTGGAGATTTTGGTTCGTATATACAGAATCCACCCAACTCTCAACTTCGTTGGGAGAAAACGGCTTCTACCAATGTCGGGATTGATTTTTCTGCATTCAATTCTCGTTTAAGCGGTAGTATTGATTATTATTATAAGAAAACTACGGATTTATTAGGAAATCGTAATGCAGATCCGACTTTGGGTTGGGCAAGTCTATTGCAAAATTATGGCTCGATGTTTAATAGAGGTGTAGAATTGTCATTACAGAGTGTAAATATTCAAAATAAGAATTTTACTTGGGGAACAAATTTAATGTTTAGTTATAATAAAAATGAATTGACAAATTTAGAAGGTACAAAAGAAACGGTTTTTTATTATAGTGCATATAATGTGGCAGCTGTTGGTTATCCTATTAATAGTGTCTTTAGTTATCGTTATGCAGGACTTGATCCGACAAATGGGAATGTGTTGGTGTATAATAAAGAAGGAGAAAAAGTTTCAAAAGTAAGTTCTATTGATGATATGGTATATTCTGGAACTCGTACTCCAAAGTATACGGCATCATTGAAAAATTTCTTCTCTTATCGTGATTTTGATTTTTCATTTATGTTTGTATATTATGGCGGGCATGTGTTACGTGATGTTGTAGCTGGATATATGGGTGGTGCACCAAGTGCGAATCTTACTCGTAAGGCTTTAAACCATTGGAGGAAACCGGGGGATGAAAATATTCCGGGAGTAGCTCCGTCTTTTAATAGGAATATTTATTATACAGATGCGCAGACATGGTATTCGGCAGACATCCATGTAAAAAAGGCAGATTATATTAAATTGAGAGATATCTCACTGAGTTACAATTTGCCAAAGAATTGGTTGAGGAAATATTTTATAGAATCGGCTGCTGTGACTTGTCAAATTAGTAATGTGTGGTGGTGGGCTGCTAACGGAGATATTGATCCGGAAGCGTATACTACATCGGGATATGGATGGGGAGCATTGACTCTTCCGAATCCTACTACTTATACAATTGGTTTGTCTCTTAATTTTTAAACGATTGAATAGATAAATATGAAATTATATGAATTTTTACTTTGTGCATGTTTGGCGTTACCTGTAATGTCATGTGATGATTATTTGGATATACAACCTAAAGGGATTGTAATTCCGGAAAAGAGTGAAGACTATGAACGTTTATTGAATTATGCTCAATTGCTAAAGGCTTCTGAATCATATCCTAACTTTATGACAGATGATGTTTTCATGCCTTATGAAGATGATATGACTGGAGGATTTGTTTCTCTGGAGTTGCCGAACCAGCATTTATATGCGTTTAATAGTGAAATCTTTGGAGAAGGAGAGAGTGACGGTCTTTGGGAATACTCTTATAATCGTATTTATTATTATAACGTAGTTATTGATGATATAATGGGGGCTACTCAAGATACTGAAGAACATAAAAAGCAATTGAGGGCTGAAGCATTGGTTGGGCGTGCTTTTGAGTATTTGACTTTGGTTAATGCTTATGCTAACCATTACGACCCGTCGACTGCTGCTACAGATCCTGGCGTTCCATTGATGTTGGATAAAAATATCAATAAAACAAATTTGCAGCGCGCTACAGTGCAGGAAGTATATGATCAAATTAAGGCGGATCTGGATGAGGCTGCTCCTAATTTACCGGAAAGACCGGTGTTGAATGCCTATCGTGCATCTAAGCCGGTGGGGTATGGGATGTTGGCACGTATGTATCTTTATATGGGAGATTACAAAAAAGCTTTGGAGAATGCGGTGATCTCATTACAGAATAATTCAACTTTGATGAGTCTTTTCCCGTATAAAGTAGTGGATCGTGATAAATATATTGGTAGGATTGATGTTCCGGATGGAGATGAGAATCCGGAAAATATTTATATTCGTTTGGCCCCCTGGACTTTTGGATTTAGTGCTACTGCATATGCTTCTGAAGAATTGGCCTCCTTGTATGATCAGGAAAAGGATCAGCGTTATCTGTTGTATTTTACGAAATATTTAGGGGGGATAGATTTGGATTATCCTCTTTGGGCACCTTATATTTATGCCAACATGGCTATGTCTACCCCGGAAATGTATCTGATAGCAGCAGAGTGTGAAGCTCGTATAGGTAGTAAAGACAAAGCTATGGAATATATTAACACCTTGCGTGATAGTCGTATTATTGATAATGTACCTTTGGTTGCAAGTGATAACAAGGATGCATTGGTAAAAGTCTTGGAGGAAAGAAGACGGGAAATGCCTATGCTTGGCTGTACCCGCTTGATTGACTTGAAACGTTTGAATCGTGAACCTGAATTCGCAAAGACTATTGTGCATGAGGTGAATGGTGTAGAGTACAGATTGGAGCCCAATAGTCCTAAATATATTTTGCCTATTCCACCCTCTGTACTTCGTTTTAATCCTGATATGATTCCTAACATAAGATAAAAGATATTTTAATGAAAAAACTAACGATTATGATGGCAACAGCAGCATTATGCTGTTGCCTGGGTTCCTGTAACAGTGGAACTAAGCAAGAATTGGCGAATACGGTTCATTTGAAAGGCCAGTTGCTTGATATGGGTAGC